>Ga0116227_10000221_pt1 | contig 101860 bp, 75 predicted proteins | sample S1TSphgellanicum_FD_89693 | JGI IMG/M metagenome (GOLD analysis project Ga0116227, IMG submission 89693) | Host-associated microbial communities from peat moss isolated from Minnesota, USA - S1T2_Fb - Sphagnum magellanicum MG | ecosystem: Host-associated > Plants > Peat moss > Unclassified... | reverse complement strand
TCAAAATCAAAAATTCATTGGATTAATCTTAATCATTAAAGTTTTTGCCACTAGGATGATGACACGTGGCACACCATGGAACATTCATTGACCATTGGACATGTGTTCAATATTTTTAACACCAATTATATGGTGACACGTGGCAATCAAGGCCCACCTATTTTTATATTTTTAAATATTAATTAATGAAATATAAATCATTTAATTTATGGCTAATAAGATGATGACACGTGGTGCCTAAGTAGGTAGATAATAATTAAACCCTATTAAGTAAGTAGGTTTATTTAGGTATGTAAGTAGATTGAAAAATAGCTAGGTTTAGGTTATATAAGTAGGTTTAGAATAATTCGATTTTATTTTCAAGTTTGACCATTTCATAAAGGTCAAGTTTTTTTCATTCACTTATTCCCAATGGCACTTGGTATTTGGTTTCAACATAACTATTGCTCCTACTTATATATTGAGCCAAATAGAATTGGAAGCCAAAGGATATGGGTTAAAACATTCCATTGCAAACCTCATGGACCAACCTAGTTGCACATTAGATGCAACTAGTGTATTAAAGTATAATAGCCAAGGGAAGGCTCTGTTTCTTTTGGTGTCCAAACAAAACTTGAAGCCCTCCTCTTGATGCATTTAACACATTAAAAATCGTTGAAAACAGATTAGAAATGAGAAGTTATGGCCCCCCAAAGTAAAGGGGGTCAAAAAATTGAATTTTTTTTTATTAAGGCCAATTCTTAAACACCTAGAAAGTTCATTTTATGTTGTTTTTTTGCTATTAAAGTTCCAATGTGATTTGTAAGAATTCAGATGACGCTCCTATAGTACTTTAAAACGTTTAAAATGAATAAGAAATAAAAAAGTTATGAGCTTTGAAAATAGGAGGGGTCCTAAGAAAAAAAACAAAAAACAAAACGTTTTATAACTTAGAAAGCTTATTTTTCTTATTTTTCTTCTTGTTAGTTTTTCATTACTCCTTTTCTTTTCCACTTCAAAGGTGATTAGAGGATATTTAGTAATTATGATTACTTAATGAAAATATGATTTTGATATTATTATCTAGTTTAAATTAATAATTGCTTAGGACGTTTGTATACTTATAGGTTAATTAGTGTAGCCTATTTACATTAATATTTTAACATAATTAATAAAATTTAAATATATAATACCTATTGATTATATATATAATTGATTATCACTATAATTATAATAAACATTTAATTAATAATTATGATTATTTACAATAAAATTTTAATATTATCATATTAATTGATTTTTAATAATTTTTTGTTTAATCAAATGTACATTTTCAGAAAAAAAATTCCAAAATAAAATAAAGTCAAACATATTTAAACCATGGTTTAGTTTAGTTTAATTTAATATAATTTAGTTTAACAATAATTAGTTTAACCTAATCTAATTTAACCATTGTCAATTTTACCCTAATTTAGTTTAGCCTAATTTAGTTTAACCATAAATATTTTATCATAATTTAATTTAAACATATTTATTTTATCCTAATTTAATTTAGCTTAATTTAATTTAGGCACAATAAATATAGTCTAATTTAGTTTAGCCATAACTATTATTACCTAACTTAATTTAGCCATAATTAATTTGGCCTAACTTAATAAAGCCATAGTTAATTTAAATTAATTTAATTTAGCCATAATCAGTTTATTCTAATAAATTTAGCCATGGTTAGTTTAACTTTTTTGTTTATTTAACCTAGTTTAGTTTAGGCTAGCCTAAATTAGCATGAAGTTAACCTTAGTACTAGAGGTACATAATACTATTATATATAGCCTATATAGATACATTAAGTATAGTATTTAAATATGTATAAGTTTAGGCCATTATTTTTATGACATGTGTCCATGTTGTACACATTTAATTGCATATTAGTTGCACACACAACCGTATGGCCCAAAAATTATACAATACCAAATTTGTAATTGCAAACATGACCAAGATAATTACAAACGACAACTAGTTGCATGCCAGTTGCATAGTGACTGGTTGCAAATGACAAGATTTCTAATAATGTAAGGAAAAGGGAGAAGAGTATGGTGGACATTTTAGAATTAGTTTTATGTTTTCTGAAGAACAATTATTTGTTCAAATTGTGGAAGAATATTGAATTCACATGAGAAGCCCAAGTTGTGTATGGTACCTAAATCAAACTTTAATTCACCCAGAACTCTAATGGGAAGAAAACCAACTACAACTTCTGAAAGTTTCTCAAACAATCATGTTAGATACTAAAGTGTAGACATAAAGTGGATGTGTTGGATGAAAGAGATTATTTATCTAGACTTAGGTGATAATTAATCATATTCTTTCCTTCAACTCCCAGGACTTCTTTACACTAGTAGCTCGTATAGAAATGTAGGAGTAGAAACACAACAAGGCCTACAAAGCAATGCATTTGAGCAAGTGGGAGCACAACTAAAAGTTTTGTTTTTGGACCATTTGCACTTAGGGTTGTTGACAATGGGATAAACCCACTACACTCATGCAAACCTTTTTTTAAAATGAATTTGTTAAGTATTGGACATTGTACACATTGTACACTTCAATGAGATTCTTTTTTTGCAAGAAAGACAATAATATAATGGTCTACCACTTAGGACTCGAAACCCATTCAATGATGACTCCCCACTAGCTCATGTATGATCACTTTGACTCATGTTGCAATCTCTTTTACCTTGTGATGGTTAGTTTATTTTGATTTTATTGCACCCTCATGTTTTCAACCTTTTGGGGCAAGAATGGAAGCTACATTCTTAGGAAAAAGTTGATATCATTATTTATTGGAGCTTGCCTTCTAAAAAGGTTTGAGTTTGTATGTATATTGTAAAGATGGAGGCCAAGTCATTGTTCCCTCACTAATGGTGTAGAGTTCTTGAAACAGTTGATGCCATCAAGGCTCTAATCACAAGATATGAAAGCTGAAGTTGTTTCCATTGTATGTGTTGTAGGGTCATAGTTTAATATTAAGACACTACAAGCAGCTCCCTCAAGTGGAGATACAATGGGGGCAACCCCTACCACTATATCCATCTCTTGCAAATCAAGGTCCATAACATCTTAGAAATTCCTAAGTCTTGACTAGTTGGGACTCATGTATGTTACTCTGCTTGAATTTCATTTTGTCAATTTTGTAAACACAAAATTTCTATAGTTTTCTTGGGAATGATACGTGTATTCTTGACGATTGTGTTGCAACTTTGTAAGAGGATATGGGTATTTGAACCATTTGTAAGTCATTCACCAATCTATGTATCTTACATATGGTAGATCACCTTTTCTTTATCAGGCAACTGGTAGCAATCCATTTGGCCTCACTTCACTAGCAAGTCCTTGGCAAAATATTTAGAACACCTTCCTGTTCTCAAGAAGATATTGCCTACATAAAATTAATGAATACTAGAAGCACATTGTATTATGATGTGTCTTGTCTTTGAAATTTTTTGTCCATGTGATGCATCTTAACAATGAAACTTTGAAATCCATCATTAATGTTTGTGGGATGTTGGCACATTATTGGGAATCAAGAGAAGGGGTGGTATCAACCTACTAAAACTGGTTTTTGTATTTCAAAAGTTTCTCCATTTGAAATTAGATCTAACTAGTGACCATGGGATCATCCCATTCATGGACATTCTAGAAATCAACAATAGTCAAATAAGTTACCTCCAACAATCTTCCTTTTTGTTTTCAACGATTTTGATGTATAATCATGGAATTTTGTTGGAATCAACATCTAGCTTTGTTTAGAAGATTTAGTGAAGCTTGGATGTTTCTTTTGGAGGTAGTACATGCAGTGTTCTAGGTCTTTAACCAAATCATATAAGACAGTGCGGATTTTCTAGAGAATGCATTTTCTATTGCCATGGTAATATCTTTTCCTAGTTATGACTTAGACTTGTTACACAATGGTTGCGTAGGTCATTATGTGAAAATGATGAGTTTGTTGTTTTGTGGTGTGTTTAGGTGTTGGATTGAATATCAAAGGAACATTTTAATCAGTCTAGTCATAGTTACAAAAGTAGACATGAACCTAAATGTGTGTGTGGGTGTGTGTGTGGAGGGGGAGATGTGTTATGTTCTTGTTTTGTCTTTTTAAATTTTATATCAATATGCTTGGTCATTCTACACATTCGAAGGTTTGACTTTTGATGTTTGTTATTGTTTTATGGAAATCAATTGTTGTTGTTAAGGGACCAAAAAGAACATCTAAGGAATTTTCATGAACAGGGTTTGCATGTTTCATAATGTCATTAAAAATCAAAAATTTTACCATCAATGATAATGATCAAGTTTTAGAACTTCTTAGTCCTTTTATTGTGTATGAAGATCAATCTTATGCTAAACTTCCATCTTTATTAAAAGAGGCAAAGATTGTGGAATGGCCTTTTCAATTTCGGGATGTAGAGGCAAATTGCATAATAAAGACAAAGTTGGAAAAATTCAATAGGATTGGATTAGAGGTTTTTGTCATCCCAAATTGGGCAAAATGACAAAAGGTTGGTATTTTTGGGTCAAATGGTCATGCAATTATCAAAAAACATGAGTTTGGGCTATGACTTAGACCTATCCATAGAGCAAATTCCACCAACATCATGTATACTAAGTGTGAAAGGTAGTTCTGTCATTGAATCAGATCTTAAATCTATTATGATCCCACAAAAAATAATGGGAATATATTTGGTTACAATTGAAAAGTTGAAGAAAAAACTAATAGGAATATCACTTGATGACCATCTTTGGAGTTTGAAATCTTGGGATGAAAATGGTAGATGTATTGTGAAATTTTGGTGTGGAAAATGTTGTAAGGAATTTGGAGGAGTTAGTGCTGACCATAGTAAGTTCTTTATTAATAATCTTTTTGGAAATTTCAAGAAGAGCCATATAATGTCATTTGTGCATGTTCAAAATTGGTGTCAAAGAAAAGATGTAAACTTTTTTGTCCATCCCCAATTTGTTGTTCCTAAGAGGGAAACCATTCTTCTCACAAATGAAGACCATCAAAAGGTTGTTATAGAGGGCATAAGAATTATTGAGTCTATTAATGCACCATTTGCTATAGATGGACAACCCTTTGTTTTAGTTGGTGATCTAGAATCATCAAAATTGAAATCATTTTGGTACAAAATAAGATGTACCTTTTGCAATGATTTCTTTCAACTATGCCCTCCAAAGAAGAATTTGGAGGGAAACTTGAAAAATCACATGGAAAGGACCAAACATGTAAAAGTAATTGAAGATGTTTTCATTAAGAAAAGTTTTCAGCATCAACTTTGTTGACAAGGTAGAAAGGGAAGTCTTCAACATCCAACAAGGACATTTCAAGGAACCAAGGGAATTTGTATCGATGGTTAAACACAAACAAATTTATGAATACTAATGTAGAACTTGAATGTAATATACCGATTCTATATTTGGCTTGTTGTGTTAGGGTTATTGGTCAAGGGCTTGCAAGTATTCCACAAACAAAATCTTTAAAATTCATAGCTTATTGCATGACCCTCTTCCTAGGTCTACATTGGTTGCTAAACCTCAAACAAAAGTGGAGTTGAAATTAGGATGTTTGGAGTACAAAATCGATGGTTGTTTTAGACATAGAGATTATCCACGGATATTTAATTTTGGTGAACCATTCACTAACCTCACTTGTGATGCTTACTTTCGAATTCCATAGGAACCTAAATTTTTAAAAATGGTAGTTTAAGAGGATGCAACCATCATAAAAAGAGGTGGCAAGGGAACATGGTTTGGTAGGAGGCCAAGGTACTCATCTATTCATGAACTATCTGCCCATAGTCGTGCCATTTGTAAAAAATATCAAGTTGCCAAGTCTGCACTCTAATATCAAAAGGGCAAGGTTGGCTAGTTGAAAATGTCTAGGCCATCATTGAAGGCTAGTTTATTTGAATGTTTGAAGAGAAAATATGTGCTTCGATTTTGTAGTAATATACTATCTACCCATTGCACAAATGCTTTTAGTGGGAAACATGCCTTGTGGGATTTTCTGAAAGATGTTGTAGGAAATCTAAATTGGAAAAAAGAAGGTTACCAATGGAATATGAATAGTAAAAACTTTGCCCAAACTATGAAGATGTATGGTGGGTGACGCATGTGTGATTTTTTTCAATTGAATTTTGCCAAACCAAACTATAAAGCAATAAAGAGAGCCAACAAAAAAAGGTGTGCAATTTGTACCTAGTGAACATGTTGTTATTTTCAAATGTGTAGCAAAATTTTATAAAAAAACAAAACAAGTTCATAACATTGGTGGACCTATCATTGTTATATTGGCTAAAAATGAAACTAAAGTCAAGTCTAAAGTTTCATGGGATTCTAGAGGTGATAATTTAATTGGATTTTATGGTGCAAAATAAAATCATTGTTGTGTGATTAATTTCAGTCATGTTATTAGAATTGGAGAGGTTGGGTATAATAATGTCCTTGAAGCTTTCAAAAATAACAAAATTGCAAGTTTTGCAAGAGTCGTGATTGTGAATCCTTTGCATGAGAAGTTGCCAAGATTGGTTCTTGTTGTGTGTTGTACTTGTAATTGTTTCAATGTTAATTGGGTTCGGCAACAATGGGATGTTATAGATGTTTTATGGAAGTTAGAATGTCAAGCAATTGTGGGACCCATTGTTGGGCATGCAAATCTTGGTGACAACTGCAAACACTAATTAATGTTAGCAAATCATACCATACAACAAGGTTTGCCTTTGAAAATTGAATGGCCATGGTGGTTGATATTTGTTGCACTAACTGAGGTTTAGATGCTTGGGGTTTTCATGACCATGATTGCATTCACAATGGTAAGAAACTTATCAACCCATTGGATAGTTTAATGAGGTCCCTACAATTAGGGGCAAAAACTTGTTTTCTTGAGCGTATTGGTCTAGTGTATAACAAATACATATTTGATCAACATGGTCTACAACTTGGGGACATTCAAAGAATTGATAAACATAATTGGGCTTCTGGTCAAAGGATTTGTCAATTAAAGATTTAAAACTATTTGAAAATGTTACAAAGTTGTGGAGATACTCATCAAGAAAAGACATTGGGTATTGAGTTGTATTTGAAAATATGTGCATATTACATTAATATCTTTCTTTTAGTGACTTTGGATTTGCAAAACATAATTGTTTTGACTTCGAAAGTGTCATTTTTTTTCATCTTTGGAAATTATGGTTGAAGCATGGAGATCATGCAATGATTGGGAACCCTTAAAAGATAAGCATCACAAAAAAATTTGTGAGTTAGCAATGTTTTTTTGGATATTCAAATGTCTTGTCACTTTGTTGTTTTGTTGATCAAGCATTTCAATGATCAATACCCTGAATTAATGGTACATTTGCACTTGATTGATTAGATTCTTGTGAAATGTTTATTTCCAAGATAGGAGGAATGGTTGGAATGGAATGTGCTTATGACTTTTATGAGCTTGTCAATTGTGCAAATACCCTTAACCATGTCGGTGCTATTGAATATGGTGAAAATGGGGTTCAATTTGGCAAAGTGCATAATAAGATGGAAAATGTTTGGGCTACATTACATCCTTTGCAAGAAGGTGAATCTATTGCTAACTTGGTTGATTATAATCTAGTAATGTCAAATGATGATGTAATTCATGCATCAATTTAGACAAATTTTGGATTGCTCAAAATATGCTTAACCATGTTGAACATGAAGGGCAATCATGTTACATGAGGTCATGATTCATCATGGTTCAATGAACCATGGAAGGTGGAACAAAATGATCTTAAACATCTAGCTTATGTTCCATCTGGAAAAACCACTATAGGTGAAGATGGTGATTGTGAAGTGCTTTGATATTGTGTTGATGAAGAACTAAAACATGTTCCACCACCTAGTGTAATGCATGTGGAGGTTGATTTAGTTGATGAGGACCTAGGTGATGTGGCCATCATAAAATAAAAAACACAGGTTATTTCAAATTTGTTGAATGAAACTGAAAACTAATTTTTAGTTGATGGTGGGTGTGAGAATGCAGTCTGCCCTATTGTGGAATATCAAGGGAATAAGATCTACAAGTCCACATTGGTAAACCAACTTAATGAAAAGCCTTTTCATTCTAAGGATAGGCAAAAACATGTGAGGAAATCAATGTATTTTAATAATTCAGATGTTTATTTGACAACTGCATCTTCTAGTAGTACATGTTTGTTAGGTTTGGGCAATGATTATGGGGTGTATTTTGTGTAGGATGATAACAACCAAGCTGGTTCAAAATGATGAAGTGGTAAAAATTCAAGAATTGGAAAACCCATTCGTATTTGTAATGGCACAAGTAATGGAACATGGTGGTTAAGGAAAGTGCAAATAATTAGGAGGAAAACTCGAAATAGATGGGGCCTTTCAAGACAACCCATTGATTTGATAAACAAACTTAATGTAGTAACTAAGAAAACAATTAGGGGCCATGTTATCATGGTTTTATTAAATTGGTTTAATAAATCACATGGTAATATTAAATTTAAGTATGATTTAATTGATATTAATTGGGTGGATGTAGATTCTATGTCATTATGAATTATGAGAAGGAAAATAACATCTATTGGTTAAATTGTATTGATGTACCTTCTCTAAATGAATTTGTGAATAATAAAATTTTGTAAATTGATTTTTTTTCATTTCAATTACATTCCATGCTTTCATTTTTTGCTTTAACCTCCAAACTTTTCTAGTTTCAAATTATATAAATTTAAAATTTTAAAGTAATATAAGGTACTGAAATTGGATTCTAGAAAACATTATTAAAAAAATAAGGTGGCTAAATATGTGCATATTAAAATAAATAAAAAACATGATAGGGGAAAATATAAATCCAAAATCTAATACCCCTTCCCCCCACTTCCCCAAATAGTCATTTGACGTACATATGTGACAAAAATAACATTAAATGTCCTCCTCATGGAAATATTTCATTTTCCTTCAAAATTGTTGCTTAAATATAACAACAAATTGTTGTGGAAAAATGTGATGATTATAAATAAATATTATGATAAATTAGTTACACCTCATAACTACAAAAAAATTGCATAAACTATTTTGTGATTTTTTTTCATGTTGCCTTAAAAATAATAATTTATCCTCATAAAAGAAAGAATCTTTTGAACATAGAGATATAATTTCAATTGTATGGACATTCATTACAAAAGGTAGTGTATCCTTTACCATACATACTATTTTAAATTAAATCCTTACAATCAATGGTTTTTGTATTTTGAATATTGGATGTTGAACTTTGTGATTTTAAAATTATCTTTGAAGGCAAGGCCTTTTAGAAATGTGGACCCACCCTTGACTATCCTATGGGGTAATGGGCATTAATCTCCAAAAAATCCTACTCCTCTAGCTTTACGTTACACATAACATTTTGCAAGCAAGGCATAATGCATATTATATTTAAATCACATGCTAAAATTAACCTTAGGAAAAACAAAAGATATTAATAATTCCCAAGGGTGCAAGAGATAATTTCAACACAATTGTTGTTCTTCAATTCTTGCCTTATGAATATAGGAAATCTAAAATTCCAATTATTTTCGTAAGGTGGAAAATCCAATTGGCACAAATGTTGAATTTTTTTACCTTTTGAATACTCATGGAAATTAGGAAAAATCAAAAGTTTTCACTAGCTTGTCAAATTCCTCACCTAAAAATATCATACCTATGACTATTTTAATCATCATTTTTATTTAAAAAATCCAAGAAACCCAATTTCAACATTTAAAATTTTTGGTAGTTAGAAATAAATATGCAAGGTGCCCCTTTGAATTTGTTTTGGTAACCTAGTGGTGTGGAATATTTATTATGTTGCATAGGTACAAGGTTCAATTATTAAAAAACATTTAAAAAACAAAGTTAATAGTTTTCTTTATTTGATCCATTCACCCTCACAAAATTTAATTATTAATACCAAACATTGAAATTGTAGGTATAGTACCAAAGAAGAAAAACAATTCAAAAATGGACATAACCCAAAAAAATCATGACACCAATATTATTTAGTTTTGACCTTGGGATTGTGAAGAAAATATTTTTAAAATTTAAAATTGTTGACACTACTATTGTTTGGTATTTAGTTTATATATACAATGGAAAATTTTTAATTAAAAATATCAAGGGTGAAAGAGTTAATTGAAACCATTATTATTTATTCCTACCTCATGAATACCAAGGATTTTTTTTTAATAAAACCAATTTCACATGTAATAGAATCAAATGATGCCATCATTGTCATAATAATTCCCTATGAATACCAAGAATTTTTTTAAATCTAAAAATATTCATAAGTGGAAAAGTCAATTGACACCATTGTTGTTTTGTTCATGTTTTGTGAATATTAAGGGAAAAAATTAATTAAAAAATCAGAAATGGAATAATTAATTGAGAATATTGTTGTAAAGTTCACGTTAATGACAAGATAAAGATTCAAACAGAAAATTATCAAAACTTGACAAAACAAAACACTTGATAATGAACATGAATTATAAGATTTTATTCAATAGAACAAGATATGATACAAAAGTAAATTTGAAATGGAAATGAAGTACATTAATCAAACTTTTGTTAACAAGATTAAATGGTGGTGTTCTTGGGACCTTTATTTGTATTATCCCATGGTCAAACCTTTTAAACTTTCATCAACCTTTAAAAAACAATTAGCAACTAAACCTATTAAAACATTGTGTGAATTAAAAAATTTAATTAAACTTTTATCTACTAACCTTTTAGAAGCTTCCACCAATTAGTTAGCCTTAAAAAATCATTCATTTATCATTTTCAAAGCCTCCGCCAATTATGCCTTCTAGAAATGTTTGCCAATTAATCTTTAAGAAATTTATACCAATTATATTTTCTAAAAACTTTGATCAACTAACCTTCTAAAAAATCATAAATATATTTTCGATTTTTTTTTCCGATTTGTTCATATTTATCATTTGGGATAGTTTATGCCTTTTAAATATTTTTAAAAATGGAAATTCAAAATATTTCACAAGTGTTGATACCATTTTTGTTTTGTTGATGCCTTATATATGAATTACCTACAAAATTTATTTATTTATTTTTACATGGAGGAAAGTGATTTGACACAAATATTGGTTAAACCTTAATCTTATAGAAAACCTTCAAAAACAATGTTCCAAGAACAATGGTGGGGAAAGATGGGCACATAGATTGTTGTTTAGTGTTAGCTAATCTTGAAAAGAACCTTTGAAATAAAAATTTAGGTTTGTAATGGCAAATTATGTCATTATGTTGCAATATTATGACATTTTTTTGATTGATGATCATAGGTTCATACTACTGACCAAAATGTGTCTATTGCACACAAATGTTGTGTCAAATTATTGAAATTTTTGTGCCCCAAAACCTCAATGTCATGGAATGGCCTTGCCCTTGGCCATTATGTTGGATACATTGCTAAGCTAGTCCTAACCAATGTTGGGCAATTCTTTGAATTAAAAATACTTCCAATTCCAATTATCTAAATATTCCAAAATCAAAGAATTATTAATTATGATATTTTGAAAATAAAATTTAAAGATTCATTGGTTATAATTATTTCAAAAACTTTAAATTTTTGTCAATTTCATGAAAGAACCACCAAAGACTTTATGGGTGTTTTTTTTGGTTTTGAAATTTTCAGATTTTTTGAAAACCATAGTTATATAACAAAACCAATTCTTTGATTGTTTTCAAAAAGCAACGGGTAAGTGTGTGTGTGTGTGTGTATGGGTTGATGACCCACAAGTTTGTCCCTCATTTTAAATATTGGCTACCATTTCTATTAACAAGCTTGTTGGCACCTTACCCAATTAATTGGATTTCACTTGGCATTGTGCCTTTTTCAGGGTCAAATTCCAAAATCAAGACTTTGATTTGAAACTATTTAATTTCCTTTCAATTTCACACCCTATTAATTTTGAGATTATCCCAAATTATCATTCATCTCAATCAAACCTAAATTAGTTAACAATTTTTTGTCATACGTGTCATTTTTTTTTGTTATAAAATGCATCTTCAAATAATGAATAAAGTAAAAAGAATTTTGAATTTGGATCATGCAATTCAATTGTACAAAAACTTTCTATAATACATATTATAATATTACTGATTGTTATTTATACACAACTACATTTAACAAAATTAAATAAACATGTTGAACTAAACAAAAATAAAGTGGGTGGGCTAAATTCAACATTTACCATCTTTTAGTTGGCATCCAATAATGGGGGGATGCATCACAAAGATCCAATTATGTTTGGTAACATACATTGGTTAGCCCGTCCAATGATGTTATATGTTAAAGCTTGTTGACACTTGTTGTTCATAAGGCTTGGTAAATTATATATTGGGGAACAGGCTTCCCAATGGAGGTTGATTAATACATAATGGACTATTGTGAAAATGTTGTTGACTTGACTGGTTTTTAAGTTGTGAATTCCAAGAAATAACATGTGACTTTTATTGATGACCTATCATTCCAACTTTAGGTATCAAGTCATCAATTTTCATTAGCCCTATGTTTCCATAACCATACTATTTTTTGGATGAAAATATCATAGTTGTTCTTTTCATGGATGAAGATAACATTTAGTTTATATATTTTATTAATGATTAAAATTATGACATTCATGTACAAAATAAAAATGCACAACATTGGAAAAATGATTGACAAGTTCTCTAATTGACTTAATATGGTAGGGTGTTTAGATTTTCACAACGTTGAATCATGCTTAGTAATTGACTCAAGGCCATGAATTATTTGAAAATGGCCTCAATGCTCCCATCCCTAAGCTATTTTTGGTCATTAACGACCTTTTTAATAGTTACCTATTCCATACTATGCAAAGGTTTGACCAATTCCATAGTAAATTGTAGGATTGGGCACAACATTTTTTTGCTAGCTATATTATATAGCCAAAAAAGCGAAAATTAAAATTGAAATTGTGTTAAAATCAAGTGTTTTAAAAATATGTCAATAGCTGAAATCCCACCAATTTTTTTTTCAAATCTCCAAATTTCTATAAATGGTTCAGATAGGTGGCCCAAAATAGAGAAGGGTGTTTAAAATATTTTACTTTCATATTTAACTTGTAGCCAAATTTGGTTAAATCTTCTTGTTGATGATCACCATTTTGTTTATATCACAAAATTTGACCCAATTTGTTTTTTGAAATTCAAGCAAAGGAAATATGGCCTTTAATATTTTTTGTTACTGGCAATATATAACCATATTGTAAAATTAAATATAGGAAAATGAAATTTTCTTTAAAAACCACCACATTACATTACCTCCCATAATGCTTATTGTTAGAATGCACTTTTTTCAATGTCATTCTTTGCCAATACTTGCTAAACTTGATTACATTTCATCACCATGTTTTTTTTAATTTGTTTGTCCTTTTTCTTTGGATGTTAAATCAATGTTTTTTGGTTGGAAATTTTTATTGCATTTGCTCATGTAGTTTTCCTTTTGATTTCTTGTTTTTGATGTTCACTAATTGTGGTTGCATTTGGTCATTTTGTTTTCCCCTTGATTTTATTTTTTTGATGATCAATCAATGCTTTCAATTTTTTAATATTTTCTTTTGTTGTTTTCCCCTTGATTTCTAGTTTTTGATGATCAAACAATATTTTGAGTTGTTCTTTTGTTTCCAACTTTTAAGGAAACTTTGTTACCCCATATCATCAACTTTCAATTTATTTAAGTTATCATTCATTAGAGGCTTCATATGCAAGCATTTTTAATATAGCCACAAATGCACCATATTTTAAATATAAAAAAGTTATATGAACCTTGAAGAGACAATTTGTTTATTTATACAATGTTTTTTCAAAATACTAAATACAAGTAACATTTTCACCAATGAATAAAGGGACAAGAAGTCCAAATGAATGGCAATTTGATTTTTCTAAGCAAGCATGAAGTATTGTCATGAATATGAAAATAATCAAGATAAAAGGATTTTCAAAAGACAAACAAACCATGACAAAAGTAGGCTAAGTTTGAAGTCTAGGCGTAAAACACCAAAATCAATATAAGAACACAATGTGTGCAAGATGTAGATTCAAATGCAATTTTATTATGAAAACATGAAAAAAGTAAAACAAGTCTATGGTGCAAAACCATACATTAAACTAATGTTGAGCAAACTAAAGGTAACATGAAGGGAACTACCTTTATTTATACCTTGTTAAAGACCTAGTTCAAAGGAAAAATATTTCAAAATATTTCACATTAATTCAAGATATATCAAAATATTTTTTAAAATCTTAAAATATCTTAAAATATATCAAGAATCTTCTTGGGTAAGTTTCTAATTACATTATGAATGGACAATGGATGAAAGGTGGATGTTCATGGATGAATTATATCCATGATGATGTTGACAATGTTACTAGTAATGATGTTGGTGGTGACGCTAGCAATGATGTTAATGTTAATGTTGGACATGATGTCAATGATATCATCCATAACATCACCTCCCCTTTTCTAAAGACAAGTTCTATGAATAATGACTTTGGGCTTGCTTGAGTATCAACAATGGCATTCAATAAGTGTGTAGATGGTTTTCATGTGTGTTCATTCACATCTTAACCTTGCCAATGAATGAACTATTGCAAATGATTATGTGATATTTTTCAACAAATTTTTTTTCCTTTCGTAATTTGACTTTAATTGGTGAAAACAATTTGAAAACTTTTCTTTAAATGGTGAATGCATGGTGGGGCTCCAACAAGGAAGCATGAAATGTAAGATGAATTTTCATGGGATTTGAAAGCTTGAATTGGAAAGTCACATTATTGATATTATTCACAATGGTGAATGGACAAAGTTTTTGGTAGTTCAATTTCTCTAAAGGCCATACCCAAATTTGGTTTACAATCTTGAAACTTGGTTGTTGAGCCTTACAATTTTCATCAACTTTCTCCTTGTATCACGTGTACGCCTTTTCAATATTAAACACAACTAGTCGTGTTCAAATGTTTGTCAACCACACAATTTGATAATATGTTGCAAGATTCGTGATTTTGTTCAAACCCTAGATATCAAACATAGGGTGCAAACCATGATTTGCAAATTATAAAGGTGTTTGTCATGTTGATGAATGCACCATGTTATTATAATTAAACTCCACCATGGATAAGAAATTTGACCAATTGTTTCAATGATAATTAATTATGTTGTGAAAATATTATTCTATTTGTTCATCCATTTGGGGTGGGTCCAAAGTTAATGATAATTTCACCTTCACACCTAAAAGTTCAAAAAACGTCTTTCAAAATTTTGATGCAAACTAAGGTTCACAATTTTAAATGATACCTTTAGGGGGGCCATGATATCCAAAAACATGATAAAAAATAGATTGGTTATTCTTCCATTAATTACTATTTTTGTATATGAAATTTAACAAATCATCTTTGTTAAATGATCCACCACCACCAAAATGGAGTTGTATAAATTGGAAGATGAAAGATTTGTGACGAAATCCATGGAAATTGAAAACCACGTTGATGTAAGAATTAATAATGACTAGGAGATCCCATGTGGGTGGTAATGAATTTTTTTTTTTATCAAACACAAACATCACACGATTCAACAAACTCCTTCACATATTTCCAAAGTTAAGGCCACCAATAATCTTGAGATATTAATTTCACAGTCTTGTTGAATCTAAAATTATCTACAACCCTTCTGTTTAGATTGGAGGACTTGGAGCCAAACCACGCCATTGGATATTATTAGAGCCCATCACAACACAACAACCCATTTCAAAATTCAAACTTGACATGATCATTAAAAAGATTTGAACTTAATTTCAATTATTCAATTGGCCCTTGATGCTAATAGCAAAAGGATTTTTTTCCAAATCTTCATGAATTCAATATAAAAAAGAATTTGCCATCATGAGTTATTAATAATGTTTTTAAGTTAAAAGTGTTATAACTTGATAATGATATCATATTGTTGATTGTAGGCTACATCTTCCTTTTTAGGTTTGAAATATAGACGCTTGGATCACACATTATATGGTTTTCTTTATTAGTGATTAAAAATATATATGATGACAAACTTGAATAAAAACAACAACAATGCCCATCAAACTTAATGTCAATTCAAAACATGAAAAATCATGAAATACTAAAGGTTTTGTGTGATTAAAATACATTTGATGTTAAGTAGTATTTTTACTATTTTATCTTTTTAGTATAATAATTAACTATCACTTATATTACCAACTAGTTAGTTTTAATTTGAATTATTTACTAACTAGTATTTGAATTTGAATTTGTTTAAAAAACATATGGTAGTTTATGTCATTGTTAGGTTCTTAATATTAACTACTAATAAAACTTAAATGTTATAAATATTTTCATTTTATTCATTCATTCATTTGAGTCTAGTGTGTTAAAATTTTACAATAACATTTAGTAACCATCCATGGGGTTCATTATTTGAATCTTTTCATTATAACTTTTTAAAAAGTTCTATGATCACTTTATTTCACTCTATTTTTTTTTTCAATTTTTCTTTTCAAATATCATGTTTTTTATAACTTTATTTGTTGTATTTGTAATGTTTTTATATTGAACTTAAAACCATAATCTGATCTATAGCTTTTTATAGAGGATTTATAAATTTCAAAAACCATTCTTACTCATTGTAGTTCAATAGTGTCACGGGTATGAGAATAACCAAGACTACAAGATTTCTTAACCAAAACAAGAACAAAAGCATGCCTAGTTCCAAATCCACATCGTGAAACAAGAAAAGCAAAAAAACAAAAACACAACATACGTGAAATAAAAATCCAATAAGATTTTATTGCAAAAGAGAAACAAAACAAAGTTTTGAGAGAAAAAGTACCCAAAATTGTTGTTGAACATATTAAAGGTAATAAAAAATTCAACCTCTATATTTATACCCATTAAACATTTAGCTCAAGGAAGTTTCTCAAAAAACTTCTAATCTACGAGTGGCCCATGTTCATCCATGTGCACCCATGCGTGCCCATGTGCATCCATGTGTGAAAACTCAAGTGAGAGTGAATTAAAATTCAACTAAGAATGAACTTAAACTTAATTTAAAGTGAACTGAAAGTTAACCAAAAATTAATTAGAATGAACTAAAAGTGAATTAGGACTTAATTAAAAGTGAATTAAAAGTTAATTGGAAGTGCATTAGAGGTGGACTTAAAGTTAACTAAAAACCAATTAAGAATGAATTGAAACTAAATTAAAAGTTAAATACAAGTTCATTACAAGTCATGGATAAACATTCAAATGAATGGACCCCATAGCTTATTACTAATGTTTTGCACCAACAAATAAGTTGTTTTCAATAGCCACAATACTTGGAATATTTTTCTATGACAAGACAATTTGCATTGTGTGTTAATTAAACTATAATAAGATTGGAATTTTAATGTTAGTGATGTGTCTTCTTCAACCCCAAACTATATTAAAAAAAAATTGGCCCTCAAATTTTTGATTAAATTATATATTACATGCATTTTTTTTGATGACTTCCATGAATCATTACATTATTTCACGAATATATTTTTTAGTGATTCATTTATTGCCAACTATTTTATATTCCAAAAAATGTTTGTGACACCAATTTTTCTTTTAACACCGTCATTGATGTGTTTCAAACTTTTTACAATAATCATTTTGTTACCACCCTTGTTTGATGTTTCCCAATGTTTAATTTTTACAAGATTGTGAATTTGTTGAATATTGAAGTGTTGAACACCAAATTTTGTATTTGTTGGTTCCATTTTTTGATGATAAATTTTTGTTCAAATTGTGGATTGATTCCCTAAATTAACAATTTCATTCATGAAATGCTAACACAATTTTTCACTTTTAGTTACATTCAAATTTTTTTTATTGGCAATTCATTTGTTATTATATGTTTTCTTTGCTTTAGTTGGAGGTTGTAACTCTAATGACCTTTGTTCTGGATGGATCCACATGTTTCTTGTTTATTGTCATCTAATGATCAACATGTTTTTTGTTTTTATTAAATATTTTGATTTTTTTTCAAATCAGTGATCATCGATTTAACATTTGTTATTGTTTTAACATGCATTTTCCATGAGCGTGTGTTCCTTCACATGTCATGACCATTCATCACATTGATTCATTGAGCTAAAAACTAATTTGAACAAGGTTTTTTTTGACATTTCAACACTTTATAATCACCATCTAATTAGACTACATACCTAGTGATCCATTGTTATTGATATTTCTAATTTGGCCACATGGTGTTTTTACAACAATAAGTGGTGAAACCAAGCCACTAGTTAACAATTACCCATCAAATGTGCCATATGCTAACAAGTGTTTAATTATGGAACTTTTAAATGATGAACCTACCTTTTGCTTGATTACTAGATGGCAATTGCCCAATTTTGACACTAATGCCATTGTCAATTTTTGCCCATTTATTTTTTTTCAAATTTTTATTTTTTCTCAAAGGTACATCCATAACCACTTTTCATTAATTATGGTAATATAATTATTAAACCATGCCTTTAACCATTTAACCCATCACAAAGAAATTTATTCTCAAATGTATTTCAAATAATTATTTAGTGCAAGATTCAATCCTTAGTATAATCCATTTTAATTGTAGTGACCCTAGCTAACTTGTTCTAGTTTATATTTTGAATTATCTAAAAAATCATTGACTTTTTAGTACATTATTTGACAAATAAGGCTACAATAGTTAGGAAATGGGTCACATGCATGAAACAAATTACATATATCCCACAAATTAAAACCCACATTTTTTATATCCAATTTGTAGTACTAATTGATTCTAATAGTGAACTCATGTTTTATAGAACTAACGTTGTTTATTTTTTCTTGAAGATGTACCAACCTATAATGACATTCCTTTTCATCAATGTTCATCCATTGAAAACCAAGTCTAAATTTTTTTAACACATTGATTTTGTACAAATCAAATTGGTAGTACATAAAATATTTGTACACTTTGATTTTTCACCTATCAAGACACAAATTTTGATTAGTTTTGAAATATGCAATTTAAGTAGGAATGTTGAACATTTAAAATTTTTCTTTTAATTCTTAATATTATGGCTTATGAGGATGTAATCCAATTAAGGGAGGATAATTTTAACTTGTATTTACTTTTTATTATTTTAATATAATAATTAACTACTAAGAATTTTATTACTTAATTAATTTGAACTTGAAATATTTTATTAGTTAATAGTTAAATTTGAATTAATTTATAATACATATGATTATTTATGTCATTGTTAGTGTTAGGTTATTAACATTAATTACTAATAAAACATAAACACTACAAATATTTTTATCATGTATCATTCTATTCATTCAATGAAATACATCAAAAAACATGTATCCTTGAATCTAGTGTGTTAGAATTTCACACTTACGCTTGATGATTTTAGATTAAACTACTTTGAGTGAGTGCCACCAAATTTCAAAAACATTCATAATGTCCAAAAGTTTTTTGTCACGAACATCATGACTAATTTCAACATGAAAAAACTTATGAGAATGAAAGGTGACAAGATAAAGTTCATTTTTTTCAAATTATGAAAGCACGATGTTTAATGCAAAGTTAGAAACATTTATCTCAAAGGTACATGGTTTGGAAGGGTTTACATGAATCAAAAGTGGAGTAATTGTGAAGGAAGCCTTCAAAGATTGGAAGGTGGTTTCAATTTCAACTTTGCAAGCAAAATGTTGATTATTTCAAGTTAAACAAGTAAGAGGGCCCATTATTGTGAAATAATGTGTAATGAAATATGGTTAATAAAAATTGGCAAATCTAATAAATAATTGAACATCATTAAAAAAAAGTTGGAATAACCTAATCCATAATGGTTTGAACAATATGGGGGATCCATACAAATGCCATGCTAAAAATGATATGACAAAAGAAAATTAATTTCAATTTAATGAAATTCACATCTCTCCAATTTGGTGTAAAGTTTAACTTCCCTAGACTTCTCCAAAACAAGATGTACATGTCATTCGTGGTCTTCCATGTTCTTTTAAAAAATGAAAATTTGATTGATGTAATGGACCATGAAATCATTTAGGTACTTGTAAAAGATATCATTCATCATGTATTGCAAATTTGTAGGTGCATTTGTAAGGCCAAGGGCATCATGACATATTCAAAATGGCCAATACATGTTTGGAACATGATTTTCCATTCATTGTCTTTTTGGATACACACCAAATTATATGCTCCATCTAAATTAATCTCTGTGTACATCTTGGCATGATTTAATTGATTCAACAACCTTGAAATCAAAGGTAAAAGGTATTGGTTCTTCATGGTAAATCAATTCAAATCACAATAAATAATTAACACACATTTGCATAAAGTCCACCTTTTTCTTGATAAACAAGATTGAGGCTCTAATTGAAATTTGGAATGTTTAAGGAACTTTTTTTCAGATTTTTATCAATGTATTTTTGAAAAGCCATAAATTTATTTCGTGACAAATTGTAAATGAGTTTTAATTCAAGTTGCAAACATTTTTCAAGATCAATCATGTAATCATATGGTTGATGATTTGACAAGGTGTTAACATTTTTCTTCTCGAACATGTCGTTGTATTCTTTATATTAAAATGGGATTTCATGTTGTTGTGACATAACATTTGATGTGGGAAGAAATAGATTAAAAATGCATCTCCTTTCTTTACAACATGCATGAAAACCTTTGTTTCCATGAACAATGGTTTGGAGCACTTGGATCCTCATGTACCACCTTGAGATCATTTATATGTCTAAAGTTTTCCATGCATTCATGTTTGTCTTCAAAATCACAATGTACGCCATCATGGTTTTGTCAAAAATGCTTGTGCCAAAGGTTTTGCATTTTGAGACGTTGTGCTTTGGTATTTCAAAGTGTAGACTCTTTGTATGCCCATCCAATTGTGGATTATGCAACATGAGCCAAGATAACCCAAGGACGATAGTGTTTTTTGAAGAAAAAATAACATTGAAAACAACTTTCTAGTGTAGTACCCAATTGTGACTTCAAATGCCTTGGTTACATGTGTTATAAGTCTCGAAAAGAAATTTCAAATGTCAATGACTTCAACTATTATTGATGCGTTTTTCCTTCACCAAGGCCAACTTATTTTGTCACATTAATTCCTTGTTGATGAAACATGCATATACATTAAAATCAAAAAGTGTATAGGTCTCCATTGCCATAAAGTTGTTGTATTTGACATTATTAGTACCAAGAAACATGGTGTTAGATTTGAAGATAAATTGAGTCCATTTTCGTCACATGACAAATCAAGGTTTAGTTTTACAATCCTTATTAAGATTAGACATCCTTGTTTCTTGATTTTTTATGTGTGGGTTGGTGATAGAAATGGCATGCGTGTATGTTGATTATGTTTCTTTGGACATTCATGAACAACATGACTTCATTCTTCACAATAATAATGAAGATTGTTTGAACATCATTGTTTTTTTTCATGATTTTTGAACATTCGAATCATGGTTCATCAATTTACAAGAGATTGACTTTTGGTGTTGTTAGTGGTTGGGATGACATCGGGGATGTGAATTTTTTAAATATGTGAGACAATTCCAAATGGTTTTCTTAACAATGTTCAAAAAGGCGATTATTACATTGGACTATTTATTCAACAACTTGACTTAAAGGTAGTAAAATTTAGCATGGTAAGTAGCAAATTTTCATGTTCTTATGTAAGCAAATTGAAATTGATTAATGAATGTAATTTCATTTCATAAAATATCACATGCCAATTTTGTTTGAACTTCAATGCATACAACACAATGAAGCACGATCCTTATTGAAAAACTCGCAATTTGTTAGTGGATGTTTGTTTTTTATTTGAATCTCTAGAAATGGCATTGAATTTTTTAAAGAATGTTTCAAAATCATCTAACAATGGTGATTGGGTTCCAACAATAATGCAAACCTTGAGTAAGGCCCTTGCCAATGAATTTAACTTGGTTTGGGCCATTTGGATAATGACAAAAATAAAATTGAATGATTACACACATTTAGTTAACAAAACTTTTAACGTGTGCCATCAAACTTGTCAAGCAAGTTGATTTGTGATTTCTTTACTTGGGGTTGATATATTGTTGCCTTTGTGTACTTAGACTATTATAATGATGTGGAGAACAAACATGCAATGGTCCATGCCTTGGGTTGTAGAACTATTGTAAATCCATTTTCACAATGTTCAAAGTAATTTCATTTGAATTGTTCACCTTCAAACATGAAAAAGTTGAAGATTGAATCATTGTGTACATACATGGGTACGTTTTTTTCGCACAACTTCTTTTTAAAATTCCAAAAAACAACCATAAGAAAAAATGAACCTTCCAAACTCTTGTTTCACAAAATAATGAAAATGGGTCAACCTCACTAGGTTTTCAATTACCCATGTACACATGGATGCTCTTCATTTTTTTTAGATTTGTTCATTTTATCTTCCAAAATCATCTTATCCAATCTCATTTGCAAATCTTTAGTTAATGACAAATTAATACCAATTGCCTTATCCTCAAAAGTTAATCATTCTTATGACCATCTTTGGTAAATAGGAGATGATAAGTCCAAACCTACCACTAGTAACTAATGAATTATTAAAAGGTCCTCTAAGCTAATTATATTAGGAAATTTCTTCACTGTTTCATTGGAATACAACTCCAAAATGATCTCTAATTATTTTTCTCTATAAGTAATTTTGTGATGATAATTACTTTTAGTTAACAAAGGTGATTAAACACCCCCTAAAATTGTTTTGTAATTGCATTTTTCCTTTCAATTGATATCAATATTGCATATACAAAAAAAAAAATCCCCATTAAATACAACATGAGAATATCTAACCACAATGATCCTACAAACTACACTAAATGAATCTTTTTAAAAATTTGCATTTGTTGAGTTGTGTTTATAAGTCTTTTTTTGTTTCTAGGTTAACTTACATGGGTTTTTTTATAGTTATGTTCGTATAACTGAGGAAATGACAAATTGAACCATGCAACATATAATATTTGGGGAGATTAATTGTGTCCATGCGCTCACATATGATGAAACTTTGATGGAAAAACAATACTCCTATAAAAGGTTGAGATCAACTATTGTCTATTCAAGCCTCAATTTTGCCACTATTGTATTTCAAATGATTGTAGCATTTGAAGAAAAGGAACTCACTTGTTGGAACTCCAACAAGGTTCGGATTTGGTGAAAGAACTAATGTGAAACTCTAACAAGAAGCATTTGACCAATGTTGGAGATCACCAATTTCAAAACCCAACCAACTACAACATCACCTTATCAATTTGTGATTTGTCTATTATACAATAACTTTCCTTCAAAGTTTGTAGACCCCCACCAAACTTGTGCCATAGAATTTTTTATAGTCTTCATGTATAAATTCCCCATTTTAGCCTTCTAAACTTGGATTCTAAACTCTAGGAGTTCTCATGTACATTGTTCATTATAATCTTCTAAACTTGAACTCCTTAAGAAGCTTTCATGTAAATTGTTCATTTCTTTGTTGACCTTGCCTACAAAGGCAAGGATATTGTATTTAGATTCATTATAGAGTATATTAGCTTAATACGGGATTTTGGCCCCCTAGGTAATAATAGGTTTAGTTTTATATGAGGATTTTTGAAAGATAATATTTTGACTTGTGTTGAAACTTGATATTAGTAATTATAGAGTTGTAATATCTTAAAAGATTTTGGATTTTTTAGAAGTTTTTTTGAAGATTATATTTTTACATGTAAGTGAACAATTTAATTATATTATTGTGTCTGAAGCTATTTTTTATATATCTAAAAACCTCATATCAAATTCCAAATTTGTAGTGTCAAATAAATAGATAAATAAATAAATAAAAGCGAAGAAAAATGATTCTGAAAAATTTCCAGGGAAGAGCCAAGCGAACGAAGGACGATTTTTTGACTTAGTATTCATTTCTCACCCACACAACACCAAAAAAGAAAAGAAGGAAGCAAAAATGAAATTATCATCAACCAAGTTTGCACTGAAGATGAATGAATGCGAGTGGATCTGATGCGAGAGTGTGTGAGCACGCCCGGATTTTATCTGGTCTCTTCCTTCTTCTTCTTCTTCAACTTCTTGTACCCAGCCAATTACGCTAGACATTTTTGAAATAATGGGTGCATCAAGGAAGTTGCAAGGCGAGATCGACAAAGTTTTGAAGAAAGTGCAAGAAGGTGTTGATGTTTTTGACAGCATATGGAATAAGGTAAAGCTCGTACACACACATATACATTCATACATGCATAAATATATTAATTTTTTCTTTTGGTTAAATTTCGCATCTCCATCTTCCTTGTTTTTCTTCTTGTGGTACTAGAGTTTCGGAAAATCGAAAATGGTTGCAGGTTTTGGCATAGATTTCATCCCAGGCTTGTATAACCTTCTTTTTTCTTCTTCTGTGACGTGCTTCCCACGTCCTATAACTCTGGAGATCTGTGCTTTTTAACCTAATTCGGTTTTTTGGACTCCTGAGAGAGCAAAGTAGGTTTGGTTGGCTGGTTGGTTTTTTTTTTTTTTTTGGTTTGGAATTGTGGATCAATTGCCGTCTCCCACATGGTGTGTGACACTGTTCCACTAATTGAATTGACTCAATGGACGTAGTCTCTCAAACTCTCCATATGAAAAGACTTTGCCGAATGCCAGAAACTGAAACACAGGGGAAACCCTAATTGACCTGCTCGCTTGGTTGACCCTTATGTCAACACCTATTATGAAACATCCTCACTTTGTTGTTGCTGATAGTTTGAAAACCTGTTGATCTAGTGAGCATGCAGAACTCTGTCTTTTGTGCCCTAATTATGCTCTCACAATGTGGAGTTTAAGTTAATGCTTTCTTTTGGAAAGACAGATTTTTCAGGGTTTTTCTTTTTGTCATTTACCACATTTGGTAGCCAAGTAGTTGCTTAATAATTAGATCCTGGCATTTGATTTGTGGAGGACAGGACCCAAAAAAGGGTTTGGAATAATTATTTGATATCTGTGTACAGGTAGAAGTGTCTCCTGGGAGGGCAAATTATCCAATTGCTGCAGAATCCCACTTGCAGGAAATTGTGTTCTTTATAGTTTGTAGATTTGACCTTGTGGCCTTGAAGCATCCAATCACCTCACTGGTTATCTTTTGTATCCACCCTTTTGAATGAATTGCAGGATACAATCCTTTTCTCCCTCACAATGCCTAAGTATAGAGGTCAGCCACTTGTCTGCCTATGTCTTTGACAACCTTGACAATTTGCTCTAAGAGGCCACCTTTTGACTTGAGATTGTTTTTAGCTCTGTGTCCCTATGTCTCCTAGGTGTACAAGCATGGGAAATGTGGTTGCGTTGTGACTTACAGTGACTGTTTCGAGAGTGCAGGTGTATGATACAGAGAATGCAAATCAGAAGGAAAAGTTTGAGTCAGACCTCAAGAAAGAAATCAAGAAGCTACAGCGTTACCGTGACCAAATCAAGACCTGGATCCAATTGAGTGAAATAAAGGATAAACAGGTGTTTGCAGTCATTTGTTAGTTCTGGCAAGGCCAACTTTGTGCTCTATTAAATAGGAAGCCTTCTTGGAAATGATCAAATTCTAACTCCATTTGTGTTTTTTTATTGTGTCATTGAATATTACCTAGAATTGTGACTTTCCTCAGTCTGAATAATTACTGTGTTCAATTGCTAGGCACTTCTTGATGCTCGAAAACTCATAGAGCGAGAGATGGAGCGTTTCAAAGTATGTGAGAAGGAGACCAAGACTAAAGCCTTCTCCAAAGAAGGCCTTGGTCAGCAACAAAAAACGGTGTGTCCTTGTGTCATTGCCCTCTAAGGTAACTCAGATATAATAATCAATGGCTGTTGGCTGTTGGGGTACGCACTGGCATGCTTATTTTGCCAGACTCTGCAATGTACTATGCTCATTGTATCATAGGGCTAGAATTTGAGATTGATTTCATGTCTTGTGTGAACTACCCTTTAGATTGCATTGTCATCTTAATTGTGCTTGGTTAAAGGGGGATGATGATATTCCTTTTGCTAGAGGTCAGATCACAGCTTGTATCACTGTCGTTTTGGGCAGGATCCAAGGGAGAAAGCCAAAAGTGAATCATGGGATTGGTTAAACAATATGGTAGATTGTGCATGCCCTCCCACTCCTCTTACCCTCTTTCCATCAAACACTTTCTGTATCTGTCCTGTATAATCATCTTTGTACACAGTATCAAGTACTTTTTTTGAGCAGTTTCTCCCATTCTTTGTAATAAAAGGGGCCTGCCTCCTAGTAGTTGGTTGTAACTGGTAGAAGAATTGTGCTGGACAGGTCAGCGAAGTGGAATCTCAAATTGATTCTTTTGAAGCAGAGGTGGAGGGTTTTCAACTGAAGAAGGGGAAGGCTCGCTCTCCACACTTGGTATTGTGTTCCTCTTTTTCATGCTGACAAGGGCACTGGTAGAACTGCTCAAGTTTGTGACCTAAATTGTGTACAATGATACTGTAGCGAGTCTCTCAGCATCAATCTACCTTATTTATCAGGCCATGTCTCAATTCTCTTGAGATTGACCTAAGTCTTAAGTGTGGAGAAGTTCCCAGTACTTAGGAAGATATAGATCATGAGGGCATATGTGATCATTCCTGACCCACACATGGGAATCATAGTATTATGTCTTGTAGTCTATGGAGTATAGATTTTTGCTGTGTTCACTGATTTTAACAACAGTTAAATCTTCTGATTTCACAATCTTTTCTGTGTAGATGCTTTTGTCAGGTTGGTAGAACAGTTTCATACTCCACTTGTGCTTGGGGTGTGACTTGCATCATGGCTTTGTGGAGATATAGGTACACTTGGAGGACTCAATAACAAGGCACAAGCTACACCTCATAAAGTTGGAGCTCATTTTGCGCCTTTTGGACAATGGTGGACTTAGCCCTGATCAGGTGAATGAAGTGAAGGACTTTGTGGAGGATTACATAGAGCGCAATCAGGTATTGATGTTTGTCTTCCTCTTTGACCACCTTGAAGAATTTTTTTGACCCCAGCAAGCTAAGATTGTACCTGCTTGTAGTATAATCCATTTGCTAGAAGTTTCTGGTGGTAGTATAATTGGACATCTGATTGCGTCAATTGTAGTTAAGGCCTTCCAAGGCACATGTGAACATATTGGTTGCTGGATTTGTCAAGGGGCAACAGCATGTCCAAGTTTTCCCATTGCTTCCAAAATCATGACAGAAACTCAGGACACAGATTTTTGAACAATTGTTTGCTGGAAATTATGGGCAAATTATTATATCCTTATTTACACCCACATCTTTATTTACACCCACTGTTAGGAGTTGACAAAGTCAGTGCGGAATCATGGCAGCTAGTCAATACTATTCATGATGAAGGTGATGGTTTGATAATTTGTGAATGACACTCACAAGGTTATGACTGCACTAGTTCTTGTTGTGTTTGTCTTGATTTTGTTAGAGCTGACATAATGGCTACCTTCAAAGTATTCATTACTTCCTGTTATTGCCAGTCTTGGGGGACAGAAACTCAGTATGTTGGTTAATGTTTGACATTAATCTACATCAGGTTTTCCTGGCTTGGTTTTCTCTTTTCTTTAGGGTTAGGGTTGCTCTTTTTGTATTCTTGTTGTTTGGTTGCTGGTATCTTGTCAGATTGAGATATCAATAACCTTATTATTGGGTACTCACTATGTCTTTTCACGTTGACTTAAATCATAAGTGTTGAGAAATTCTTGCTACTGATGAAGATATTGGCTTCATGGAGTTTCTTCTGCAATCTCATAGGAATTTTTAGAGCCAAAGGTAGCTGTTGGTCTTCACACAGAGCCTGGTTTATGCTACATTTTCATCAGGATTCACTGTTGGGAAAAACTGTGTTAACTGGGTGTCCCCTAGGAGGACTTTGAGGAGTTTTTGGATGTGGATGAGATTTACCAGTCCCTGCCACTTGATAAGATTGAAGCAATGGAGAATTCAGAAGCCATTTCTATTGTGCTTCCTGCAGTTGGTATCAAAGACAAGGTATTGTGATTACATCCTGATTTATCACAATCCTCCTGATTTATCTTTGAGCTGGGACCAACTTGCCATTGGGGTTTAGTTAGAGTCTCTACTATACAACCAATCACTCAAGGATGAAATCTCAACTTGTGATTGAAGACTAAGGGGCATCACAGGAGCAGCACTCTTCAGAATATGCTGAACCAAAATATTTGACATTCGGGCTGCTCCTTCCTTTTCAACTACAAGCCCTCCATAGATTGTCAGCTGACAGTTTGTGTTTTGAGATTAATAGTTTCAGTTATATTCCATTACAAGGTCACACCTAGAGCTTGCTACATTAAAAGCTAAAAATTTTGTATTTAAAGTCTGGAAAAATGAGAAGTTAGTGGTTTTGGACACCAATGGGGGTTCTTCACACAGGTGCCAGTGGGAGCTGGAGGAGTCGCTACAGAAATCTCAACTTTATCCTCTCCAAGATTCCACCTGCATGCAATAGAAGAGAGTGTGATTTCAGATTCTTCAGCTGAATCACCTGGAGCTTCTGGAGCTGTGGCAAGTACCTTAGGAAATCCCCCTGCAAGTGGAGTAATTCCTGGATCCCTGAATGTGGTACGAAGTGTGAGCCCTATTGCTTTTTCTTCACCCACAGAAACTCTGGGTTTGTCATGTGGATGGAGTGGATCAGTGATTCTGGGAAGTATTGAGGGTGGAACTGCAGCAAAGCCCCTGGGAGTGAAATCTCCTGTTATAAATATAACTCTAGAACCTGCACCCATCCCCTTGCTTGGCCAGGCAAAACAGGAGGAAGGAGTTGGTCTGGTGGGTGGCAGCACTGGAGCTGGTGTAGGAAAAGGGCCTTTGGTTAGTTGGAAGATGGGCAGAGCAATTGTTGCTTCTCAGCAATCACCACCCCTTAGTCTTCCTGCACTAAGTGCTTCCAAACCAGATCTCATCTCTTCAGGACTTGATCTCAACAAAAGGACAGGAATGGTCAGTGGGGATGAGAAACCAGCATCTGCAGGGCTGTTGCAGCAGCTGGCAGCTTCTTTAAATGCTCAAAATGGACCTGTTGGACAGGCATCTGCAACTCTGGGTGAGACTAGTAGCACTGGTGTGGGTAACAGAAGTGGTGTCATAGAGGGGACTCCCAATAGTAGCAGTATCTTCAGTCCATCTCCTAATTCTGGTGGGCAATGGAGGCCACACTCTGCCAGCTCAATTCAAGCACCATCAGAGTTGGTAAGAAAGATCATTGGCATGTATGGTAGAAAGCTCTCACAAAGACCATGATACCTCATGGCTTGAGCTGAGCTTTGATAGTTTTGTGGAATTGACATTCAATACCATAGTGACTCAATTCCCTGGTACATAATGATAGTGTGCTAGTGGCTTGCTTGCTGTGGGAAGGTCATAGATCTGTTGCTACTGGTCCTTTCCTTATACATGAGTCACTAAAACACAGAATGCTGGAATGGAATGAATCAGGGGCTATACCATGCACGCACTGAGATCACACCAGATCAGAAGGAGAAGTTTCTGCAAAGGTATCAGCAACATCAGCTAGGCCAGTCTGCTGCTCCTCTGGTCCGTGCTACACCTCAGATTCCTCCATTTCCAGGCCCAGCTGCAAAGGAACCACTGGCTCATACATCTGAGCCACATTCATCAAGTCTTCAGCAGGTGCCCATTTTCAGTGGAAATGAAAAATATGCTGCTGTATTTCAGGACTTTTGTTTTGAGCCAACATGAGATGGATGGGTAGGTGCATAGCAGTTATTCAACTTGCTGGACAATTGTCTTATGAGGTCATACTTTGCTTTTCCATTTCATATCACAAAGGACAACTTGACTTCTCATGGTGACACATTTGAGGGCAAGGTATTGATGTTAATGTGTCAGTCTTCAGAAAGCTCAGATATTGCAGCAACAGCAGCCTCAAACTGTTGTTATATCGGCCAAGCAAAGCACAACACTGTTACAGCAACCATTGGTGAACAGCCCACCATCCCTCTCTCCTGCTTCAACACCACCTATTCCACCCCTGCAACATCGGAGGCTGCTGGCAACACTAGGCCTACCTACTACTCAGCTACTGCAACCTGAACAGGCAATTCCATTGGGAACATCCTCAACTCATGATGGCAAGAGATCCGTTCCACTCTTCTGCCATTTGATTGCAGTTTATTGAAGGCTTTTGTTCTCTGGTCCATGCTTTGGGGTTTTCAGGTCTTTCCAAAGAAACTGAAATCACATATTTGGAATCTAGTTGTGTGAAACTCTTACATCCTCTCTTTTCTTACATCCTCTTCTTGCTTATGCTTACTACCCAGTGACTTGGTGCACCATTGGCTTTCTGAGCTGCAGTTTGCATGTTGACCAGCTTTTTGTTCTCTCAACTCCTTGTTCTTTCCCTTGTTGTTGCAGTTAGTATCTTGTTGTCAACATCTGTCATGAATTCTAGCAGCATTTGATAAAGTGTGATGATGAAGTTGATGCAGGCAGGACAACAGGTGAGCCATTGATTCAACAACTGATAGTTCCTTGTGAGCAGACTGTGGATGAAACCAGTCATAATGTTGTGGTGTCTGCAAATTTTGCTGACAGCGACACTCTTCCAGACGATGATTTTATGAATGGTGACACATTTGATGTTGTGGTGAGAGGCCTTATGTTCACCTTGGTCTGCAGACTGACAGCATAGCCACTTTTGTATCTTGCACTTGGTGTGTAACCTGAAGGATTGCATGATGTTCAAGAATGAAGACACATAGGAAAAGGAGGGGTGGGCCAATGTCTTCATGGCATCCTGGTCATAGTACCTTTTTAACAGATGACCTGATTGAGTGCCATTGGTGTGATCAAGAACAAACCATATTGTTGCTAGCATGATTGTATGGAGGAAAAAAAATTCAAGAAAGTAATTGAGAACTCATGTCTGGCAAACAACAAGAACAGCCAACTATTACAACCTGTGTGTGTCCGAGCACACGGAAGGTGATAGTTGGTGAAAACTTTGTCTGCAGGTTGGAGGTCCGGGGACATTGGCTGAACTGAGTCAACTTTCCACAGAGGTGAACATTGCAGGTGGGCAAAGGGTGCTGGCCTCTAGAAATCCAGGAGTGATCGCAAGGAGAAGCATAATGGATGTGGGCACCACTGGCAACAACTTGATCCCCTCATGTGCAGGAGGAAATACTTCAGTGCAGTATGACCAACTCATGAATCTCCAGGCCCTAGATGCTGCCTACCACACCCTTCCTCTGCCCCAAGACTCTGAAGGCCCTTGTAGCTATATCCCGGTACATTGGTCTTGTTTCTTCACTCTACTTACATGTCATTGACTATCTGAGATGAATTTTTTCACTCCTGAACTTGTGTTTTTTCCCTTGCACTCATACTCTAGAGCATAGCTTGATAGAGAAGCTATGACTCATGTGAACAGAATTGATGGCAAAGTTCAACAGCACACTTGAAACTCTTGGTGTGAAAAGCAACATTCAAGAGGGGGTTGTTGAGAAGTCTTGTTCAATGCTGTTGGATGCAGAGATGTCCAAAAGTGACTCCAGGTTACTATCCACAAGTTCAAGCACCTATTGTACATAGTCCAGCTTTGTGGGAGCAGTTGGACAAGGATGTACTCTTCTTTGCCTTTTATTACCAACAGGTCCAGCTCCTGTCTCTAGTGACCAAATCACAACCTTGGTCTGAAATTATGATTAACGCATGTATTTTGTGCTTAAACACATCACAAAGAAACTCAAATGAGTGCAAGAACTCACATAGCTAATGCAAAGCTGCACAATCCACCATCTATGAAGAATGCACCCTTCAAAGACTACCTATGTGAGCAGGCTAGGGGATGTTCCTAGGTAGCCGTAGGATCCATGTTTGTGAGGTGGGGCTTTCATAGGTCATATTCAGATTTGCAAATGCAGTACTTCATGAGGAACTATAATTTGCAGAGAGTTATCCCATATGCTGATGACCCCCTTCATGCTCAGAAAATATTGGGTTGGAATTCTGTAGAAAATTGTGCTAGGACTGGACATTTGGTGCAGAAACTATGGAAATTAGCTGAGCCTATATGCGAGGTTATGGGGTGTGCTGACTACGCTACTTTGATTGGTTTGATCTGTCCATGAGACAACTGAGAATTAAACTTGATTGAGGTTCTGTGGGGTTAGCTTTTATTAACAAAACTGCCAGTAATGATGCTTTGGACTACATTGCATGAAAACCTGTTCTTTCTTATGTTTGTTCTTATTTGTTACATTTGACAATTGGGGTGGTACAAAGTGATATTGAGCAATCTCTCAAGTGGCATGCTTGCACAGGGCACTTACCAACAATACTTGGCAGCACGAGAGCTGAAAAAGCAGTCATGGAGATACCACAAAAAGTACAACACTTGGTTCCAGCGTCATGAGGAGCCCAAGATTACAACTGATGAATATGAGACGGGCACCTATGTTTACTTTGATTTCCACATTGCACGTGATAATTTTCAACAGGGCTGGTATGTTCCTCTAATATTGTTCATCAGTAGCAGGCCTGTGCATATTAGGGAAGTCTCTTTGGAAATGTATTGTTCATCCCTTTTTTTTCTTTCTAATTTATGTGCTGTTTTAGTTTTGGTTCCTAGGTGTTATGTCATTGATTAAGGGGGCCCATAGTGGGGATTGGAGCAGGTGTCAACGGATAAAAACAGAGTTCACTTTTGAGTACTGCTACCTCGAGGATGAGCTGGTAGTTTAAAACCATATGTACAGGGGGCAGTGAAGAATAATGGTGAGAGGATGAGCAAGGGCAGCCTTGTGAACTGTCTTGCATCTTGGTACAGGACTTTCTTGGATGCAATATATATATAGGCAGTAAGATTACCTTCAATTATGGATGTGTATATACCGTAGTGCTATGTCTCTCCAGTACTAACAACATCATGACTGAGTCTTTCCATTACTTCTGCAGAAACATGGACACCAGAATTTTTTATAATTCTTTGCCTGAAATTTTGAGCACATTATTATGTACTTATCTACAAACTCTATTGGGAGGCAATGAGGTCGATGGGGAGTAACGGCAGCTAGTCACTGTCATTCATGAGAATATGATGGTTTGTGAGGGACTCTCATAAGGTTATGACCACACTTATTGCCATGTTACCTTCAAATTTTTGTGCAATCTCATAGATTTGTTTTCCAGTGGCTTTAGGAGATCTTCTGCATCTGAGTAGTCACCAGTGGTGTGCTTAAAGGATGTGTTCGAGGTGCAGGAGGCCCCAACCACTACCTGCTGTGTAGGCCTGTCTACATGTTAGGTTTAGATGCTTGCTTGTATGGGGATAAGCTAATATGAAATGGAAGTTACCCTCACAAAGCTTGTTGCAGCTTGAATGAGGACACTGTTGACATTTTCTATTTAGCTATGTCTCTTGAGTGCTAGCCAACATCACAACTGAGTCTTCCTATTGCTTCCAGAGATGCAGGCACAGATTGTATGTAAAGATTTTCACAATTTTTTTGGCAGATTATTCTGTACATAACTACACCCGCCATCAGGAGCTGATGAAGTCAGTGGGCTCATCATGGCAGCTTGTCACTGCTGTCCATGATGAAGGTGAATATCTGACACTTTGTGAGCATCTCTCATAAGGTTATGACTACACTCATTGTGGTGTTACCTTCAAAGTGTTGTTGTAGAGATGTCTCTGCAATCTCATAGATATGTGACTGTGGAATGGTCTGATACTATGTGAGTGACTCACAAATCACAAGGTTATGACTGTACTAGTCCTTGTCATACTTTTGATTCAGTCAGAACTGACATAATGGTTACCTTCAAACTGTTCTTGTGGGGTTTTCTCTGGAATTTCTTAATATGTTTTTCAATTGACTAAGTGGGTTTACTACATCCAAGGTGACCTGTTCAGATTGCAGGTGGCCACAACCACTACTCTATATGTATGTCTATTTATACTTAGGCATAAATGCTTGCTTGTACAGCAGCAAGCTAAAATGAAATAACTTACCCTGACAAGCTTGTTGCAGCTTGAATGAGGATACAATGACTTGTTCTGTTAGCTATGTCTCTGGAATGCTGGCTATCATCATGTCCGAGTCTTGCCATTGCATCCAGAAATGCACAAGACAAATTTTTTTGTACAATTGCTGCCAAATTTTAAGCATTTCATCGTAACTTTTCTATAACCACTATCAGGAGCTCATGATGTCAGTAGAGTGTAATGGGAGTTAGTCACTGTCATTCACTATGATGGTGATGGTCTGATACTTTCCGAGTAACACTCACAGGGTTATGATAGAACTCATTCATGTGGCCCCAACCACTACCCGCATGTCTTCGGCTTTGATGCTTGCTTTTACAGGAACAAGCTAGAATGAAACAAAAAGACTGCACCTTCTCCGACTGAAATTGCTTGGCAAGAGAATTCTGGGAATGCTGGACCTTGCTGTGCAGAAGTCGGGGCTGCATGGATATCTTACTCAAGCTCAGGCCTGTGGAGTGTCATATCTGCATCATGGTTCCTGCTGATGATTAAGTTCTGCACTGCAATATAATGTGTGGGGTGTTGGTTGCTTGTGATGACATGTCTGAGTTTATACACATTCCTGATGGTGAAGGCAGATATTTTACATTGCTGTTCACATGATGGCAGAATGACTGAGGTGTCAGATTTGGAACCAGCAAATCTCATGGAATGCAATCTACATCCAAAGACCATGGTGAGAGGACGATGGATCAAACTTGGGAATCCCAAGTGACAATCATAGTGATTGCAACTGTAGGTTTTTTCTGGGATCTCAATGCAGCACAGAGCAAAATGTATTTCAGGCAGAAGTAATGTATACTGTAGCAGAGAGTTATAGGTACAGGTAGTTGGAGCTTCTGATAGCCTTCAGAAGTGACCTTGATTTTCCACTCAATGAAAATTGGTGCAGGGTACTCCTCAGCAGGTAACAGAGGGCTGAATTCACTGCTAGCTAGGAATATTACCAGCAGCATGGTTTATCACCATTGTCAACCTTGCCATTTCTATCTGCAATTCTAAGATTATTGAGTGAGACAGAGATGATAAGAGTGATTTGCCATGTCAATGATCAAATGCTGGATGACTTTTGTCATTAATGACAGATTGGTGTAGGGACACAGATTGTGTGCAGATGACTCTGGAGAGGACAAGGAACATCAAGCAACTTGATAGGCAGACAGACCCAACAGATGATGACTGGATTGCAAGGCAATGAAGAAATATGATGCTTTGGTATTGCAAATATAAATGGGCAGCATCAAATGAAGAATGCAGAATGGCCTCTACACTGTTTTCTAAGGTAAGGTGCAGGTCAGTGATGCAATTCCCTGTGCATATATATACACATGCCAACATGGAGCCTTGGAAGTGCTGTACTGACAGCTCCCATTCCACCATTTGGGGTTAAATATAAGTTTTTGTGTAGTTTAAAAATTGTTGTTTGGAATCAACTTTGTAATGTTGAAACTTTTTAACTTTCTTACTTTCCACTTTTTGAAGTCTTTTGGTAGGTATAGAGGTGCAAGTCAACACATGATCCAATGACTTCCTAAATGCGAAAGAAGCAACTCAATCAGTTGACCTTGGGGGAAAATGTTCTCCATTTTCAACAAGCTAAACTCAAAATTGACGGAGTTTAGCTCCCAATTTGTTTGGAAGCACTAGAATGTATATTCACTTTTTTTTTTTGGTTTCAAAACATTTGTACTACCAAGCAGTTTGAATAGGGAAAGGTGTAGAAGTTTCTGCTCTTGTTTGTTTTTTGTTGAGAAAAGTCTTCCTCTACCCTAACCTATTTAGATCATTGTACTGTGTTCTATATTAGCTGATCAGGGATTTGGCAATGTCATGGTTTCAACTCATGACAGGGTTCATGGGTTTGGATGACATAAATGGAGTGACCATTTGAGTTAGGTCGGCTAGTTCAAAAGCATAGCTCTCACAAGCCACTTTATATATTTTAAGTGTTTATTTCAAATTTAAGTTTTTTTTTTTTTTTTTTTGTGGATTTTCAAAAATCTTTTTTTAATTTTTGTCTTAAATTCAACTTGCATAAGTTTTGAAAGCTTGAATTAGGTTTGTTTGGGGGAAAGAATTCAAAATGGAAATCATTATTTAGTCTACCTATTTAGTTTTGGAGTTTGAATTTCTTTTGCTTCAAAGAGTCCAATGCAAATTGAGTTCAAACCCAATAGTGAGGAAAAGTTAAGTATTGAAAAGGGATAGCCAAACCCACAAATTTTTTTTGTGAAAATCTCCTTAATTAGTGACTGAGTAAAGTGGCCTTTGTAAGAGTGGGGGTACCTTTTTGTTATTTCTATTAATTAGACAGGGAGTACCCCTCAAGTCCCTTTTTTTGTTTTTGTGGGTCTATAATGAGCCAATTTGTTTGGTCCATAACAAAACAAACCCCCCAAAAAAAAGACATTTAAATCTAGAAGCTCTTTAGAATACAATTTTCTATGTGAAAAATGAGTGCTATCCCTTTGGCCCAGATATATAGGTGAGTAGGGGAGAATTTTAGCCAAACCATATGGGATAAAATTGATGAGATGCCAAGAGAAGACATGGAAGATCGAAAAAAAAAACCAAAACCAAAAATATTACGAAACTTTTTTATTACCAGTTAAAATTGACTCCTAAGTCAAATGACATTCACTATATTGAGGCATCCACCAGTGTTGTCAAGTTCTTGATTTAAAAAGGAACTTTTGATCTCAGTTCTAACTTTTTAAAAATTATATATATATAAAATTTTATGGAACCTTGGGTTCTGTCTTGAAAGTGATTCTTTGAATTTTTGAAACCCCTACTTTCAATCATTTCCATAAAGAATTTAGAGCTAGTCCAGTTTTAAACTAGGTTAGGTTCTATTTTCATTATGCATAATTATAAATAAGTAAATTGTGTAATATTAGATCGTTCAACTAGTGCACACAATTCAAGATAGAGATTATGTAATATTAAACATATATAATTAATCAAATGCGATAATTTCATTAAAATGTAAGGCCAAGCTGAATAATGTTAAATTGGCCTAAAATTATAATTGTAGTCAGTACCAAAGTACTATTGCATTTATTTTTCTCTATTCTTTTTCCGCATTCATATTTTCTAAAAACAATTGGGTTTTACTTGAGCTCATTTTCCACTCATAACCTCCCATGTTATTATGAATGTTCCAAAAGACACATAAGGTGCCCAGTGACATGTTACTACATACCCCTAATACCCCACTAACATGTCCAAAACATGCATAACATGGACACATTTAAGTTCTAATTCAATTTTGAAAGAGGCCAATTGCTTGCTTAGGTTTCAATGGTTGTACCAAGAACATTTAGAACCTCCATCCAGTCTGAAGACCCTAAAGCCTTACTTTTTAACCTAGACCTCAACACACTACCAACCTTGGTGATTGCCTTGGCCTCAATGATGTGTCTCTCATGGCACTTTCATCTCAGTGAAATGTTAAAAAAAAAACTCCACCCCCATTTCCCCAAAATAAACAATAAATTCGACCTTCCCAAGTTCATTTCAGCCATCTCATCAACTCCTTGAAATTTGTATTCTTGACATTGGCTGTGACCATTTTTGGCTTGAACTAAAACCCCTTCCTAAGAGAGTGGTACTTATAATGACATGTACCTAATTTTCATTCAAATTTAAGATTTTTACTGAAATTTCAGTGAAAATTTACTCAAAAGCTAATATCTCTTGTATCTTAAGTTTTTAAATTGCAAAATCACCTTCATAGAGGTTTAGGGTAAGATTTAGGTTTTTAACCCTAAAACCCCCCCCCCCTCCCCTCCCCTCATTGAGGTTTTCTAATGATACCACAACCATGTCCCAATTGCCCTAAATTTTATGGTTTTAATTTTATTGAACTTTTAATGACAAAATTGTTCAATATTCAATAACTCCTCTACTGTAAGTTCTAAACATTAAAAAACCACCTCCATCCACTACTCACCAAGGACCCCAAGAGGGCAAAGCGAGCACTATGGGTGGGGAGATCTCAACATGACAAAACAAACTGCCTTGAGAGTAGTAGTAGAGTATTGTAATGTGGTTCAGTGTGATTCATATTAATTATTTCATAGGTGTGATCACACACTCTTTCTCTTTTGAAGGAGCTACATTGGTTGGCCCCATCACCAGTTTTTTTTGGGAAACATTGGGTTAGAACTGAGGTGGTATTGGGAACAACTGGGAAACTTGAGGAACCCTTTGGGACATAGTTATATTATGTCATTCATGGTTCCATAATCCGTTTAACTACTAAACATTGCCTTTGTGTGGGCCACACAAAGTTAAGTATTTTTGTTATCATGTCAACAAAGTGATGACTTATGTCACATTCCTTGTTCTCTAAACTAACATTATTATTCACAATTTGTGTAGCATTTTCAACTTGTTAGGATGTCTAGCATTAAAGTGATTCAATTGCTAGCAAAGGCACCAATTATGTTTATCAATATTAGATTTTAAATGTTTAATGTTATGAAGTTAATGTGCACAACTGGGTAAGCAGAAAAAGGTTGAAAAACATATTCTTATGTGACTATTTGCTGTCAAAATAGCATCGTTGTTAAGACCCATACAACCCACCTCTACAAGGAAGCAATTTGTAGAAGCAATACCTAGTCATAGAAAGAAACTTTAATGTGAAAGCATTTTGTTATTAATAAATGAAAAATGAAAAAAAAATGGTTGAGTTTTGACATTGTAACATTTGCTTAGGAATTTTATTATTGCATGCATGCAAGGGAGGACCATCTCATGTCTAGCAACTACTAAATAACATGTAAGTTTGAACCTTTGTATTATTCTATCTTAAGGTAGAAGCCATGTTGTGTGCCTCTAGAATTTCAATGTATTTAAGTGAAAAATTTGGTGTGTACATGTCCTTTTGTTGTTTCAAAATGTGTCTTGCATATGGATATTCAGTTGATTTTAAAAGCATTCATGCAAATAGGTAGCCTTTCCAATTTGTCTTGTGAATCCCTTTGCACTCCCAAAGATATCATTTTCTTTGCTTGTTCACATGACAATTGAGAATCAAGATAGGTAGAAGGATTGGATAAAAGTGTGCCAATTTTTTTGACCATTTCCATTGGACTTGTACATGATCCATTCCCAAACGAGGTGTGTTATACACAATGGCCATAACCAGGGATTTTTTTTTAAAAAATCTATTTTAATGTACATCATCCTATTGTTGTAAAAGAAATATTGTTGTGATTTTATTTTTTTTCATTTTTCAACATCACATTACTCATGAGGAACCCAAAAGGGATCTCACATTAAATGATGACATGTTTTAAGAACCTTATCTAAACATTCAAAAAGTTGTAATGAAAGTAAGACCAATAAGAAAATGTCACAACATAATTTTTAATTTTTTACAAATCTAATGATTTTTTCCTTTAAAAAAATCAAATATTCTCTTTTCATATTTATTTTTCATATTTGTGCAAAATTTCGAACAAAATAAAAAGATTTATCATCACATGTTTATTTGAGTGTTTTCAATCACATCATCACATTTTGAAAGAATTACATGAATTTTGTGTATGATGAGTGCCATAACCAATTTTGAAGAAAGTAGTTTCGTATTTAGTTTTGTGAGTTATGGATTGGTGACAAAGTCATTTGGGACTGGGTGCACATTTGAGCAGGTGGCAAAGAAAACAAAATGTCAAAAGATGAATGTGACTCTTTTTACAACCAATGTAGGATGAATCATCTCACCTAGTTTCTAGGGGGCAAAATTCCTTGAAGCTACTCTACTCTATAATGATTCTGAACACAATATCCTTGCCTTACAAGGCAGGGTGAACAAATTTCTTGAGGCTTAAAAACTTGTTACCTTAAAATTCTTCAACAAAGAAGGAAAAATATTTTTCTACTACTTTTATAGTTCACCTACTCATTGATAATTAGCTTTTTATACTGGTGATTGTAGATTTTATGACTATTAATGAAGACTCTATGATTTAATTTTTTTTATAAAAACTACTGAGGACATGTTGAACCTTTTACAAAACAAAAGCAATGAGAGTGGAGGACTTAACATGGGATTATTGCTTGGAGTTGAAATGGGGCGAATGGTTGTGTAATATGTAACTATTGCCTTCATGCTTTGAATTTTTATTGTTGTTTGCTATATTGCATGGGTGAAGGGAAGCATTGCCAATTTCAAGGTCTCCTATATATATATATATATATATATATATATATATCATAGCAAATCAAATTTGAAAATTGAATGTAATTTCTACTTCGAAAACCTTGAAAGAGGTTGAAAGTTCAACGTCAACAACATAATACGGATTAATACCAGCATAATAATTAGAGACATATTCAATTATTGTATTGGGAGGGGTTCTCAATTGTAGTGATTAGTCAATTGCTACAAAGAGAAAAAAAAACTTTTTGCATTGACCCCAAAACCATTGAAGTGTAGAATTGTAACTTTACTCGAGCCTTTCTTAAACATGATTCACATCTGGTGTTAAATGGATGGTAAGTCAATGTTAAGTTGTAAGGGAGGTTCTTGTATTCATGGGTTCTCATGAGGGAGGGCCATTTGAGGCCATGAGCTTGAAGGTGTGTTCCCAAACCTTAGGAGAGCCCACAAGTACATGAAACTCCACACACATAACTGACTATTTTTTTGAGAGAACATGACAACACTAAGGAGGATCTCCCTTGGCATAACACCCTAGGGTTCTTTTGCTAGGGGAGATTACTCAAAATACAACCAAAGCATTAAAAGTCAGATGTTTACACTTTTTTGATTTTCATGAATGGTGCAGCTTGTGAAGTGATTGTGGTAAACTGAGTTTCATCCTCTTTTGACCCCCTTTTTCCTGAGCGCCTCCACTGCTGCTGCATATATTTCACTTCTCCTACCTGTACAACTACTACCTATAATTACCTCGAACATTGTGCATTAAATGCTGAGTTTCAGCATTTCATACCCAGATTCAATAAAACTTCCTTACTTTGCGTACCTCCCTCAAAGAGGGAATAGGGGCTGAAAGGAGGCACAAAGACAGGGTGAAGACAGGGTGACTTTGAGGAAAACTCTATAGACCTAAGTGAATTAGCACCCACCAGTGCACGAGTTGCACCGGTCCCATTGGGAGGCCTCAACCATGGATGACCCCTAGTTTCCAATTAGCCCAACTCAGGTTGAGTTTTTCACCCATAAAAGTTTGTCCTCCCTTGCCCACACAACATTGGAACAAAAAAAACCCCCAACTTACCTACCACAGACACGTAAGTGCCAAGAGAGCAAAAGCTGCCATTGTGTGTGTATCCAACCCATATGTGTGGGTGTCCAGCCCACCCTAGCACATGTGTGTGCGCATCTCTAGCCAGCCAAGAAAGCATGTGCAAGAATAGGTTTAGGGTTTTAGGTTAGGGCTTAGGGTTTATTAAGGGGTTTACGTGTACTCAAGATTAGGTAGTTTGAAGTAAAAATAAAGCTCCTATAGTTAAATCTAAGGTTTATGTGTTAAAATTTGGGTTAATGAGTTTGGTTAGACTAGAGATATGTTTTTTGAATGTTGAAAGTTTTTTTCTTTTGTAATGTTGTTATGGCTCCATACAAGAAATTGGTGAAAGTTGAAGTTCAAGCCCAAGTTGAGGAACATTTATCTTCATCAAATGCTGGTGGTTTTGCACAAGTATGAATTGTAAATGTTTTTCATAACTCTTATTGTTTAAAATTATTCATAATTCTTGTTCCTTTTGTGCAAGGTATCAACCTTTCAGTAGATGGGCAATCGAGTGTACAAATGACACATGATAAGTTAAACATATTTTTAATCTATTCACATAGTTCAAATGTTGTCACATAAACAAGGCTCACAATGAATCACAACTTAGCTTTTAGTTATAATTTGAATAGTACATAAAGTTCATTTGAAATACCATTTCACTTAAGGTAAACTAAACTTTGAAACTTAAATGATTAGTAAATTTCATTATTTTTGTGTCATTTTTTTTTCATACTTATTTGTTTTTGTTTTGAAAATGTTAATCAAATGTAAATAAAAAAATATTGCAACAAATGGAGATTCAAAGGTTTTTTAAATTTCTAATGTGCAATACCTATAAAAAAATGGAAAATAAGATTTTAATAGGCAATACCTACTTGGTGATACTTTCAAAGATAATCTAAAACTTTTTTAGGTTTTATTTTTTGTTTTAATTTTAGGTGTTGGCACTAAGGGGGCAACTGAAGGGGCAAATGAAGCCCTTCATGGATTCAGAATTGTTTGGAAGGACAAAGAGAAGATGAAGGTGTGGTTCGTGTGGGTGTGCCAAGTTGGTGCATATATGGCTTTATATGTTACAAAATATTTGCTTTCTTAACATCTTAAAAGGGAGCATGACCTTGTGGTGGAGAAAAGAAAACTTAGCCAACATTTGATTTGTGAAAATGTTCTTTGTCACCAAGACCACTATCATATAAATGCATGCATCTTAAGTGATGCATATGCCACGTAGAGATGGAATGATCAAAAAATGGCTAAATTAACTTGCACAAAGGCTAAGGCAAAAGGAGATCACCTCCAATCCCTTGTGAAAGAAAATCCAAGATGAGGAAACCTCTTTTGATTAAATTAACATTAAATCAATTCGTGCAAGTCCTAGGCATTCGAGATTGGGGTTTGTGGAACATCCCACATGATGCGCACACTTGCATTGAAAAGGATGAAGACTTGCAAACCTTTATTTGCACCACCTAATGCACATATGCAAAGAAGGTGAAGATGGCTTGGGATGGTTTTTACTAAGAACATGAATCTAACAAAACAATTCTGAAATGAGAAATCAATGTGGTTATAAATTTTCATGAATTCTACATAATTCATAGATGGTACACCTTTTTACCCATCCTTTTGTTTTCATTTTCTTTCTTTGGTTTATGAATTTTAATGGTGTGTACATTAATGTAAGGTGATTGTTTTATCGTAGACTTTGTAAAAAACCAAGGAAGAATTTGCATCAACCACAATGTGTCTCCAAATGGATCATCACCATGTCTACACACACCCAACATGTGGCAAATGCAACAAACAACAATAAAATATCACCAAGCACATGGGATGGGTGATGCAAATTATAGTTTTAAAGAGGGTTTTCCCTTGGGTAAGGCATAGGATTTAAGAAAGATTATAGCGTATTGGACATATTTGGACATAATTTTATAGACTAATCAATTTCCATGCACCTATCATGTACATAGAGTTTGTCATTTTGCATTTGAAGCCATCATCCACAATCACGTGTGGATATATCTCAAGCAAGGAATCTTGATTTTTAATAAACTACTTTGTTAAATTAGTTCAAAAAACTAAAATAGTTTGCCATTGCAATTTCATACAATTGTTGTTTACCTTAACATGCCCTTGAAAATATCATGTCACGTGTTCTATCACATGACATTACCTACAAAACAATAAAACAACTTCAATTCTAAGTAACTTTAATATGATAATTGTTATTAAACAATACCTATAAGTTATTTTCATAAAATGACTAATGTGTATTCAAAGACACACAATACCCACATATGGGTTTCATATATGCACTAGAGACATTGAAAAAATGTGCAATACCCACATATTAGTCACAAAAGAGGTGTTTGTTCTTTTGGGGCGTCATGCAATACTTGAATGTGGGTTACAATATAGGCAATGGTTTTGGAGGGAAATGGAATACCCACATATGAATCACAAAACAAATGATGATTTTGTGGTAATAAATTCAAACATAATTATAAAAAAATTAGAGGTAAAATTAATGTTATCATTTCTTTAATTTTAAATATAATCACATTGTTGCTTTAAAAATTTTGCTTCAACATTACTATTTTATTTTATTTTTGCATTATACAAACAAATAGAGAGTTTCAAATGTCATAATTACATCTAATTTTATTTTTTCTTTAATTTTCGATGCACAATATTTGTGCTTTCATTTTTGAAGGATTTGGTGTTGGTTGCTCATAGGGAGACAAATAAATGAGTAAAAAAATTACCCATAGATTTTAAAGCTAACTAAAAAATATAATCAATACTATAAACCCTAAATAATCCTAATATGTTATATGCCCTAAAACTTAATAACTATATAAACATATTCAAATACAAAACAAAATAAAATTGTAACACTTAATTTTGGGTCAAATTCTAAAACTAACTAAATGAAAAAAAAAGAACAATCAAAAGTAGAATGATTCGCACCATTTATATGGTATGTGGGTATTGCATTATGGGAATGTACCTTTGCACAATGTTTTATTCAACCTAGGTATGGTGCCTTTTATTGATACACCTATTTGGGTATTGCATGAAGCAAAATCTTTCTTTTAATGCCATACTTGTGTAGATGGGTTTAGGGTTACTATAACATTGGTAATATTCATATTTTGTTTAAGATTACCTTCCATGTGCATGTTAGAAGTCCCAATACAAGTTAAAACCTTTTATAATGCCAATTGCACATTATCGGTCAAAATGCAATACCCATAGTACACCAATGACAAACCTCCATCTAGACCTACCAAATCAAATGTGCAATATCCACATTGGGTACACATTTATCATCATGGTGTTAATTTGACTTTGCAACACTTGTTTGCATTGCTCAATATCAACTTTAATCTATATATGGCATTTGGGGTTAATGAAAATTGTAAAGACATGGCCTCTTAGGTACATGGCATTATTACAATCTATTAGGCTAGCCATGGATTAAATTTTGCCCCATAGTTTTAATGAACAAACATCATCTTTATTAGAAATTGAATGGGTTGTTTATTTGTGACTTATTTTATTACATGCATTTGTATGTTTAAACATTATTTCACGCCAATCCTTCAATCTTTTGATTAAATTGCCTAAGCCATCTTCCACACATTGAAGCACCAACATGGGGTGCAATGGCTCATTCACCTTGGTGAGGCATATGTTTTGATTTTTTGTTATCAACATTTCATTTGTGAGGTTACATGATCACAAAGTGTTACTCCCCCTTGTTTGCATTCTTTAATGATCTTTTGCACTATACTTATGGAAAAAACAAAACTAAGAAATAAAATCATAACATTTGTCTTAAGGATGGGCAATGTCACATTTGTATGAGCTGGTGCCTGACTTGAGAACACAACCCTACAAAAATAAACACATACTTCATTAAACCCTACCCCCAAAGCCCTAAATGATCCTAATCTAGTATAAACCCCAAATAACCCTAATGGTAAATGCCCTAAACCTTAGCTTTACAATCCTATATATCCTATTATGCATTGAATTTTAAAGATAATTTAAGTCCTAAAAACAAAGGAGCGAAACATTTGATTTTTACATTTTAAAGGTAATTAGATTTTTAAAAACCATAATTCAAGCCTTAAATTTTTTGAATGATGGATGCCTTGAACCCTAGTAGCTTAATGATACAAAGGGAAAACAAAATAATTTTATGAAACCCACAATATGCATTGAATTATAATTCCTAAATCCTAAATATCATTAATGGTAGATGGCCTAAATTGTAATATCTAAACAAACATATGAAAATGCAAAACATGACAAAATTATAACAATTGATTGTGCCTTACATTTTAAAAGTAATTAAATGGTAACATAATATTGAGTGGAAAAGATAACCTTAAAATAATTAGATATAGAAAAACAAATGACGGGAAGAAAGGTTTTTTTTTACCTAGCGTATAGTCTTTCTCCAAGTTGAGACTTTCTTGAGTCCCTTTTAAAAGAAATGAACTTGTTTTGTTCCATATATATCAAAATGAAATTTCTTCCTCTTGACTCCAATTTAAAATTGAATTAATTATTATAAAAAGATGCCAAAAATCATAATAATTTGTTATTTTCAAAATCAAAAATCCAAATCATATTGTTTAATTAGATCATTAAATTAAATACATCAAATTATTAAATCTATTGCCTTGGGTTTAATTAAATGAGGTTAAATAAATTAGGTACATCACGCAAACCCTAAACCCTAAACAAGCCAAAATGGAGGTGTAGTTATGGAATTGATGTGATAATAGTTTCTTGGAATTGTAATGCTTGGGGTTTACCATTTTATTGTCATGAGTGGCTCAAATTGGCTAAAATGGTTATCTCTATCTTCAATGCAATACCTGAATATTTTGTATTATATGAATTGACAAATGTTGGTGTCATGGTTCACTAGCATCATGCAAATGGTAAGTAGGTAGGTAGATAATAAGGTAGGTAATTAAAAAGATAAATAAATAAATAAGTGGGCAAGTAACTTTTAAAAATTAAAACATAGATAAGTGGGTAGGTAGGTAGATGGGTGGGTATGCAAGTAATGAGGTAGGTAAGAAAGAAGTTAGGTCACTAAGATAACTAAGCCAATAGGGTAGGTAGCATAATAAGGTATGATATTACCTGAACAAATTTGGCATAAATTAAATTATTTTTTGTTTTGCCGATTTTTTTTTAATTTTTAAATATTTGTGCCAAAAATTTAATAAAATAGAAAATTCAACTGTCAGGTAAACTGCAGACTTTTAAGTTCTAAGACTTATGGCTGAAATAGTCTGAACACGCTAGACTAGACTGTTTTCACAACCTTCAAGAGAGGCTGTTTATTATTTACCTGCCGAAAATTTCAGAATTAAAAAACCAAGTGCCAAAATTAAGAATTAAAATTTAATTAATTATTTGACAGTTCGTTATCGAAATCGTTCAAGTACTACGGTAGTTAGGAAAGTAGGGTGGCTAGGTCAGTAGGATCGTTACGTGAGTAGGGTAGCTAGGTCCCAAGATAGTTAGGAGGTCAAGCTTCCACTGGTGCTCTGCAAATGGAAAATCGGATGAAGAAAAGTCAAAACATGCTTGTTTAGCTCAGTAAAATGGTTGTGGCCTAGCATTTGCTGAGGCTGGTAAAAGGCACAACAAATCATAACACCTCACTGTACAAGAGTGTAATATCATCTTACTCCTGCTTTCATTTTTTGATTGGTCCATCATAATGATTGGTCTAGCTGGTTTGCTATTAGTAGTCTCCCACTTATTTGCAGCCCCAGCTTCAACTTTATGGATGGGGTTGGAAAATTTTGTAAATAGGTAACTAGACCGACTTGGAAGAGAGAAATATTTTTGCAGGGTCACATACTGAGCACCACTGGAGATGCTCCAAGTAGATGTTAGTATCATGAACTTCATGGGAACACATTGGGAAACACAAAAAAAATCTGACACCCCCACCCTTCCCCAAAAGAGAAAAAAACCTGGCCCCTCTCCCCCTTGGGGTGCATGATGCCTCACCTCATTGGCTTCAAGAATAATTTTTTTGCCTACCTTTGTTTTTGACCTTTGGCAGGGTTTTTTTAATAATAATTAATTAATTAAATTTTGGTGCTTCTCTTGGCTAAGAGTCTTAAGGCCCTAAAGGAAACAAGAACTGGTTTTGGGTTCGATTCTCAGTAACGACAGCAGCAATTGGGAGAATTTGTGGAACAAGTGACGCGCAACACACGAGAGTCGGAAAGCTCGTCCCGAGCGTTCTGGCGATGGAGAAGACGACGGAGCTTTCCAGTGCGGAGGAAGGGGTGAGCAAGGTTTTGGAGCGGGGTAGGTTGCTACAGGAAGAGGCGTCGTCTCTCACCACGCGATGGACGCGGGAGGCGGATCTATTGAGTCAACAGGCAGTGGCGTTGCTATCCGACATCACCAGCTTGAAAGCCGACATCAACAATGCCAGCGAGAAGGACGACATCACGCAGCCCGTCGCCCAGAAGGTTGGTGTAGCTTGTGAGGTCCTTACGGTTTCGTGAATTTCGCGCTTTTTATTGTTTTGTTTTGCTTGTCGTCCGTCTGTCCGTCGTCTGGGACAGAGAAAGAGAAGGGAGAGGGTTTGAAAATTCAGGGAGGGTTTCTCTAGGGTTTTGTGGTCTACTGTATTTTTATCTTTGAGCCCAGGTGCAATATCTATGCAAAGAACGCTAGTAAGAGCGGAATTGGGATTTTAGAATTGAGCGAGTCCCATACAGAATCATCTTGCTACCAGTCCCCAGAACAAAAATTCTTCTACTAGAGAGCAATTCCATATGGAATTGTTTGTTGTTTAGTGGAAGATTTGCCATGGATAAGCATGGACCATATGGAATCCGTATCTTTAGCTTTGTCAATGAAATTTGATGGCTTGCTAGATGTATGTATACACAAACAGTATGTGGGATGAAGAGTTTTCTTACTGGACAGGTGTGTGGCTCTCTTGCAATATTATCATATAAGCAGTTCCACAATTGGAGAAATTACAATACCAGATTAATGACCTAAAATGTTTGAATTCTCTTTCTTTTGAGTTTGATCGTGCTTTTCCATCTTGCAGTTAGAGGAGGAGTTGTACAAACTGCAAAAGATGATGTATGATGGTGATACAGCATCCCTTCTCCCATCGAAAGCCAATGGTAGGACAGAATACAGCAATCATTCCCTCATTTTGCAGTTATTGTCTATTTGCAACAACTGGCTGATAGTATCAGATGAGTGTAAGTTGGATGAGCTTTAGGAATGCAGACTGATAGTTAGCTGCTTGATTGGATTCTAATTCGTTAAAATCAAAATTGGCACAGGTTATTTTCTTAGGATGTTGCTTGGATCTGTGAATGTTCGGGCTACACGCAAAGATGGCCGGTACAAGGTGAAAGAGGAATACAATGCCTACAGGGTATCTCTTTGTGCTCTTTCTCTCACTCTCTCTATTGCACGTGTGCTGTGTGTATATTATCAAAGGCCCAAATGTTCTTATTGCCATGTTTGCTACAATTTTGCATGTTCCCCAATTACAGTCTTTTTGCATTGGTGGTTACTTCCATAAAAGTTTAAGTTGAATGGCAGTGCCACAAAATTCCAGAAAAAATTATGGCTAGTTGACCTGTTCTTGAAATCCATTGAGTAGACAGAGGCCTTGAGATGACATGTAAAAGCTTTTTATTACTTTATGCAGAAATATTTCTCAGATGGTGAACTGTCAAAAACTCATTTGGATAAATCTTTATTCTCTTAAACTTTGAAACCCCTGAAAAATCATACTCTTAAGTTCACCTTTTTTTCCTCCTTTTTTCATCCTCTTTTCTTGTTTGCTTTTTTTGTGTTTTCTCTGTGTGTTCCTCTTTCGGGTTTCCTTGATCTTGTCCTTCTATTTCAGGTTTGCAAACATCATAGCTGAGTCTTCCTGTTTCTGCTGGTCTTGTGACTTGTGATGGAAACTCGGTATGTTGGTTAATCTTTGACATTGACCTCCACCCTCTGCCAGGAGCTGATGAGGTATTGGCAATGTTATGGTAGCTGGTCAATACAATACATGTTGAAGGTGGTGTGTTTAAAGGAAATGTTTAGAAGCTTACCCTCATAACCTTGTTTCAACTTGAATGCAGATACTGCAACTTTTTTGTTAGTTCTGTCTCACGGGTGTTAGCCAACATAACGACTGAATCTTCCTGTTGCTTTGTGGAATGACACAGATTTTTTTATAATTTTACCTGAAATTTTGAGTAGATTACCATATGCTTGTCTACACTCACTGTTGAGAGCTGATGAAGTTAGTGGGGAATAAGGGGCAACTTCTCAGGGTTCCTTTGAAGTCTACAGAGTGAATTAAGATCTTGACTATGATTTTTTTGACTTTATGTCCCTGCTGTAACTGGTCACTGTCATATCCTCTTATGACCGTGCTTACGATCCCACTGTGCTATGGTGATATCTCTTTTTGTTTGAAGAGGTTTATCAGGATTTAATGATTTCTTATGGAAAGTGAAAAAGAAGTACTCAGTGTTTGCAAGTCTTCTGTGGAATGAGCAAATTGCTGATCCTGATTGCTGATGCCTGGGAATGGGTTGAGATAGTCTAAAGACATTCATATACTGTCAATGAATGAAGGAATTACTGCTCTTACTTGGAAAATGCCCAACAATGGTTGACATTGGTTATAGACATCCATTTACTGTCAATGACAAGACATTCCCAAGGTTTTGACTGCACTCTTGTCATGCTTGTTTTGGATTGACTGGAGTGGATATAACACTGCCTTCAAACTGTTATTGTTGAGTTTGTTCTGCAATCTCATAGATATGTTTTCTGGTGGCTAAGGCAGATGTGCAGCATCCAATCCATCACCAATGGTATCCTTAAAGGAAATTTTTAGGGTGCAGGCGGCCCCAACCCTACCTTCTATGTAGGCATACCTCTGCCTTGGGCTTGCTTGTACAAGGGCAAAGCTGAAACAAGGTTTCAGCTTCTATGGAGGCCTACCCTCTGCCTTGGGCTTGACTGTACAAGGGCAATGCTGAAATGAAGCTTACCATCTCAAGCTGGTTACAGCTTGTATGAGGATACAATTGATTTTTGTTTAGCTGTGTCTCTTGAGTGCTAGCTGAGATCATGACTGAGTCTTCCTCTTGATTCTGGAAATGTGATAGAAACTCAGCACACAGATTTTGTTTAATTGTTTGCCTGAATTTTTTAGCAGATTGATCTATACTTATCTACACCCATGTCAGATGAAGGCAGTGGAGAGTAATGGCAGCTAGTCACTGCCATCATGACAAGGATAATGGTCTGATGCATTTTTGGTGACATGAAAAGGTTATGTCCACACTTATTCTTGTCATGTTTGCTTTGGATTTGCTGGAAGTGACATAAAGTTTACTTATTTCAACTTGTTGCTTTTTCTCTTCTATAGAGAATATATATTTCATGAACTCAAGGCAAGGCGGGTTGTTAGTACATAGTGTATTGGCTCCCTTTGCTGCATATACTAGTTAAGTCACTAACTCTGATCTGTGTGTAACCAGGATAGAACAGCAGTAATGTTTCTTGCTTTCCCTGTCATTCTGTTGATACTAAAGAACCAAGTGTGGAATGGGTGCTTTCCAGCTCTGCCAGTCCAAGTGTATCAGGTTTGTGTCTCCCTCTCCAGATGAAATGTATTCCAGATCCTTAGTGTTGTGTTTGACATAACTTTCGGTGCTTCACCCAATATGTTTATGTCAAAAAGGTATGGGATTTTTCCCATTTGTATATAGGCTTAACATTATTTTTTGGTTCTGCTGCAGTCATGGCTATTGTTTTTTTACACCAGTCTGGCACTTCGTGAGAACATCTTAAGAGTTAATGGGAGTGACATACGGCCCTGGTTAGTGTCACATCTCCTTGCCTCTGTTGCAGAACTACTACCTTATAGATTAGTTCATCTTCTTCTCATGTGCACCTGTGATGTCCATGGCAGAAATGATTTGAGTTGGCATTCATGAATGGCTTGACAGGTGGGTGTACCATCATTATTGTGCAATGCTTATGGCACTTGTGAGCCTTACATGGGGCATTCAGGGCCATCCTAGTTGCACTCATAAGCAGGTGATTCTGATGCCATTGTTCATCAAGATATTTTGGAATAGTTTTTTCACTTTAGTGCATTCTATATTTCTCTTCAGACATCTTAACTGGGTTGTGTTCTGAATTTTCCATATTCTTGACTTCAGTACTGGTTATTTATGGGTTGGGCTGTGGAGTTGATGTTTACAGCAAGGAGTTCGACTGTTCCTTGGATGGGCAGTAATGCAGGGTGTGGCTATGCTTCTTCAAAACCGTTACCAACGTCAACGTCTATACACTCGAATTGCTCTAGGAAAGGTATATTTCCCTTGCACTCTTGTCTAAGTTGGGTATATATTATGTCTTCAGTCATCAAGTTGAAATGTGGGATTTTTTGAAACATAATAGTATATGTTGGCAAGTAGGCAGGAAGGATGGATGTGGTTTGGGGAGAGACAGCTGGTGTGAAGGGACAACTTTGGGTTCTTTACCCACTTCTATTCATATTGCAGGTCAGTTTCTGTGTGGTTTTATCACCCAGATATACAGCAAGAGTCAAGTCTTTGGAGGAACAGTGTAGATTTCACCCTACTGTCCCTTTGCTATGAATGTGAATACCTCTACATGTTGCTTCTATGGCCTGCACAATGGTTTGGGCCAGAATTGTTGCCTGGATAATTTTCAAGAGTCCATGGCCAGACAGAGGTCAGTGAATTTGGATGATTGTATTCAATTGTCAACAGCCTCTGGAGTAATAGCTTGTAGCAGACAGTGATGTCTGTAATCTAGACTACTTGGAACCACCTTTCAAAGACCCATGGCTAATTGTCCACAATCATAGAGTCAGACCATTAATATTGTCTTCATCTTGTGGGAGGAATGTTTGTTGACTGGAAGACACCTATGTACCTATTAGTGGGATGTGATTACAGTGGACTTCACCTTTGGCATCAAGTCTTGGTCATCTAGCTCTGGTTTACATCATTTATTGAGGGGTTTAGAGCTGCAACACAGTGGGTCAAAGTATCATATGTCCTTAAGTAAACAGCCAACCCTTTTTCATGCTTGCAGCCTGCAGATATACTCCACTGACAAGAATGTATGTGCTTCCAAGTATGCAGGGTTTTCAGTTTTTTATCGGGCTCTTGCTACTACGGACTGCAATTTTGGAAGTCAGTTTTGAGTGGCAGGTATTTCACCAAGTTTTTTGTGATGCAGTAGTTGTTTACACCTTATGCTGCAGAACAACCATTTACTTATCTCAAGCTGGCCATTCGTGGCCATTCTATTGTGATGCAACCATATGATACATGATCAACTGGTGGATGATTCTATAGTGGTCTTCAAGGTTGAGGTTAAATCACATGTCTGTGTGATTTGGCTTCCTTGGTAGGGTACAATTGCTTTGGTCTCACAATCTAAGACAAGCCTTGCAATCTCTTTGCTTCAGCACCTAGAAAATCATTACTGTCTCAAGCATCAGGTGCCTTTAAAACATCATTGTGGCCCTATCTGCTCTTCAGCATCTTTCAAACAAAAGCACTTAGTTCCTGTCAAACCAAGACATGAGTATGAACAGCACTGCACTACTAGAGGCAGGAGTTTTCTTTCAGGCAACATGCAATATATTGGATAGTATAATCTTTTTTTCTCAGAAAAGACTTGGGATTGTGGTTGGGGTGAACAGGTGGTAGCCTGTGGGTTGTTGCTGATTATTATGGCAGTTGGCAATTTTGTCAACACGGTGGCTACCTTGGTTGCAAAGGCCAAAATTAAGGCTAAAATGAAGAAGAAAGGCAAGCAAATGCTCCACCGCATGACATCCAAGAAAGTCTCATGATGCCATGGTCTGGGACCCTGTACATAGCATGCTTCAGTTGTAGCTCTTATGGTGAGCTTGTTTGATTTGTATTGTAGCATATAGAGGGGCCCTTGTTCCAGTATCAATAAAATACCTGCAGGAGTTCTTGCAGTTGCAGGCAAGTCTCATCTCTTCTAACAGATGCCTTGCTTATGCTTTGTGAAAGTTCTATTCCAATATTTGCCTTCGCTATTGGATGTGCAATCCATCTCCTACCAGCCTTAGCTGATGTCAACCTCTTCTGAAGAATCTGGCCTCATGACAGATGTTTTGGAACCAGAGGAAATGAGCAAAGAAACACATCAAAGGTATGAGAAGTTACATCAGTTCTTTGATGGAAAAGGAAATATTTGGATTCCGTGGTTCTGTGACATGGTAAAAGCCATAGTAAAGCCTAGTGTTTAGACAATTGAGTCATGGGTAAAGTGCCCCAAACTGGGGGTACTTTAACCCAGTTTTCTCAAAACTGGGGATGAAATAAAAAATCAGGATGAATCTACACTAGGCTTTACTATGGCTAGCCTAGTGGTGCGCTACTAGATTCCAAATCTAGTAGTGCCATGCAAACAACCTAATTAAAAAGTCGCCTTTTTGAAATGTTTTGAAATTACATAATAGGTTCATAAATAAAATTCAAGCTGATTTGTTCTTCTGTGACATTAAAATTAGAAAGTTTTGTTTTGGAATGTTTTGAAGTAACATAATTGACTCACATGCAAATCCAAGTCCATTTGTGATGTGAAAAACACATCTTCCTTAACCAAGTTAATTTCGCGATGGATTGTACACAATGCATCAACCCCTTAAAATCAACATTTTCACCAAAAAAACAAAAAAAAAAACCTTAACCTAATTTTGAGCCATTTAGTTTTGCTTCTCATTATAATTGTCAATAAAAGATTAAAATTTTGCTAATTGTTTTCACATGATGTAACATTTTGTTCAACCTTCATCCAATGAATATGCATGTGATCAAACATATCTGCAGATGTATGCTTGCCGTATGCTGACCCACTCAGGTTGGTTGTGTTCTAAAATTTTCCATCTAATTTCAATGTATCCATTAAGACCTTTTTTCTTTTCTTTTTTGAGTGTTTGTAGGTAGTAGGTACTAGTGTTGGTCTGGTACCAACTTTTTGACATACTAGTATGGTCCTGATTTATGGGTCTTTGAAATTTTTTGAGATACTAAACATGTATTGATACCGAAGTTCATTAGGAAATTGTTTTGCATGATTTTTCCACCATTGTAAGGATGATGTTAAATCATATTTGTTCATGACTACCCTAGTACCTTGGTGCTAGCAAGGTGCCTAATAATAGTTTTTCTTGTCAATTTTATGTTCATTTATAATACAATAATAATTTGCAATACAACATTATACCAAATAATGAAGTTATTATGCTTGAGAGTTTCATTGAGTTTTTTGGCATGGTGAGTACATATTTTTTGGCAATTCCAACTAAAATAAAATAAAAATTAATCAACCTAGGTATTACAATATATGACAATGCACGGACAATTTAGTTTTCACCAAAGAAAGATTGGCTTCCTTTGCAAAGGTTGCAACTCCCCACAAGGAATCGTCATTGTTGGGGGTTGAAGGAGGAGGGCTTTTTACATGCCTAAGGTTTAGATGGGAGAAAATTCACACCAAAAGAAGCACCAACAGCTACTAATCATAATCTTTCACAAATGTTATCACTTTATCCATGCTTACATATTCCATGATGCATTGCAAGCCTTTCATTCTTGGATCAACTTGGAGAGCACACATGTTATGTGTAGCAACAACAGTAAACTAGGTTACAACAATTGCTAGAAAAGTTTATGGACAACACATTTGTAAAGGGGTGAAATTGTGGCCCCCAAACATTATTGTCCTCAAGGCGGTAAAGCCAAGAGAACAAGGTCAACACCTTAGTACTTTGAAAAGAAATTACCATCATTTGCTTACTCTACCACAACTACTCAAGTAATAGGTAAAAGTTCGCGCAAAGAGAAAAAGAAAAAAGTGGGGTCTATTATTAAAGGGCATACCTACTATCTTGTTGGTAGGTTACTCCAGTAATGCCAAGGGAAGAAAATATAAAAAGTAAGCATATGTAATGAAAATAACTAAAAAATAAGTATTATCTAGGGTTTTACAATACCTTCAATGCCTCTAAATGTTGCCCTAGTGTGTCTACAAGCCTTCCATAGCTATTGTCCTTAACAATGCCTATAGACAGACCCTTTGGTGACATTGCCTACCATTTGTAATACTCTATAATGTTTTCCCAATGTTGTCTATCGTCTACAACCATTGCACCCGCTTGTGGCTATTATCTATCGTCTTCCCCACCTATTCTCCAAATTTCAACGTTCAAGTATTCCCCTTCTTCCTACTACCACATACTAGTTGCCACCTTCTTGTGGTAGCCAGTACCTTCCTATTCCAAAGGCTAACACTTAGTATATAATCTTATTCATTTTTGTAAAAGAAACGTGGAATTACTATGAATAAGGTAGTAACACAATATGTAAACTTAAACTATATTACTTTTTGCATATCTTAATAAAATAAACTCACACAACATTGACCCTATGAAAATAGGGTCCTTATTTTAATTCCTTCCTAGAAATCTCCTAGATGATTGGGTAAATCACATCCAACCACTCATTAACATGAACTACTTAATCCCACTAGCTTCACCCCTTTGGTAAGGGATAGTAAGTCTATCATTAGTAACTACTAGTTATTAGAATGCTTATGGTACTAACTAATCTAAAAATTTCTACCCTTTAACAACATTAATCACTTCAAGCCCCATGTTGCCACATAAGTTTTCTAACTTTACCTCAAATTTTCCACGTTAAAAGTGAATTTAAGGATGATTGAGCTCGATACTCCTTATGTAGCCTAGTACAATTTCAAAACGAAACAAATAAAAAATTAAACAATATCCTTTAGTTGGGTCAAAATGCATTGTTTCACCATAGGGCCCAAGGTTTTTGTCATGGATTTTGTAGTTGCCCACATTGAACTTGATGGTACATGAATCTACAACCTAGAGGTTTGTCAATTGTAAAAAAGGTTTATGGTAACAAAATATTCCAAGGCCTATTGAAAGATAACAACCATTGAAATAAACTAAATTTTGATTGTTGCCTTTTGTTTATGAGGTTTGAAGCCAATCTCCTAACAAACCAATTCCAATTCCCATTCCTACTTACCTTCCCTTGACCCTCCACCCCCCTCCCCCTCAACAGTAAAATATTTTGAACTTCTACCACATTCATTTCCTTCACCCCAACACTTAATATACAAACATGCCTACGATTCTTGTCATCACACCAAAATTTGGTAAGATCCAAATGTTTTCTAATGTTTAAAATTTTGCAAAATAACAAAACTTTGTTTCCTACAATAACATATGTTTCTTGGAAGAACAATTATCTAAGAGTATTGTTCTTGTAGAAATTTTTTAAAAACTATGTGATAACATATTTCCATAAAAGTTGGAAAACACTTCCACAAAAACTTTTATTGAAATGACTATTAATAAAATATGGAAAAAATTTCAAAATTAATCAAATTTTAAACAAAGTACAATTGTAGAGATGCCACTAATTCATGGAAACAAACAAATACATCTTTAAAAATTATGTAACACGATTCAACAATTGAAACAAAAAAACACATATTGAAACAAAAATGTCTACAAAATGTCCTTATTTCATAATGAAAAGAACTATAAAAATTCATCAAAACTTAAAAAATCAAAGATAAAATGATTTTGTTCAAAAATATAAAATATAAATATTAAGCAAAAGTTAGTGTCATCCAACTTTAAAGATCTACCAAAAGGTTTTGAATAGGGGTGATGCCAACCTTAAGGTGGTTGGTACCCTTACCAAGCTTTCAGTGATTCTTCAAGAGGTCATCATCATAAAAGACTTAACTTATGGCCCATTAAAAAAGTTTCCAATTGGAAAAAGTGGCAATGAAGCAATTCAGAATAAAAAAACATTCTTTTAACAATGCCATCATACATTGTCTCTTTTTACCACAACCTCAACAACCACATGAACCTCTTCCTAAACCACATTCTTATATTTTACAACAAATTATCCCACCATAGTCATTTGTTGTTTTATATACATCCTTTGAATAAACATTTATTGTTTCCATGTTCTCCATCAATTTCTTGCTTCCTTTTCATAACCCTTACCACTTTACTCTAGCATTTTTTTGACAAAGTTTTGCAATGTGGCAAAAAAAAAAAGAATTTTTGGGAAATTTTCTTGTTTTAGGCATAAATTAGAAAAAAAAAACTGCCAAAAAATGAAAAAAATCACCAAATTTTTTTAACCTAAAATTTTGGGGAAAAAAACTATTGTTTTATTGAGTTATATAATCTAAATAGACATCCATCAATGTTATAATTCATGGAAATAATCATTGGCATGACAAATACATAATTTATTGTTTGCACATCCACTTCAAATCTTAACATGTATGGACAAAATCTCAATGGTCAAGATGAAATTTACACCATGCAAATGCTTGAATTAGTTCAAAATCCCACATTAGAAATAATAACCACTTTGTAAAATCACTATAAGAAATCTCATCCATATCAACTAATGCCTTTATGACTAATGTCCAAATCAACCATTTTTGCAGATGCTATCGTGCTAGTCCTCTATGGCACCAAGCAATCGAGAATGCTTCTATTGCATATTTGACTTCATTACAGTGGCAACTATTTTTTCTATGTAGATGTGAATATGTGTTATGCACATGGTATGTTGATTGAATGCATGAGCATGATCAAAGTTAGTTCATATTGTCATGCAATAACATATGATCATTGAGTTGTTTTTGCAACTCTTAATATTTTGTGTCAATTATATCATAACTAACTACACCATCTACAATATTTTTTCAACTTGAATTGTAGTTGCAAATCCAAGTTACAAACATACATTAATGGCATGGATGGCAACTACTCTACAACATCCCATGTTAATTCAAATCATGTAAGATGAAGATAAATGGGCTACTACAAACTACACACAAAATATGATCTAATTCAATCCATCACAAAGATGAAAGTTGAAAAAGTGATTGTTGCTTACAATGACTTTCAAAATCATGAATAACTTTTTGTATCAACACACCAAGGTATTATGGTATTTAAACAAATGGAATCTCAACAAATGAAAAACTTGTTGGCGTACTGGGTTACTCAGAACCAGATCTGGTTTTCAGAAGTGGAACCAGACTTGAATATTCTCGAAGAACTGGACCTGGAACTGTCTTCCTAATTCCATACATGTGTGGAACTGGAGCTGAGATAGTTCTAATTTGTTTTTTAGAACTGGAACTGGAGGTTCTTGGTAGAAGTAACGAAACACTCAACACTGGAAATTTCTTGCCTTTCCTTTCTCCATATCAAGAGTGGGCTTATTCATATAAGGGGGGGGGGCATGGGGATAGTGAAAGGCAGGCAGAATCATGCATTAGTTTGGATGTAGTTATTCAACTATGAGGAGGAGTAAGTAGAAAAATATGTGCTACGATAGAAAGCAAGTCACATATGTGCCATGTGGTGTCCCAAGTAAAAAGTTATGTGGCATGAGACATGAATAGAAGAGCTTGGGGGTGAATTTTTGACTTGGACTTGATGCTTTTATGGTTGGGATGTTCAAGCTCATTTAGCAATGCATTTCCTACCTTTGTTTTAAAAGATAAATATGTTTTCTCATCCAATTTTTTACAGGCAAGAGAAGGGAGGAAGGAACAAAAAAGGGTGAGAGAATATATTTTTAAAAAGGGAAAAAGAAGCAAAGGAAGAAAGCACTGAGACAAACATTTCTCCACATGATAAAAGTTAGAGTGAATTATAAAAGTTTCATTCACATTATAGCATCTACATGGGAAAATTACTATTGATGTCTTCCCTCAAAGCTTTGTGATTTTTACATAATTCCGAAATAACAAATGATTCTCTTTGAACAGATATATATTTTGTTTGAATACCACTAGAAAAGAACGCAATGTTGGTTGATGTATCATCTGAAATAAGAACACAAGTAAGCTCTTTAGACAAATTTAGATAGAGATATTCCATACAACATCATCAAGAAGCTAATTCAACCATTTGCATATATCAAAATAAAACTGAAATAGCAATGCACACTTTTGGAGAAACGGTAAATATTAGTGGATCTACTGTTGTGTCAGAGGACTCTCTCTCTCTCTCTTCCTTCGTAATTTATTCAAAGCTATAGGATTTGGACCTTTTAGCATTATCATTTTCATTTTGTTTTCTCTTCTGTGGATTAGAATTATTGCAGTAAAACCAAGCAGCTCATAGGGCAATGGCTCTGCCCTTTATGGCAAGTTCAAAGTTCAAACCAGCTACAGTTTAAAGAAGAAATGTTTCATGAAATTCTCATAACATGAACTCAAAATTCACAATAGAACATTCCTCAAAATGTGGAACCAAATGATAGAGAGAGCAGAGAGAGCACACTGACACTGGCAGACAATCAGAGAGATGCACATTCAAATTCATTATATATATAGACACGCATCCCTCCTCCCCCCTATCCTTTTCACATAAAGGACTCCAAGAATTTTTGTGGTGTAGGTAGAGCGTGCCTTACCATGCCTAACGTTTCATGTTTTTCCTGGCCCCTTATGGTGAGTTCTTCTGCTCATACGGAGGGCCTTTTGAAGAGCCCACTTGTATGGATGGCTTTATGAAAAAGTCATAATGCCCTCGGTATGAGCAGAACAGTTTGCCATACAGGGACAGCTAACACACACCATTCAGATGTTCATCTGAATGGTGGAGCTTCTATGCCGGGCAAAACCTCAGATTTGGGTGACCCCAAAAAGGTTAAGCGGCCTCAACTGGCACCTCAAGGAGCAGGCCCTCTTTTTGGGAATGTTCTGCTCCTTGGGGATCGCTCTGCACCGTATTATATTCCTTTAACTTGCGCTTCTTTGATTGACTTCACCAAATTGGGCAAGTGAAATGCAATCACTATTATTAACTAACACCTTGACCATATAAAACCAACCTCGATGAGTTGAAGACCAGGGAAAGCCATAAATAAAATGACACAGATTGCACTACCCCATTGCATGCCAACATTTAGTATGTACTTGGTTTAGGGTTACATAGATTCTACATCAAAGATGTGCTGCAATGAATTCATGTACTTGCTGTGGTGTAGACAAGAGTCTCCAGCATTCTCTGCCAGTGCATTAGTTGAACCAGGCTCACATAATGGATGTTGCCATGTTAGTCCGGGTGACTATGAACTGCTCAGCTTAGATAGGTGCGCTGAAAGCCACCACTAGGGTTAAACAAAGGCAAAACATAAAACCGATAGAGGCCAGAACCAGGCCTAAACCCCAGATGAAACGCTGAGGGCTACTTTAGACAAGGGTCCTTAGACCAAAATCCAAGGGACCAATTTGAACCTTCAAATTGGACCTTTCTTCACATTTAAAAAAACATTAATGAGTGTGTCTAAAGGCCTGGGGTCCAGTTTGAGGGTCAATATCAAAAATGTGCGATTGACATGTGAGAGGATTAGGTTAACCTTGGGTCTCTTCTTTTTTTTTCTTCCTTTTTTTAATGATCTGCCTTTTTTTTGTTTTTTATTCTTACTACACACAATGGATTTCTTTTTGAACTTTTTCATTTTTTTCATCTTTCATCACAACCGTCTTCTTTATTGGTGCTCTACGGTTTGGAATGGGAATTGGTTTAAGGATCTCTTGTAAATGAAAATTGTTTTCTACTTATGAAAATTGGCATTTCAAATCTTCACTTTTTGTTGCACCTGGTGATTTAACTCCATTTGATCCATTTCATGCACTTTGAAAAGCTGAAAATGCATTCTTAGCAATCACCTTTTGAGGATCCACAAAATTAGCCATGTCAACTCTAGAATTGGTCAAAAATGGGAGAGTTGGTGTGCTTTCAAACGATGCTCTCATGCGACCTAAAATGAGCGGAAAGTGAAAAGTTAAAAAGGGATTGAAGTCGGATTGACCTAATCTGCTGTTTGATGTGAAATGTTAATCATTCACAATATGGCCAATTGGTTTTCTTTTAGTTTTTGGTTGTTTGCTTGATTTTGCTTTATGGTTGCATATCTACTACATTCATGGAGGGAGTTGCTTTGTGGGCGCACAATCTACTGTTTTTGTTGGTGAGCTCATATCTTTATTTTCATTGTTATTCGCTCTTCATGGTGGATTATGGTCTTTCTTCATTGGATTGGCTCACTGGATTTGGTGACAGCGGAAAAATGTGGGAATGCGGACTATAAGGAGCAGAGATCAGTGCTCATGGAAGGGGGCCTTTTGCAAGAGAAAGCGAAAGCTAAGTGTTCTGCCAAGTTTTATGTGGTTGGGAATCTCTGGACTTTCTTTTAGGATCGTGTTGTGAAGTGATTAGGGAGGAATGCTCTACCACAAGTTTCAGTCTTCTTTTCTGGAGTGATAGAACTCCATTGCACTATGAACTTCAGAAGAGAAGCATTGTGATTAGGTGTAGATGGTAGGGACTGTTTGAGGAAGATCATGAAGCACCATAGAGGTTTCATGAATGGTTTGTATGGCAAATTGTTGTTAGGTGGGATGTAATTGAAGGTTCTCTGTGGAATAGGCATTGGGATTCATGTGACTGAGACAAAGTACCCACTTTCATTGGAGCTTCGAAGGGAACTAGGAAATTTGAGGGCAAACCTGGAAATTGGAAAGATTTTATGAATGGGCTATTTGGGTTTTCATTTCTCGTTTGTATATATTACTGGGTGAAATTTAGATGTGGGGAGGGAACATTCTGTGTGTGTTGTTAATCCTAATTATGGGTTGGGGTATGTGAATTGCAAAGAGAAGTCCAATGGGCTCGTGAGAGGGAAGTCAGAGAGGGATGATTCCTCAAAGTCTGTAGAATTTTTTTTAATAGAGAATTAGGAGAGCTAGAAAATGGTAAGAGGACAAGTAGTTTCTGCAAGTTTGTTGGTTTTGTGACTGTTAAAAAAACTGTTTATTATCTTTCTATCTTATTATCTGTGTTCGATAGAAATAGTTTACACCACTTTTTGGCTACACTCAATCCATAGCATATTTTCCATTTTCACAAATTTGAGTAACAAAGGTAAAAGAAAATAACAAAAAAAAAATTTTATAAAAAAAATGAACAACCTTGGACCCTAGCTTACACTTTGGGTTTCCAAACCATGAGGTCTCCTTTTAAGCTCTTTTTTTTTGTCCAGACCAATTGATTTTCCCTCCAAAATGATGCTATGTAATCACAATTTGATTTGTCTTGGTCTTGGACCCTAGTCTAAAGGCCTTGGGACCAATTTCAAGCTTGTACAAATAAGAATGCTTAATTTCATTGCACCCTACTCCTTGGACCCTTACCTAAAATGGCCCTGAGAGACCCAGCAGGAGTGAGCATACCAGGAAGCCCGTGGTAGCTTAAGTAAAGGTGCAAAGCATAACACCCACAATACTGGGGAAGTAGGTTCCTCAAAACACCTTGGAAAACATGCAGAGTCTGATTTGAGAGCATGTAGAGTGTGGATGGTGGCAGCAAGAGTTCACTGAATTAGATGGGAGGTGAGTGGCAGGCTTGTCAAAAGAGACTTCCTTGTCATAGAGAGGGGTCTCTTCTACAGCATGCCCCTTGCAACATTTTATGGGGTTGGGAGGCCCATAGGTCTCTCTGTGATTCTTCCTTGCAATCATCTCTTTCCAGAGTCCTGGATGCTCCCAATGGCCATTTCACCAGTGGCCTCTAATTTTCAGAGCCTATATAGCTCTGTGTCTATGTCATCCAGAGCCCCTGGGCCAACCATGAATAGATTAAATACACTAATTAGAGGATCTGAGCAGACCAGACATTGAAGGAGGGGGACGAGTGAACCCAACAATTAGTTGTTCACAAAGAAACTGCCAGTGAAACCCACTTTCCAAAATTACCTTTCCTAAATTAGCTCTTAAATTTGGATGCAGTTATGAAGCTTGTGGTCACTAGCTTCAGACCAAAAGAGTAACAGATATAGTTGCCATAAGGGAATGTGAACAAGCCCCATTTCATATTTTACTTGTCCCTACCATAAGAAACAAAAAGTTCAACTCCAGGAGGGAATGCAAACAAGTGCCATTTCTTATTGAACTTTTTGCAACCAAAAGACAGAAAATTTTGACTCAAGAAGGAATTTTTGAGCAGCCTGGGGTGGCTTGTACAGTACATGGGGGGAAAAAAAACCTTCACTCCATGGGCTCACGTTGACATCAAACCAAAAGACCAGTGCCCAAACTTGGGAATGTAGAATAACTTCAGAAACTAAATCAATGCAGGGGATATCAATGCATACATCAGTATGATAACTAACATTTGACTTAACTGTTGGGTCAGGAGACTCGTTGGGGGCTCTGATGCATGGTGAAATGCCTCTGAGATTTTACTCAGCCCCTGCAAGAGGCTCAAATGAGAGCAAGAACTCAGTCATCCTGGGAAAACGGAAGACATCAAAGACCTATTCCTGATTGGCCTACGTCTGCACCATTGAACATGGTTGTCCCCATGTTACTGTTCCTCCTTGGGGATGCTGATGGCTTCACCACATAAACCTGTTCCACAGTAGGAAAGAAGGTTCCAGATCACCCAAAATCAAACAGCACCAAACTATGGAAGTTAGTTTCACAAAAGAACTTTTGCAAAAAACATGGGTTGACAAACTTGCAGAACTCTGGCACTAAGCATTCTAAATATCATGACTCATCCAGCTTTAGCCATCAGATCCCCATTAACAAGTGAGATGAAAAAGACCTGTTTCAACTTTGATGATGGAGTGACCAGTTTTTCACCCGAAGTTCCTCGATCTCCCATTGGTGGGCGGCCATGAGTGCCACTACTTTTGCGGTGGCCTTGACCTCCTGACCAACTTGTGCTAGCAGAGCTGAACCTTGGTGAGCCGTGCTGTTGTGGACCCCTCTGATCTCCCATGCCAACTGAATGCTGAATTTGCGCTTGACCCATACCCATAACCATCCCCTGCTGTTGGGATTGAACTTGCCGTTCACGGTAGCTGGGTGGCACTTGCCCACCTTTTGAGCCCATTGCACTCAAAACTTCAGAGTTGCCCCCTACTGTGGTTCCATTTCCACTTGAGGGGTTTCCACCCTGGTTCACCCTTGATGAGCGTCGCTTACTCCTCAGTTTACCAATACCTACACACAAGTGATCCAACCCAGAAAAGCCAAAAAGACAAATGAAATTAAGTATGCAAGTATGAGGTAAGCCCCAGTCGTAATCATCCCTTTGCCAAGATAGATACAGCAATGTTACAGCTAAGTAATGGACATGAAAGGAAGTGTCCGCAAATGCTTTATTCAGATCAAGCTTAAGAGTCCCTATTTACTTTGCCTTCTGACACTGAAAATTTTGTCATCATCTGTGAAGATGTCTTTGCATCAAGTGACTTAACTCTCCAACCCTAAACATCACAACTTGACCTCATAACTTCAGTCCTTTTCAATCTATCCAGGGACTGAGAAATAGACTATGCAGATGATACTATGATCATCCATATAATAGGGCCACTTCGCATGCTAACAAAAAATGCTTTCTTCCTGAAACATCAAAAAGAAAATTCCATATGTTGGTTTCAGAGTCTGTGAAAATAGATACTGCTCGCCAGATGGAAGGACATCAAGGCCTAACTCAAAGATAGTGTGGGCAAAAACAGAATACTACAACTAGCATAAAAAATTTGTGCTAACTCAGTCCATGGTTTGTATGGAAAATGCAACCCTATCTTCAGTTTATAGAAGAGGGTGCAGTATCAACAATAGCAATAGGAAGAGACATGCTGAGGAAAGAGCCACATTAATACCATGTGTGTTTTAGTCGCATTCTTGTTTGATTAGCAGACTCCATCTCAAATGATCTACAAACAAGGATCTGCAGATTCACAGATGAAGAATGAGGTACCAGGACCACCAAAGCCAGTTAGTAGAGTACCTGTGACTGCTGTTGACATAGGCGGAGCAGTGTTGCCAACAGGGCCTCTCCCTGTGCCAAGTTGTCCACCATACTGAGAGGCAGCAGTCTTTACTGAAGAGGATGTATCCCCCAGACCAAGTTCATCTGGGAACTGGGCAGCAGCATCCATAGATGAGAACCCACTGTCACTAACTTGCCTAGAATTGGCATTGAGATTGAAAGCCCTGACAGTGTCTAGCATGTCTGTTGGTCCCTGCCTGGACTGCTGCATTGTGAAGTCCATGAGAGGCCCAGATAGTGGTACATTGTGCATTGGCACAGGCCTGTGTAACCACTGTGAATGAATTGAAGAATCCACATTTGGAATCTGGAGAACAGCATGAGCAATTAGTTAAATTCATTGGTGTCAATGAGTCCACAAAAAACTAGGATGAGGCAGAGGTCAAATAGCTGCCAGTGACTATTGCTAAGATAACTTGGAAACACATGAGACTAAATGATTAGTTCATGCTATAACTATTGACCTTATTGCAAATGGCAGACCCAAATGAAATCACAATGAATTACAAGTAGCAGATATCATCACAATGAACGTCAATTTGTTCCGACAAAATATCTGAAAAACTAGGTGTAGCTGAGCTGCAAATATTATTGAGTGAACTAGCAGACAGAATGTATATGTACATTCAACATAAAGATAGGAAAGAAGACAATTAGTTACTGACAATAAAGTGCAAAAACCATCAACCTATTTCTGGACCCAGTAGATGGCAATTGGTGGATTCCCATTTGAGGTTAACCAATTGACCAGGTATGGATTCAGTCACTAAACATGATAGATAGCTATTGGTTCCCATCTGGAACTGGTAAGGCACTTCTTTGTGATACTAATTCAATGGAGCATGCAACTGCGTATGGTTCTAGGGTTAAACATGGGATATCCTACCTAGCACATGAGTTGATACTAATTATCATGATGCCCACATGAAGTTGACAGATAGCACCCTTCTATCCAGAAGAGGCACATGATAAGGGAACAGGGTGCCAATCAAGTAGGGGAAACAGGCACTAAGTTGGTCAGCATATATCAATTGGACTCAGATACATGGACATCCAAGGTATACTCTCTTTTGCTGAAAACAGAACCAATACAGAATAGTTATGGTAGATTTTTATTCCAAACACAACTGCAGGTGAGGCAAGAGCTTATAACAATGATGACAGACAAGGAAATTTGCTACGTCAACAAGCCCATATCAAAGTTCTTGTGAATGGCTACAAAAGAATTACTTTCTAGTTATGAAAAGTGCCATAAACTCACTTGAAATGGAGCTGAGGAATTTAGATTGAAGGAACCAGTGGGCAGTGCAACAGGCACAATGGACGGGCCACTTGCCATCCGCTGGATGTTTCCAGATCCCCGTTGAACCCCCATCATGCCACCTAAGCTGTCAGTGGCACTAATGCCAACACCAGGGCCCGAGGGCCAGACTGTGGTGTGTTTCCAGTCCGGCTGCTTCCCTGATGGAAGATATGTTGGCATAAAGCCCACCTTGTTAAATTGACCCCCATGTGCAAAGGGGTTTGTGTATACCAGCATATGTGATGGCAGCACACCCCCAGAATCTATGTACTGGTCAGCATAGCTGGAAGGAGAAGGGCCTCCATAGTGAGAGTCTACACTCGAATGCTGAGGTTGCCACCCAACACATGCAGCCCCCTGCTCCCCAATCCCCTGAGGAGCCAAGCATGCCTCCTTGCTGGATCCAAAGGGAAACATTTGGCTGCCCAGCATCTCAAGACCTGCAAAAGGTGACTGCCCTGAGCCTGAAAGGAGACTTGAGGGTCCCTGGCCCGTAGATCCATGTCTGGACATTGAGGATGGCTCAACAGACAGGTCTGGGGGAAATCCTGCAGCCATTGCATCCTCCAGCATGGGCGATTGCATCATTGATGACATCATGGTTGACACTCCCATGCCTTGCAGAACCATGCCCACATGTGGAACTGTTATTTAAAAGTTGAACAGAATGAAAATCAAAACACCAAGAACTATTGGGATTTCAGGCTGAAATTGAACCTAATGAGCTAGGGTAAAGATGCTCACTGACAGGAGGTGCAGAAATTCAAAGTCATAAACTTAGCCCAAATACTGTCAATGTACACACAAGATAGGAAAAGATAGACAGATTTCCCAAATACCAGACAACAGACCCATGACATGTGAGACAAATTCTCATCAGAAGATCAAAAGTTCAATTAGTTTCTTTCTAGCTGGGGAGCTCCCCAGTTAGCTTACATTCTAATAAAATCATTCAACAAAACCAAACATATAGAATTCCACAATGAGGTTTCTTTCAACTTCAAACAGTACTGAGGACAATACTGCATCCCACAATAGGCAGATAATTCTGGTGCAGATACACCTTGGAAGAACTCCAAAATCAGGGCTTACACTGATCAGTGCATAGTCACCAAAAACAGAGTATAAGGTTTATGGAAATTGTTGGAAATATGGAAAATATGACAGTTTGTTAAGGTGGTGTTAAAAAACACTGGAGCACAAGATAGGTTAGATATGCCTAGGTTGATACATGGGGTGTCTGAGAATTGACACACCACATCCTGCTGACCAGGTATCTAATTACTGGTAGCAAATTTAGGGTTATTTTAGGGTTAAGGTTGCACAGCATATTTCTTGACTTCTTCATCTGCTGGCCCTGAGTTGTGTCATAAAAGATGTACTCAGGAGGGTGTACAGTATTTTTGGTAACACATGATCAGCAGTACAGTTTTAACCTTCACAGGATTCCAAATCAGAAGTTCTGGATTGCTCCCATCACACAACCAACTGAACCCTTATTTGCTGTCAGAAAAGAGATGCTTCTGGAGTAAAAAGGAAGAAAGCTCACCATGGTGGGTGCTACCCACAGATTCATCACTACTGATTGCAGCAACTGCTACTGCAGAGGCTGCAGCTTCTGCCTCAGCCTCTGCATCTAGGCTTCCATCCACCTGATCCCTCTGCTCCTCTCCACATGTGTGTTTAGCTGTCAGGTTCCCTGTTGGTCCAAAACAAATCCCAAACGAGCACCACCTCACTATTACAGCGAAATGCTCAAGTGCCAAAAACAAACCTGGTCTTAAAAATATGAAGTTCTGTTTGTGGCCATTAGATAGTAGATACTGAGACTATATGCAGGACTGCAGACTGTACACACTTGCATCACTCTCAAGAGCCTGGTCACATCATAGAGATTAAATAAGGTGAGTACCAAAGCTGGCTGCTGTCAAACAAAATGTTACCTGACTGATCATTGTGTGAGAACATGCTCATGTAAATTTCTTTTGAACAGATCTCTGCAAAATTAGTTACCTTTATTTGTGAAGGGGATATCTAACTGAGGAAGGGATGAATGTGTTGACTTCATCATGTCACTTTCATCGGCAGTGGCTTCACCCCGGGACCCAAGAGAAGAACCAACCACAGTATTAAGTGCAGGGGTATGAGGATGGCTGTTGGAGATAGCTGTTGGGGGTGATGTCATTGCACCTGTTACATGCAGAAGGTCCAATAGACCCTTAAATCACTAACATCATTGACTATCAGACAATTTCATCTATATCTACAATCAGGGTAGTCAACACACTCCGCCTACACCAGATGCAGATGATGCCTATCACTTAGACTCCCTAAAGAATATGTTCTCAATCACCTCTCGATCAGAGCAAGGTGCTGAAAACATCACATTCCATAGAACTTTACATTGGGCAAACCATTATACAAAATCTGTTACTGAGTTTCTGTAATTCAACACTCAGAAGCCCTAAACGGTAAGGCTACAGTCCTGCATAGCCCAGGATGCAAAGAATTTTCACTTACCAAACTGAATCCTGTCTCCAGCAAGTAGTGAACCAATTGGTCCTGCAGCTGAGGAAGACAATTTGTCCTTGCGAGCCATGGAGGGAACAGGCATCCCTGGGTCCAGAACCATGCTGCTGGGCTCCCCAATTGAAAGCTGCTGAGGTCTTGGTGCCTCAAAGCGCCCAGGCTTCATTGCTTCTTCAAGCTGAATCTGAGTCAAGCTCACAACCTGCCAAAGACTGACAAATTAGGACATCCAGGACTCAACATCCAAAAACAATCCTGCTTGGTTCCTATACTTGAATAGAGCCCCAAAGGCAGATCCACATACACCAGTCCTTTACTTCAGGCACCATACAATGCAACATATCTCTTTCTTTTGAAATGTCCCATGTGAGTTGTGATATGAGATTATACCTGCTGACTAGAACGAGTTCCCCCCCAAGCAAGTGATGCACCAGACATACCATCCTGAGGAAGGCTGCTGTCACAGTGCACTGGCAATGCACCCATCTCAGCATCACCTGATGACCTAAGTTCATACAGTAAAGGTGTAATGACAATCAGCACAAAACTGGCATATTGACCAATTAATTTGCAGCCTCACACTTTGCAACACTTCAGGGCTGTGTGTGATCCTAATATGAGGACAAACAAACTACTCTAGATCTGTCAGGGGAATGATGTTCCACTCATTAACAGAAACATGCTGGTTGCACCCACTAAAAAGCAGTGCTTAGTTACCCATTTGCTTACAGCTGAGAATTCATATTAGATATCCAGCTGCCCTACAGCACACCCAATCAATCATAGAGTGCATCACAGCTCTTAAGGGGACAACTGGATACAGGGCCCTGCTTGGATGGTGTCCCATGCAAGGAGGTCCTATGTGCCTCTGCCTCATTAACAATGGTAGTCCACAAACTAGCATAGACTGATAAAGTAAGTTTAGTTATAAAGCTAGATTTCATCAAAAGATTTAAGTTCAGTGATGTTGAGTAACAGCTTACTTTAAAACCTTTGCCCATTTACCAGAAGATCCAGGCACTGGTGTACCGATAGGAGCAAGGGGAAGGGCTTGAGAATTTCCTGGCAATATTGGAAGCGTTGTAATTGCCACAGGAGGAGGTGTTCCTGGTTGCCCAACCTGTGAATTGTTGTTGACAATTTCATTCATTGTACTTGAAGGATAGACATCTGAAATCCTGCTGCTTGACTTGCTGCCATTCCCAGAAAGGGAAACAGAAGTTGCCTCTGATTGCTTTGCAAACTTTTCACTGAACCTCTGTTTCTGGGAAGCCTGCTCCTTTGCCTTTTGATAGTGTGAAGAATAGTTTAACAGCACACAAGTTCATCAGAATGCATCATAAGGCTGAATGCAAGGACAAACTTTTTACTCTATGATTCCAAACTAGCCCAAAAGAGACAGAGCATCAGTGTTTCCAGAAGTCTCAAAAACATTTCCAGCTTATTTCTGAATTTGTTACAGGTTGAAAAGCTGTTACACGAGACAGTAGAATACAAACTTACAGCTTTGTGAGAAATTACAAAACTGACCACATTCAGACCAATCATCCCATGGCCAGCTACACTGGTGCAATTGATGATAAAGTGTAACCAGTATTCCCTTGTAAGGCAGGGCCCTAAGCACAATAAGGAAAGTCAAAAGTTGACAACAATAAGAGATGTCTTCACAAGTACCGAGAATTTCTCCATACTTATGATTTAAGTAAACCTCAAAAGAATTGAGAGATGACATGATAAAAAGGTTATGCATATTTCAGAACTGACAAAATAGCAGCAATCACCAATCAACACACATGAAAAAGAGGAAATGCAACCCTAAAGAGAAGAGAAAGAAGAGCAACACACAACTGAGAATTGGCTTGGACAACAGCAACAGTCATATGCATGTACAAGAACTTCAACAGCAACAATTACGGTATTGACTATTGACCACGTACAGCACAACAATAAGAGACCACAATTAGTGACAAGAAAGCTGATTTGCCCTACCTTCAAGTCTTTTGATTTGGCTTTGTTTTCCTTTGCCCTCTGATCACGCCGATCATTCAGCATCTGACGTTTTGACCGCACCTCAATGAAATCATCACTCAGCGCCTCCCCACCTGGCTCCTGAAAGACCTGGACTGAACCAGTGTTGAAGGGTAGGTTGACTGCTGATTCTGAGGAGTACTTTCCAAGAACCCCATCTCCAGGCTGAGTACAGTTCCCTGGAGGAACTAAGCTCCGCACACCAGTCTTCTGAAGAGCTTCACCACTGCTTGTCCGCTCCAGTTTCTGACCACTTTGTTGAGGGGACCTTGCCTCTGTTGTCACTTTTGAAGTCTGGTTTGACTCTTCTGCACAACTTCTCTCTTGTGCTTGCACTCCTGTAATCCTGAACCTCTCTCTACCATTGATGCCACTGACTGTGCAAAATATAGGTTCACTGGATCCTGCTGCAGATACTGCCTGCTTAAAAATAGGTTTACCATCAGAAGAAGCATTCTCAACAGCCCCAGCAGAGACTCTGGCTCTCTGATCAGACCGACGAAAACTGTTTCGGCGACTTGGTCGTGTGCGAACTACAACTCCATCGGCACCTGCATATTGAGTTAAGCCACCAATAGAGGTGCTATTATTATCAAGAGATCCTTCAGTGATACTCTGGACATGATCCTGTCCAAGCATCCCTCCCCCATGCACTCCACTTCCTCCACCTCTTGTCCCAATGGACTTCTGCCAGAAATTTTCTGATAACATTCCATCTCCTTTGGGCACTGTGGGTGGACCCACAGCAGCCCTGCCAGGTGAAGAAACCTCATTGTTCTTCAAGGCTGAGACTACCTCTCTGGGTCTAGTTCTAGAGTGAGATAAGCTTGCTTTCCTGGGATTAGAGACTGAGACATTGCAAGAAACACCAGTGTCTACAGATTTTCTTTCAAGAGGCTCAAGGAGAGGACCAGGTTTTCCAGAAATTGAGCTTTTCTCACTTGCTGCCAATTCAACTGATGTTCTACTGACACCAGCTGCAAACTGGTCTGTCTGTTTCACCCGCAGAGACATTGGTTGTACCAAGAGAAAATCACTGCCTTGCATTGAGGGATTCTGGACCTGCAGTTCAGCTGATGCATCATGCTGCTCAATGGACGAGTCCTGACTGTCACAGCAAAGTTCCACTGTTGAAGGTGAAGCCACCTGCCTAACCGATGGCAGGTGTTGAGAGATAGCAACAGTCTGTCTCAGCTGCCCAAATTGGAATGTCAATGGCTGAACAGCAGGTATATGCATGAGTTGCTGTGGCCCAGTCTGAGGCAGCATATGGAGGGGTGTCTGGATGGACCCAATTTGAATGGCAGGCACTGATCCCTGCAGCAAAGAAGAGCCTGGAAGAAGCCCAAATTGCAGTGGTGCAGGAACTGCAGATAATATCTGCAAGCCAGGCAGTGGGGAGGAAACTGGAGCAAAGTCTGGTTGCAGGCTGTCAATAGCTACATATGAGACAGGTTGTTGATACGGTGAAGGAGAAGAGTGCCTAATAATAGATCCATTAGACTCCCCAGTTGACACTGTCACCTTTGTTGTTAAGCTCTGTGCTCGGGTACCCTCCTGCACCTGCAGCATCTCCATAGCTTCCATTCTCTGCCAGTAGTAAAAATGGACACAGATTCTACACCATTAGACCTGAGAATGATGGTACTGGTTACCTGGTGTAACTTAACACTGATTACAAACACAGTACAGTTGACACCCTTGTGTGTAGGCCAACATCATCTTCATGACCAGACAAGATCCCAAGAGAGCTAGCACTCCATATATATTTATATAGAGCACCAATTTCTCCTTGCTGTCCTTCCCTACTACTTCATCCTTCCTGGTTGTGAAGCTGCCTAGCCCAGTGAAACTCAGTAACATCAACATAGACCTCACACAAAGTTTCCCAAAAGTCACCTGCAGGGCAACCTACCTCTGACTGCCCTTCAAGCTCAGGTTGTGAAGAATGCTTGGTGAAGACTTCTTCACTCCCGACATCATGGTCATTTAACCCATTTTCGATCAGTTTCTCATGCACAATCACAGTAGATTGTCCTTCACTCTCTCTCTTGTGCACAGCTTCATGATTTTCAAAATCAGCCCTCAGATCTTGTTCAGGAAGACCCCTATCCTCTTCCTCCTCTGCATAATCACCTGAAAACACAAGTCATGGACCCAATAGGATCAGAGGGCTGCCAAAAAAAAGTCCATTGGATTATTCTTACAAATCCAGCAAATTCTTACAGCAAGTCCCTTACTCGTAGAATTGACATGGAGCTGCAAATTGCAATGATCTGGACTCCCAGCTTCCAGTTCTCAAGTCCTGACTAGAATGACAAAGCACCTTACATTGCTAATGGGGAAGTCATAGTTATACATTGAAGGGTTGGCAACTCAGAAAGAAATTTGGTTGGTATACCTCCATCGTTGCCATTGTCATCTTCATCTTCTTCATTCTCATCATAGCCTTCATACCCTTCTTCATCGCCTTCTTGACCATTGTCATCCTCTTCCTCCTATTCCAAGAGAATTAGAAAAACCCCATATACAGCTCAGAATCTCATGATGCTAGGCTCTCAATTCAGCCTACTGAAATAACTTCTTTATGGTCTCTGGCACCACCAACTAAATAAATAGACTGGCAATGAAAGATTGAGAAAGAGGTACGTCATCCCCTAATATAGAAACAACCTGCATTTGAATGACACATATTTCCGTTCTAACTTGGGCATTAGAAGTGAAGTTCACAGAGTGAAAACATAGCTTACTCACATCAGTCACAACCTCTTCTTTGCCAAACTCTTTGTCCTCCCCTAGCACATCTGGGTCTTTCTTATCAAGATCCTCCTCAATAGTTGACACAGTCAGATTGTTCTCCTCCCACTTATCTTCAGATAACATCTGAGTGCTCAGAAGCACTGGGTCTTCAGATGAAGAACCGTGTATTTCGTGTGAAGAGGATTCTGTTTTCTCTTTCACTTCCTTGAGCGAGGACCCTTTAACTTGAGCAAACAAGTGCTGTGGCCTGAGAGGTTGAGACAAGGGATTCTGCCACTCCCTCCTGGGTTGACTTGAATCCACCCTCTGTGGGATCAACATCTCCTGTGAAACATCAGCATGCTTTCTAGCAACAATGAGATTCTCAATTTCTTGACCTTTAAAAACCTCTTGACTCTGCTGTTTGTCCACAGCAATCTCTTGCTGCTGTGGCACATATTCAATGTCAGTTTTCACCTCAGATTGTTGTGGTAAAGGTGAAGCCCTTGGAGGTGCTGAAGGCTCCAACAATTTTTGAGGAAGCCGCTGTGGAATCAGTTGTAGAGGTGGAGGGGGAACCCGAGGTTGCTTGGCTAAGGAATGCCGTAAACGCCCATAAGGAGGAGGCTCTACCATATCAGAACCTTGAGTATAAGATGGTGTCTGGGGTGGGGAAGCAAATGACCCTGATATGTCTCTTCCAGCCCTCCAACTATCACGGTCTCTGCTCCAGCGAGAATCACCCTCTCTTTCCCAAGAGCTCTGAAAAACCCTCTCATCACTACCCACACTGGTTGACAGGGAAGCCAAATGCTTGTTTGGCAAGCCTGGTTCTTCAGTTACCCAATGATGTTCAGCCAATTGTGGATCACTCTCTTTTTTGTAGGTCTCTCCGGGTCCCCCTTCAAAAGGAAAACTGACACTATTTATGCCCCTCATGTAGAAACTGTCTCCTCTATCATCATAGCTTCGGGCCTTATGGAGACCATCACTTGGCATGGAAGCCTGCAACTCACTGCTTTTGTGCCGTCCAATAGAAGGAAAGTTTCGGACTGGAACAGACTCGTTGCCATTACCTGTAGTATGTTCTCTTCTCCACGGAAGAGAAGGTCTGCGAGATGACTCAGAGACAGTACTGATATGCCCTCTATATGGAGGAACTGTGATACCTGAGACTTCAGGACTTGTCTGCAGCTCTTGAGAGCTGAAAGATGTCTTCTGAAAAGAGCCCTGGGACAGAGATGGAGAAGTAACTGTGCGACAAGGGAATGGTGGTACTTGGTCATCACCATCTTGGGCAGCTCCAGTACTGCTGTCAACTAATCTCTCTTCTCCCTTCCTCTCTACTTCCTCCTCAACAGGAAGTTCATGTTTCTCCTGTACTTGTAGTGAAACCAATCTTTCCTCCTGACGCAGCCTGGTGAATCATACCACCACATGGCAATTCCAAGTGCCCCTCAAAACAAAATCCAGCTGTGGCAATACACTATATCCAAAATACAACATAAAGAAAACATGAATGAAGCACTACACAAAATCATGGCAACACATCAATTTGAAAAACACTCTTCAAGAATTCAAAATATTCTAGCAGCCAAATACTTGGCATTGCTGAGACCCTAAAGAGACTGTACCTAGATTCTTCCTCCTCCTTCAACTTCTCTGCTTCACGTCTTGCTATTCGCTCTTCCAGCTCCAACAACTTCTGCCGAGCATTCTCCTTCCGCCGTTCTTCCTCCAGCCGCACTTGCCGCTTCTTATCCTCCCACAGCTTTCGTTCATCCTCCAGCTTCTGTGCTGCCTCCAAGGCTTCCTCTTCAGCTCTCTTAGCTGCTTCCTTGGCCTCCTCCTCCAATTTTGCCTGATGCATTGCACAATCAACTCAACAATGCAATATTCAACACTTATACAAATAATACCTGTCAATGCTCGAGAATATCATATGAAGACTCCTTCTGATGATCACACAAGTTGGAGCTTAAACACCAAAGATGCCACAAAGGTACCTGTGCCAACAGCACACATGACACCAGAGTAAGCTAAGGAAACTAGATCAGTCACAAACCTTCCTCTCTATTTCCTCTCTGACAAGCTTGGCATGCTCCTCCAGTTCTTTCTGTGCAATCTCTACTGCCCGCTCCTTCTCTTTGATCTTCCTCTCCCGATCCTGCTCCTGAGCTTTCTGCACCCTCTCAAGCTCAGCTTCAAATGCCTCCCTCTCTGAATCACGAATTTCACTGTCCTTCACTTCCACTCTCCTTTTCCGAAACACCTTTGTCTCCAGCCCAGAAAATGAACTCAAAGGGGGCTCAATGCCCACCCCAGCTGCACGAGAGAAACTGTCCAAGCCATGAATTCCACCAAAGTCCACATGATAACCTCCATAAGTACTATTCTCCCTTCCAAAATTCATCTGAGACTCCCATACTGGTGTCCTTCTAGCCAAAAAACTACCAGGCTTGCTAGAATCTGATCCTTCTGATCGTCCTCCATCTCCTAAAGACCCATATCCCCCTTCATGATCTACCCCTTGTCGACGCATGCTTTCTCTTCCAAGAAAACCCTCTCTGTTGGATGCACTTTCCAAACTAAGGCTAACATCCATGTTGAACCCTTCCTCTCGACTAAGCCATCGATCCTTATTTGGATTTTCCATCCTGCCATGAAAGCTCTCTCTGCCACCAGTGCCGAGTCGCCCATACCCTCCCTCTTTCTCCCCCCTATGACCTGCCCGAAAAAATCCACCCTGCCCATTCGACCCAGAATCCCTACTAGAGCCACCTCCCCAGTTACGATTTCCAGCTTCCCTTATGCCATTATTGTCATGACCAATTCTGCCATCCCTGTTGCTAGAATTATTCACACTCACACTATCTCGATCACCACCAACAGTGGTGTGTCTCTGGTCATTATCCCAGCTAGGAGAAGCAGCACGTCCTAATGCAAAAGAGGGTTGGGTTTTTCTGTGGGATGGGGGCCAGGCAAGTCCAAATTGATCACGACCACTAGGGATTGGGTGTTGAAGGTGGCCTTCTTGGTTTGAGTGCTCAGGATAACCTCCATGTCCTTGAGGGCGGAACACAGGGACAGAGTCTCTCTCATCATCTGTCCAGTTTGAGTGTTGCCGCGGGTGACTTGCAGGAGATGCATCTACCATTAATGTGGCAGATTGAGCTGAAGGACCAGGGTGAGAAGAACTTTGGCGCTCTGATGATGGTGACACTTGATCAGCATGCGCAGGAGGCTGTTGTGTCTTAGTTTGCTGTAACACCCCTGGTTGTGCAGGCTGAAGCTGTGGACCTGCAATCACTTAAATTAACACACTACCATAATGGCACCCTATGACTACATTCATCAACCAGAAGATGGTTCTACAAAAGCAATGAAACAGAAGAGAAGCCAAAAAGACACATCTATGGGATTGCAGAGAATTCTCCACAATAACACTTTGAAGGTAACACAACAATCAGTGCAGTCATGACCTCATGAGAGTCAATCACAAAGTGTCAGACCATCACCTTCATCAAGAATAGCAGTGACAAGCTGCCATGACTACCCAACGACTTCATCCGCTCACAACAGTGGTTGTTGAGAAGTACATAATGATCAGCCCAAAAAATTTAAGGGAAGTTAACTATTATTCAAAAAATCTGCATCCTGAATTTCTCTGGCATTTCCACAACCAGTGAGAAGACTCAAGTCATGTTAGCTAGCACTTAAGAGACACAGCTAATTAAAAAAGTCAATACCATCCTTATTGAAACTGCAACAGGCTTGTGAGGGTAAGCTTCATTTCTAGCTCATCCTGTGCAAGCAAGCATCTAAGCCTAAGGCATAGAGAGGCCTACGTAGATGGTGATGGTTGTGGCCTCCTGCACCCTGAACATATCCTTTAAGCACACCACTTCACTATGTGGATGCAGAACATCTGCTAAAAAGCCAAAAAATGACAGGGACGATAACAAAGGAACCAAGCAACAACAATAGATAACTGGGTTCTGCAAAGAGCATTGAAGGATAGGGGTTAAGTGATCCTCAACTACCAATTCACTCCTTCACAATCAATGAAGAAGCATTGATTCTTCAGGGGGAGAACAACATCCTGGCATAAGAACTTCACTTCAACAAAATTATTGTGTGAAACTCAATAATGAAGTGCAGTTCCTCCAGCAAATCAGACAACAGTAATTGACCCTTCAGCTTCTTTGATATCAAGTCGTTTCATTTCTCATGCCTGGAAAGAAACACACTCACCATCAAAAAGGGATGCTGAGGCAACTTCAGTCTTTAATGACTGTTGCTGCTCTGAGAGCTGCTGCAAGCACCGTTGCTGATCCTTGATTTCTTGCTGCTTCTCCTGCTGCTTTTGTCTCATCTCCTTCTGCCGTTGTTGGGGAGCAGCCGGTTGTGGTGGAAGAGCTGCTTGCAAAGTGGGAAAATCCTCCCCTCGCAGCACTACAGCCTTCTCAATTCCAGAAATTTTGGCAGTGGAAGGAGAAGGACTCAATTGCTGTGAGTGAACCCGAGGTGGTGTGTAGACTCCAGGTTTCACAGCACTTGCTGCTCCTTGGCTGGGCACCACATTGGTCACTTGGTTTGGCACAGGCCATTGGTCACCACTGAAAGTAGATGGTGCTGGCCCCCATGTCAATCCAACCCTAGATCCTGATGATAATCTTCCAACACCTGCCAAAATAGAGAGTTACTTGCCATCAGGAATACCTTATACTATTTTGACTGGATGAGTGAAGGCTGCAAACTGGCCTTTCAAGCATGAAGACTCAACTTCACACCACTAGCCTGCAGTGCGTCACTCATGACAAATTGTCAAGTGAAAACCTAAATCAAACTGCCATAGATAGAGAAATGCATATCAATGAGGTTGCAGAGAAAACTCCATGACCACAATTTGAACCTGACCATTCTAACGGTTCCAGCAACACCAAAATTGAATTGACAAGGACAAAAATGGTCTTAACCTTATGAGCATCAGTCACAAAGTGTTAGACCATCACCTGCATCATTATAGCACTGACTAGGTGCCATAAGACTCCCCACTGATGTCATCAGCTTCCAATGATGGGTGTAGTTATGTGGATGGCAATCCACCAAAAACCTTAGGCAAACAGTTTCTACAGACAATCTGCATGATGGGTTTCTGGCACATTTCCAAAAGCAATGGGAAGATTCAGTCATAATGTGATCACATAGATGCATATGTAGACAATGCATATATTCTGCTGTCTAGACCTACTCTAGACCTGAAAAACCTCAGGCTACAGTTTGGGGTACACAACATAGATGTGCTACTGTGAAATGACTAGTGATTTCTGACCAGTTCAAGAGAAAACAATGGAAACCTCACAGAATCCTTTGAGAAAAGCCCTATATTGCAACTCTTCCAGGCTTCCCCATAAAATGCCAGTGTAGAAAGAACAGGGAGAGCCTTGAGAGCTTCTCCACAACACAGTCAAGAAGTCTATGTGTTTGGAAAATGACATTCATACTCCACCATTCAAATGTTGAGGAACATAACCAGACTTCAGCACATTGCTTGGTTCTCTGTTCTTGCAATGCGGATCAAGACCTTAATTGCAGGGTGCTTCTAAGCCCATTCAAAGTAACCAGCTTCAGTTTTACAAATCTAATTGCTGTTCATGATGGTCGGAAAAGAAGAACTTTGGACAGAAATGCTGAGCATAAGTATTATTATCCGGTATCTCAAAAGCTTGTTGTTTGTCTACAACACCCACAGACAGAGTTGTGGGGGAGGGGAGGCGGGGGCAAACTAAGAGGGGCTGCATACCAGTACTCTCAAGAAAGGTCGATGCAGCAGGCACCACAGCCTCCTCTTCATGCTGTGTCTTTGTCCATCCTGAAGACCCAGTAGCGCCAACAAGTGTGATGGTGGGATCATTCCCTGCATGCTCTCTTCTCAAAGAAGGAAGATTCACAGGGCCAGGTACTATGACCTTACTACCTTTCTGTACCGCCGTCCCAGGCGGCTGTGGCTTAGTAGGACGCCTGAGAAGCAGCATTCCTCCATGGGTGGAAGAGGACCTAGAGCGGGTTGCAGCAGATCCCGACACTGTTCCCCCTGAATACATGCTGTTAGGTGGTGATGCAACCGCCGGCCTTCCATAGCTCCTGTTGAGATTTACAGATGCAAACTTGGTATTGCTATTGGAGGCCCGCGCCATGGATGGTGCTTCTGCACTCCCTCCCCTATATAAACTAAGCCTATATTCCCCCCCTCTTGCAAAATCTTCGTCCTCAAAAACCCTAGCCTTCCTTGTGATCTCTCTCTCTCAAACGTATGATCTCCTCAATTACCTCTTCAAAAGCCTTTTTTTCCCTCGCCGACTCTGTTCTTTCCCAAACCCTAAAAATCTTGAACCGATCTTTTTTTTTGGGTGGGTCTTTCTGTCTTTCAAATCCGAACTTGTTCTTCCGGTACAGATCTCCTCCTTCCTTCCTTCCTTCTTTCTTTCTTTCCTCTTCCTTCTCCAGCACTTTGAGTAGAGAATCACCAGCCTCTTTTTTGCCCTTTTTTCGGCCTCCAAAACTTTGGCTGTCTGAAGCAAAATCTTTCGACAAAAAGACTCTCATCCACAAACCCTAACTTATTATTGCTGCTCAGGTCCCTCCTGCCCTCCCTCCTCCGTTTCTCAACTCTCCAACTACCCTATTCAGTTTTTCACGCTCCACCTCTTTGCTGCCACACTTGAATGCCAAGGATCCCGAGGACAAACTATACCCTCAATAGACTCGCAGCTTCCGATGGGGAATGGGATCCCCGAAGAGGGGAGAGAGAAACTGGGTGAGTGCAAGTCACGGGGATGGGGAAGAAGCTGAAGCTCCTCCAGCAACCCGTTGCGGTCGGACTCGCACACCCGATTCTTCCACGGGCTCACCCTCTGTTCCATCAGGTCCGTTACTCTAAACCCTCTCCGCCGCAACATCCGCATTCACACTCACTATTCATTTCATATCCTTTCCAGGACTACTTTCACATTAGTCGACGTTTTCAGAAAAAAAAAAAGTCTGCTGATGTGTCATTCTTTCACTGGCTCTGAACAGGACAGCTATAGACTGTAGCATGGCTGCCCTTGTCGACCTCATTCAAATTAGGTAGGTTAGTAGCTTAAGAATAACTACAGGGATAAGTTGCAAGCTCAACAAGGTATGTCCTTTCACTTTTTGCACCCAGTTTTGGTCTGCTATATGGACCTTAAGGTGCATTCACACCTAATGTTAAGTCAATGTGAAGTGAAAATTTAGGTGGCATCTTAGGTGGCAACCAATGTTAAATGGGTGATTATTTAATACTAGTGGTACCCGTGACCTTCGGACACTCGTGGCTACGTCACTCCAGTCACCCCGAACGTGCAGTGGTCCTGACCGACGTTGTGCGGGTATCAGAACCAGCCGTGTGTATCCTCATGTTATCAGTTCGGGTATTTATTCCCTTTCCTGACGTGAGAAAATTCAAAACCCCGGTTCTGACATTTGAACCTTGGTTCCCGAAAGTTTTGAAAATTTTCGAAAACACATTCCTCTATATAACCGTCGATTCTTTCGGTAGTGGGGGGGCGGGGGGGAGGGGAAAGTTTTTATATTCGCCTCTGGTGCGGTGGGAGAGGGATGCGATCCGATCGTCATTCTTACCTTTCAAACGGCTACAATGCTTTGTGAAGACGGTTTGTACACAAAAACCGTGGTGGTCTAACCCCATCACAGACTGACACCAGTCGTCCGCTGCTTCATCGACCTCTCTCTCTCCCCCACCCCCGAAAACCCCCGTCAGACGGACGGACGGACGGACGTAATGAATTAATATATATGATTAAGTGAATGTTAAATGGGTGATTGTTTAATATGAAGTGAATGTTAACTTAACATAAAATCTTTGTGGTTAATAGGTTTAGGTTCTAAATGACTAGCTTGGTGTAAAGGGACTTAATACTAGAGTCCTTAACACCAAGTGTGAATGCACCTTTAATCAGTCTGGTATGAGCTGAAGCAATCCCAGTCTTAAGGTATGGCCACACTTGTGTTTAGGGTTTGCAACTAACATCATCTTAGCATGAACAAAATGCAACCAATTATAATTCTACAATTTTTAACATTGCAAGTTATCACCAATATCTTAAGCATTATTTCAACATGTCAACACATGATGTTAATTAGTAACTAACATTAATTTATTTTTTTGAAAATTACAATCTAATTCACATTTATAAAATTAATATAAGGCTAACATTTATAAAAGATTGTGAAAAAAAAAAAAAAAAACTTATGTTACATGATTTTATACGAATGTTAGCCTTATTTTACGATGTAAGGCTAAACACCAAGTTTGATTGCAATGTTATACTAATATTAACTTGGTGGGGACTTGAGGTAATATTAACGTTACTTGCTTGATTCACACATAATGTTAAACCATTAGTGGTAAAAAATGCCATTGTCAAAATAAATATTAAATTTTTTTTGAAAAAAAAACATATGGTGATAATAATCATAAAAATTAACAATGCAAGAAAGTTTGCACATTCACACATGTATGGGAACAATGCTATATGGCATGGCCTTTATTGTTATATAAGGAAAAATTGACATTCACATTAAATCCATGATTTTTCCCACCTTTTTTTTTTTGGTAGAGTACGTGGGGAGGATGGTGCGACTAGACTTCATAATCATGTCCATGTTATGGAACATTGAATTATTTGGTCCTTTGATTGGTTTCACATAAAATCAATTGAAAAGCCTAAAATTTAGGTTTAACATTAGATTTAATGTTTACATTACTTGTCGAGTAAAATGTCACATCATTGACAATGTTGCCTAGCATTACTTTTGTGAATGCACCCCAAAATCAAGAAATTTAACACTAATTTACCATGGACTTAGTACAAACTATAAATCACATTTTATACCATACCAATTTGGTAGAAACTTCATAATATTAACCTTGTATCAATTTATAATACCAAGTATATACAAAATAAATCTACCTTGTACCAACCTTAAATATGTTTTGAAACGAATACTAAAACCATATTAGTATGAAAATATTTAAAAGGTACCCAACATCAATAGCAACCTGGTTTGAAGAAAAAGAAAAAACCCATACTATGACCAAGTTGGTATCTTCAAAAGTTGATGCTAGACCAAAACTAGTTACAACCTCAATTATGTATTTTATTCATGACCTTTTGCCTAACTACAACTTAACTTAATTTAGGTTCTAAACTATGTACCATATTCAAATCAAAGTGAACCGAAACTCAACAATGCACGATCCACATAATGTTGGTTAAGACAAAGTTCTGGATCAACCTCAATTGCATTGTAGTTTTCATTTGGTCCCATTATCTTATGAATGTTCATCAATGTTATTATGAATAAAGTAATTTTGAATTTTTTTTTGGAGCTTCATGGAATTTTTTAAATTATTGTTGGTTGCCATAATTAAGCAGAGCCATTACACAATTGTTGACTTGATCTCATTCCATGTTTTTCAAACTTCTTCATCATGTAAAAATGCAATGAATAGATGGGGTAAACCAACACGTGCATAGGTAACATGAGAAAAACCAATGTTGGGTAGTTATTTTGAAACAAGAATAGACCGCAAAGGTTATTAAGTGGGTTATTATAATTATTCACAAGCATAGTTCTTAAATACTTTTAAAGACCAATTTTGATATACATCCACAATTGTCAAATTTTTTTAAAACATCAAATATCAACCCATAAAACCACATGTTCCTTACAAAAAAATTCATGAAAACCATTAATTTTTCAAGGTTTTTGAAATAACTAGCACTAAAAATTCTCTAATTCATTTTTTTCTTGCCAAAAAACTAAAGAATGCCTAGTTTTGAAACATTTAAAGAAATTAGAATAATGGTTCTTTATAAATTCAAACAATCGCACAACTCTAACATGAGAACCAAATCTTTTGCTTATAAGCAACCCAAAAAATAAAGTCCTAAAGTAATGTTCCTTGCTTAAAATAAATGAATGGTTTCGTTATCCATATTTAACATTTCCCAAATAGCTTATAAACTTTAAAAAGTTTCGTTCAAGAAAGCAAAGGTACCATTGTAGGTACTACTTGACCCTAACTTTTTATTATTAACGTTTTTTGGGTTTTTTTTAATGCAAACATTTTGACAAATAAATAATAAATACTTGATAGATACATTCAAGTTATTTGGTTGGTAAAGTTTGTATTACCCTAATTAATTAAAAATTAGTACATCTTATGGTACATTCACATTTACATGTATTATAATTGTAACCAATAACTATTTACCCCATTATTTGATTTTCAACAAAATTTTGTTTATGTTATTCATTTCTCCGACTTACTTCCTTAATCATTGGTCACACCTAGGAATGATAATAAGTTATCATTCAACATACCTACTACCTACCAAGACATGTGCCCATGTGAACAAAACAAAGGCAATGTGATCATCATGAATATAAAAAAAATAATGAGAAGAAGGGACAACCCTTTATATCACAAGTTGTTTTGATCAAAATTTAAAACTCAAGTAGTTTGAACATGCAACTAAAACACACATGTTAATATTTCTTATACGTTTGTTTCATAAACAAATGGAGTGAAAATTTTGAGTGAAGATGAGGTTGTTAATGATTGTTCTCCTTGCACATTTCATTTAGGAGGTTTTGCAAGCACACAAATTTATCATACTTTGAAGCATTAGTCTATTGTCATTTGACTTTGGAGTTGTTCCAAAGTCAAATGACAATAGACTAATGCTTCAAAGTATGATAAACTTTTAAACTTTGTATCAATTTATAATGTCTTGTGTATACAAATTATTTTCAATAAGGAGCTTACTGATTAAATAAAAGCATGATCTACACATAATATAATGAGTTTTTCATGATGTAATATGAAGATGCTTGCTAGATATAGCACATCATAATGACAAGAGGATTTGTTTGCTATTGACATCAAAACTTCAACCATTGATGGAGAATAGAAAACAAATATTGTCATAAGCATTCAAATGGCATGTAGTTTGTGAAAGCACAATTATGACATAGATTATCTATTTAATGTAACAAGTTGTTTGTTGTAGGCAAGTCCACCATTCATTTGATGTTACATGAGTTTTTTTATGCAATGGTCTAAATGTTTCAAAACCTTTTGTGAACTTCATGTAGTCCATGGTGTAATTAACATAATATATATACACATTACAAAGCCACAAACTCCTTTTCATTAGAAGGAATCTTGTCTTTTGCAACCAAAGAAACAATGGCTATAACTCCTCAATGACTTTATGAATGACTATAGCCATAAAATACAACTTTAAATCTTACGTGTGAAGAAATATAATAAAAAAAAGTTGATTATGTCATTGATAGATGATAATGTTCTAACTGGAAACACAAAGTCATTATTTCACTGATTGTATTTCATCTTTATGACATCCACGAGGGAGGACAAAATGACATGAACTTTTAATTATCATTTTTATGACTATAAAATGATTGGCATGTAAATGACAAGGATAATGATGATTTGGCATTTTAATGCAACTATAAAATGATTAGAAAATGAACTTGATTTAACAATTGTTATTACTACATGTAATGATTATTTTGTAATGACATGAATAATGAAGAGTTAACATTTCAATGCAACTATAAAATGACTTTGGAAATAAACAACTATCATTTATTCTATGATTACATAGTGACAATTGTGTTGGTCCTAAATAGACCATAGGTAGTTTAATAATTTAGGTATTTTTATGTAACACGTAGGCACCCCATAGTTAGGCCCTAGGTAGTTTACATAGCCATACAATAGTTCCTAGATAGCTTACATAACCTTACAATAGCCCCTAGATAGGTCTACATGGTCTTTAAGTAGTTTATATAGCCCCTAGGTAGTCATTAAGTAGGCTTACATAATTCATACATAACTTAAATAAGCTTATGTAACCCTTAGGTAGCCTATATAACCCCTAGGTAAGCCTATGTTTTCTTTAGGTAAACATTAGGCCACCTATGTAACCCCTTGGTAAGGCAACTTAAACTATCTTAGCTTATCTAAGTTTATTTAGGATAAGATATATAGGTTAGTTAATGTAGGTTTCAAGTAAGTTATTTCAATAAGATATAAACAATGTTTATTAAAATGTGATGACAAATTATTCACAACAAAAAAGGTTAGTGCAATGGTTAAAAATTTGACCTTTCAAAGTAGAGGTGAAGGGTTCAAGTCTTCACACATACAACCCAAGAAGCCATCCTAACTTAATTACTTAAGTATCTTAGTTTGGTTTCCTAAGCTAGGTTTAAGTAGGTTTATCCTAAGCTTTTTAAACTACATGTTTAACTAGGTTTTAGTCATTTATTTCAAGATGTATATTGTAATAATCATATCATAGTCATTTTTTATGACATGTGTATTTTGATAGCCATAATTTAATCATTTATTTCACAACATACATGTGTATTTTAGTTAACCAAAATGATTGGCATGTGGACTTCCCATCAAGATGTTCCTTACCATGTGTGATGCCAAGCTAGCTTCCACATCTTATGACACATGGATTTATGTGTCGTGAATGATTCCACCATTATTTTTTATGACTATTGGATGTTTTTTGTCATATCATGTCCAAAATGATTTCATGTCTTTTACAACTCATCTGATATGACTATGGAACCTTTAGCAATATGTGTCTTTGTCATTGAAAACTTAATCATAAAATGAATCACACATTTTCAAATTTCTTTTAATGCTTGTAATGAATTATTATAATTACAAATAAAGTTTGAACATAACATGCAATTGCAAGTTGTAGTGGATGATCGCAAGAGGTTCATAAACGTGTTTATTGATATGTCAAGGTCTAGGGATGTTATTTCATGAGCATGTGAGTGTGAGCAATGAACACATGAGCGTGAACAAGTGAGCCCAAGTGAACATTTTCAGGAATATCCTACTAACATTAACAAAATATTACTTGACACATGGGACAAAATATTTGGTGACGTGGAAGAATATTCTACCACGTGTCATGGATGAACGATATTCTTGGATGATGGATTAACTTTTATAAAGGATGGCCAAACCCATGAAAAATCATGGATGACCCAACTTTTCACGCGTAAATGGAATAATTTCACGTTGGTTTTATTTTGAAAAATACAACACACGAAATGCTAATGCAATACTTCAAGTTATACTTCATATTTTTTTAATATGAATTTCTACAACATCTAAACCATCTAGAATTTTAAACCAAACTTAATTCAATGGCAGATAAACCTATTGACCCATTAATAGGTATGTGCCAATCCATACACTACCCATTCACCACCAATAGGCATGTGCCCATTAGAAATTGAAACAATACTTAACTACAAGCCTATTGACCCACCAAAAGGTATGTGTCAATCTATACATTACCCATTCACCACAAAAAGGTATGTGGCCCATTAGGAATTGAAACAATACCAAGTAGCCACTAACACTTTACATTGTTTATACCATTTCAAGTTATTTGTTATTTTCATGCACAATCTCAACCTTTTGCATCTAGCACCATTATGGCAACTAATATAATCAAATTGTAATTTCCCCCTTCTATTACTAATTTGCCCGATCTATATCTGAATTTGCATTCATTTCCACCTTTATTGCCTAGTTGCATCCTTTCTACCTCTAAAACATGTTTACAAATGTAAAACCTTTATTTTACAATGGAAAGAATAAAATTGACACCAAATGTCCCACCAAAGATTTTGGAATCTATGATTGAATACACATTAATTTCAAGCATACTAAATAGAATCTATGAAATGAAAAAAGACCCTTGGAGATGACACCAAACTAGACCCCTTTTGACATTTGGTTGAAATTGGAACATGGGGAACAAAATGGAAAAAGGATAATTGACAAAATAGATGAATGGGCAACATGATGATGGGCTAATGTGAAGATAGACAAAAAACAATCTTGCATTGTTGAACACACAAGTTGTACACATTTCCAAGGAAGATATGGAAGATTACAATTTGGTGATGTTTACCGATGTCATGGATTTTTTCAAAGAACGTGTGAGGTTTGAAAAGCCTAATTCTATAACATCTTTTTACAAGCTTGTTGAACGATTTGTCGACAGAGGATTAGGTAACACTTGGCAATTTGTTGTCAACAAAATTCATGAAATCCAAAAGACGACTATTTGTAACTTTAGGTAGGTGAGCATGGGTGCCACCAAAATTAAGAAACAAAGTGTTAAAACCTCTTATGAATCGTCGGATGATAGGGCTGGCCCCAAAACCACAAGAGGTGTACAATAATCAAAAATAAAAATGTGTCAAGAAATGAAGGAGGATCTAGAACCCCATTGTTTGCATTTAATTGTGGTTCAATACACATGATAACATGAATATCTATTCAAAGTATGTGATCGAAAAAGGAAATGTTCAATTTTGGGGGAAAAAAAAATGAAAGTTGAATTTGAACATTGAAATTGCTTATTGAACAAATCCATAGTGATTATTGAAATAAATAGTCACTAAAAATATTAAATCTAAACATCAAATGATGAACAAATACTTGATTTTGTGGCAGATGAAACAGATGTAGTTGTTCTACCATTTGGAGCCATTCTAGCATATGTTACTATTCCAAAATAACCTTTACTAGGCAAATGGTCTAATCAAAAACAAAGTTGTCATGTTAAACTTAAATGCAAAAAATGAATGGACCATTATAAGAATGTCACCAACCTAACATGTCCCCAAATTTAGGTTATTTTATACATTCAATTTATTTTATTTTGAGATTGGAAGGTTCCATCAAAGAAAAATAAAGTAGCGTTTCTTCATTTACATCATGTCATGATATCCATATCCACAACACTCTTATCAAACACCATTAGATTTGGATTTGTACCTGCTTGTGAAGAAAAGAAAATTGAAGAATGTAGATGTAGAGTTCCAAACAAAGGTTGGATATTGGGAATCTACTAACCACTTGCAAGATTACAAGATATATGTGATAATGATCAAAATGTTTAAACTGGAATTTCTGAGTAACTTGCAACAACCACTTGCAAACAATCCTTGGCCAACACATTTGACAAATAGAAATTTCAGAACAAGATCATCTACAATGTGATTGCCTGCTGGGGTTCAATGCACCCAAAAAAAAAATGATTCAATTGAAAAAAAGAATGGGCCAAAAAACAATGTAGATGTAAAGGATGACCATATGAAACATTAGTACTTGCTTATAACAAGGAAATGGACCAACTAGTGGAAGTTAATATATTAGCAACGAGGTGGACGAAGATGACTGTGATACATGCCCAGATGGCAGGATGACGAAATTGGATGACGAAGAAGAAAGCATGGTGCCCAAGGCACCATGCCCAGAAGATGTCGTGATGGATGAAAAAGAAAAATGCACGAAATTAACAACACTAAGGACAAAATTGAACTACAATGATGCGAACAACACACCCAGAGAAATTGGGTCTACTTAGTATGTCCAACACAAAAACAAACGATGTCGTTGATATTCATAAAAAATAGCAACATAATGGTTTATAATTCAAAATGCATAGTTGTGAAAAATTCCATTTAGATGCGAAAATGTGTAAATTGTGTTACAACTTTAGCTTTGGGCTCACGATCAAAGCAAGGGCTTGCAAAGGTGCGGGCCAAAAATGAGCCCTTGAGTCACATTTCATGCTCCTAGGAATGTGGGAATGTGGGAGAGTGTGAGGGAATGAACCTTCACACTTTCAAGTGAGCTCTCACTTTGGGAGTTGGAGTCCCGATGGACTCCCATATTTTCAGATAGCAATTGTAGGGGTCAAAACCCATTGGATTGAAGAGTTCTTTATATCATTGGAAAAATCTTGAAACTTAGTTGTCCAAAATGGGTTTGCATGACCCATTTGGGTAATTAAAACACACGTTATGGCCCAAAAAAACGTTGAAAATCAAATTGCCAATTTGACTCCTAACCACTAAAAGTCAGGAATCGCCCTGATTTCCTTGCGTGTAGGTGGCATGTCACATACCATTGGAAATCTCTTGACGAGGGCTACAACTTCGCTTAAGACCTCACCTCAATTAGAGGTCTACACACAAAGTTATGGGTCTCCAAAGTCGCGGGACTCCCATTTAAAAGTCCCAGGACAAAATGACATTTGGATGCTAGCCCCATGACCAAGCATAGAGAATATTATAAGGGGGAAGGTGGTGGCTTCCCCCAAGTCCGGGCTGTGGTGAATTTTCTGAGTCCGTGTTTGCTCGTGGTTCGTCCATGCACCAAAAGTGCTCCAACTATGCACTAACCAATTTGTTGTTTGGTTTGTGCAAGTCCATGTGAGTAGTTGATTTGCTTGTCATTTTTCCTAGTCCCCATCCTAAAGCTCCAGCACACCCCTTTACCCCCAAAGTGTTACGAGCCAGGGAGTGTGCCCCAACTCCTTATCCTTTCATTATTTTCACATTTAGAATCATAGTTGAGTCTACCAAGGAGTTTGGGGGTGCTTTAGATTGGGTTCAGGAGTTGGGTTCTTTGAACATTCAACGTAAATTGACCTTTTGAAAGCTAGGGCTTGAAACGTAATAAAGTTTGTATTTAATTGGACATAATTTTTGTGTGTGTAAATTTTTTTCTAAAGAAATAGTGGAAATATTAATCAAGTGAAATAACTCCAATAAAATATAATCATTTTGCTGAAATAATGCAAAATATAGGAGGAAATCATTGACTTTGTGGCAAAAAGATTCTTAAAATAGGATGGTGTCATGTATTCTTTGAATTGAATGTTAAAAAAAATTAATTCAATATGACTATGTCTTATATTCAGATTCACTCATCAAGCAAAAGGAAGCATTCCATGATAATAATACATTGACAACAATGAGATGCCTATTCAAAGTTAGCACAAGATGTGGATGGACTTGGAACTGTATGTGGTTTGTTGGCACAAGATGTGGATGGGCATGGAACTATATGTTATTTGTTGTTTGTAAGTCTACCTTGGATGAAAAATGTTTATGAACATGAATTATTCATAACACAACCAAAAAAAGCTAAAACATATGAGTTGTTCAATGGACTTTGAAGGAAAAAATAAAATTCAAGGTAGAAAATTCACCTTTAATTGGTTGGTGGCAACAATATTGGGTCAAACATCCACGACCTAAGTCAAGATACTAGAATACAAGTACCTATGAATGGATATTGATATTGATTTCATGAAGAAAATGGAAGTCATGTATTGATTGCATTTATGGTTTTTCTTTCAAGTAATGAATGAACATGATAAACTTAATTGGTAAATGTGTTACATTGCAGGGGTCTACCAATGGTTGTGATGTTAGGAAAAAAAACAAAAGATAAGTCATGGAACGCACAATTGCAATATACTAGTGAAAGAATCATTCGGAAAGGAACAATTGAAGAAAAATAGTATGAAAAGTTTTTCACCCCATTGAAACCAACATATGGGGGAAGTAAGAAACCATGTGCAAAAAATTGGCTAGAAGTTGATTGTAGTGTAAGCTTTTCAATGGATGCGAAAAATTGTATGGTAGGAAGAAAATAATTTAACATGATTGTGAGAATAATAAAGATGTAACTAGAGGATACCAATATTCACTCGTGATCTTTGCAAATATGTCTATCCCTAAGAAATTATATTGTATTGTGGATGGTGGTGTTTTCAATGATCCAAATGGTTTTTTGTTAAAACACCATAACCATACCTAGAATTTACTTTTGATAAAACTAAGTAGCAAATTAGTCCACTAACTTGGATAAAACCATAGTAGCCCAACAAAATATTATTTGCAAAAAAAACAGCCTAGAAAAAAATTCTTCAATTTCTTAATATACACATATGGTTTATACTAAGTCTGGATTAAGGAATTATTGCATGTCAATAGACAATGAAAAGAATGGTGCAAATGAATTATTCTTTTGTTAATGAATAGACAAGAGGAATAGATTATTCATGAATTAGATCATAAAAAACACACAATTAGATACTCACAAATGTAGTTTTGAGTAGGGAAACTTTTCATATGCCAAGAAAATATGATTTGTTTAATTTTTATCTCAATAAAGACTATAATTCATGTCAATTAAAATGTTCATTTTGCTTTAATTAAAAAGCCATGAATAAAATATCTTAAAATAAATTAATGCAAGTAATAATTCAATATTACTTATAGATTTCTCATTCCCTTGGGGAAAGGTTTATTGGAATATATCTTGCACAAGTTAATATCGAGAAGATTTTTATGTATAGCAGATTTATATGAAGATAGACACCAAGGCACATAACATTTAGAAATCAAAATAAAATTCAGCAATAACATTAGAAGAATTCATGTCCTATGCAACCACTTCTTAAACAACTAATGATCATCAACAACTAAATAAACAACTATGAACCATATTTGTAACTATCTAGCTTATGTGACAATATTTGTAATTGCAATTTAGTGGTTATTACAATCAATGGATTAGTGGAATGAATGTTTAACATAATGTGGGCATGTATTCAATTTTCTATAATCTCAAGTTAAAAATGTGAAGTTATTAAAATGACTAACCAACAATAATAACTATGACATTATGATATTGCATATAATATTAAAAGGATTTGGTAATTTATTTAACTACCTATTAAACAAATTATAATATTATTTAAGATCTATGATGTGAGAAATTAATGTCTATCACTTTACATTTAACATGTGCAATTTTGCCACATGGTGTAAATATAATCAAATTAATATAATTGTATATTGTGAATTATATTGAAAATGTAAACAACAATTTTACATCATACATCATAAAATATAATTTAACATGTACATTCATAAAACAATTCATCAATCATTTTGTAATGGCAATAGTCATGTATGTATTACATGAAAACACGTGTGTATATGAAGTTCAAGTGGTATCATTTTTTAGGGATTTATAAAAATGTTATATGTTAGTTCGTTATGTTACAAATGGCATGCATACATGTATAAAGGTTTAATCAATGATAATTAAATTTATTTAAAAAAATTAATCACGTGATATTTATGCGTATGTTTATAGTTAAAAAATTTACATTGTAGATTTTGAAATAAATATTTTAAATTGATATACTATATTTACATCTAAGATTTTGAAAAATAATTTTTTTTATAGAAAACTGGAATTGAAAATATGTATTGAACTTAATTCAGAATCTTAATTTTAATTTATGGTGCAAAAATATTAAATCATTTAAACCTAACTATATATAATATGTAATATTAAATAATAATATTAAATAATAATATTAAATATTTATTTTAGAACTAAAATAAGAATTTTAAAACATTAAATTTGAATATTTAATTAAAATTATTTATTTAAATAAATTAAAATTATGTAATTAAAATGCGAAATTCATTTATTATGAACTTACATAATTAAATAATGATATGAATATGCATAAGATTTGAAATATACATGTTTACATCTATGTGATGACATAATATATCACAAATTGAAGAATGGGTTAGATGGTTAAAAGTTCGCCATAGAATTGAAAGTTCAATTTCCTTTAATGACATTCCAAACTTGGTCCTAAATGGCTACAATATTATTACATGGTGTCGTAAATGATTGTAACATGACTACATGTGTCATAAATGATTATAAAATGATTACGTATTTTTATTTATCCATGTGGACATTACACATAGTTGTTTTGGACACAACTTGACACATGTAATGTTGAGTTGCTTAAGCAAGATGTCCAACACAACTCTAATGACCATAGTCATTCAATTTGAAATAACTGTAAATTTAGTTCTAAACATAATTTTAAGAAAAAAATCCTATTAGTGGAAGGGAATAGTGAGAATATTTTTAGCAAGAACCTATCCAATCAACTTCAAATACTTGAAGGGTTTACAACGACACAAATAATCAAGCATAGATGCAAAGATAGATTAAAGTTTTTATACATACAAACATAGAAAAGAATCAAAATATTGGATGCAAGATCATTATATGGGAATACAAAATGTTATGCAAATGATAAGAATACATTAAATTACAACATGACACAAGAAGAAATCTTGGGTTTTTTCCATTACAACCCATCACAACTACTTGTCCAATTTGATTGCTATTTGATTTATTATCATCATGCACAATGAAATTGTTTATTAGTTATTTGTGCATAATTTCCATAGTGAAAACAATAACTACCTTGTTCACTAGCACTAGATTTTTTTCTCCATGTTGAATTTTATAATAATGGATAAAAATTTGACATGGAAAATATCTCAACCCTAGACTCCTTGCAAAAGTGGTAATATTGTTTAGTCAATCTTTTAACCACTTTTCAACTATTAACATCTAACATAAATTGAATCAAGGTTTGATAACAAGTGGAGAATGTTACTCATAAGCTACACCTTGCACTTACACAAGAATTCACCTTATTTTGTTTTAAAATAATTTTTAATTGTTGTAACATTTAATTTTATTTACACATTGTACTTTAATGGTTAGTGATTTTTTTGGTACATCTCTTCAACATCAACGTGGCACACGAGTTGAATTGTACACTCGTATTATGTTGAAACCATTATTCATGTGTTGCATTGTACACTTATCATAATTTAATAAAACACATGCAATAACTTATAAAGATTTCACATATTTTGAATTATCCACATTTGCACATGAGTTGAGTCATTCATTTTGAATGTGTTAAATCATTACTATCTAATCACATTTTGCACTCACCATAATTTTTTTAAATGGATGTATAAAAACTTGTTATGTTTCACATTAATATTTGAATTAAAGATTAAGTCAAAATGTTCATATATATAAAATTTAGGGTCCATCTAGACCTTTATATTTAAAAACTTTTATGTTCAAACTTATACATTTACATAAATTTAAAATTATGTTTTTTCCATGGTTTGTTCATCATTGGACAAGTTTTTTTATTACAAATGTTCATGATGCCACAATAACAAAACCTCACAAATTTTTTAAAATTATTTCTTTGTTTTATTTCTTGATGTATGAAAAATATAAATGTTAGTTAGATTTTTTTATTAATTTTTTTGTTGGGTATATTATTATTTTTTATTGTTCCATGATTTAACATTTTTTAAAAGTTTATTTTGTTACAAGTTTATGTTTAAGTATTTAGAAATGAAAAAAATTAATTATTAAAAAAATGAATACATTAAAAATGGTGATCTCATAATAATGACATCAATGAATTACTATTATTATTATTTTCAATTTTGTGGTGTTGTTCAAACGAAAATCATTGATAAAAAAATTTAATTATGTTTTGGTTATAAACAATATATGGAGATATTAGTTTGTCAAAAGCTTTCTACATTTTGGCTACAAGTCCTAAAACCTATTATAAAATTTTAATTTATGTGTGTGTGTGTGTGTGTGTGTGAGCGTGAGTGTTGATGTAAATTTGATGCTAGAATTATCTATGGTGTTAACATTGAAAGTAATAATCATTATGAATAATCTTTTTGTTCTTTCAAATTTATGATCTCAAAATTTTAACAAAAATTCATTAAACTTGCATTATTCTCATAAGGGGTCACTAAGTTTTGGAGTTTTAAACCATGTGCATCAAACAAAACATTTTTTGAGAGTGCATTATATAATTGTTTAACCTATTGTTTCTCACCTTATTATTACTTAATTTTCTAAATATACACATATTTAAACCAACATATTTTAATTATACATTTTAATTATTAATTGTTACATAATTTATATTAATTATAAACATATTTTTAAAGAAATCTAGTACCTTTTACCCAATAATTAATATATAACACTTTATATTTTTACTCACATATATATATATATATATATTAAAGGAATGACCCCCCTTGAAAATTTCCTTGAAATTTCATTATTTTAAAAAATTTCCCCACAAAGAACCACCAACTTGTGAAAATTTGCCACCAAAGATAAAACAAAAAATGTTGTTGACTAAAGAGGGGGAGGAGGATAATCCAACTATTTAATTCCAAAAAATCACCTATTTATGTTTCTTTTATTTCTACAAAGATAAAATGTATTGTTACATTATTAGAAAAAATATATAAATAATGTGTTTTGAAGTTTTTTCAAAGTTTTGTAATTAATCATTTTTATTAATCTATAACTAATGTTGTTAAATAAATATGATGTTGAGAAAAAATGGTTATACTGATTATTTAATTATTTTTTCTTCTAGTGACCAATTTTTGCCAATTTAAAGGAGGGGAAACATAAACAATGGTTTTTTCCCCAAAAAATCAAAATTCATCAAATCTAAAATTGATATTTTTTCAAAGTAATATTAAAGGATTTAAACAATTTTACAACTCTATAATTCTTCTATAGGCAAATGTGGGTAAAACTACTTATGGGTGATAATAATTCAAATAACATCACAATTTTATTTATTTTTCAATTGTGCATAATCATATTGAGGAAAACAAAACTTATAATTTTTCAAAAATTGAACGTATATTTTACACAAAACAAATTCTTTGTTAAAGGTTTAATGAAAGTAATTTTGAATTCACATTGAATTGAATCCCATTTTTGAGTATTGTAGATGAATTTACACAAAAAATAATTATAGATTTCTTTATATTCATAACATGTTATTTCAAAAAAAAAATGAACCCTTCATATTGCATAATTATAAATTATAATTATTTTCATGAATAGATTATTGAATAAATTTCAAGCTCATGTTTTCATTTGTAGCATTTGAATAAATTTTGAAAGAAGAAATGCATGTTATAGTTTGAATTTTAAAAATATTTTCATGTCAAAAACAATAAAATTAGGTTTTCTTTTTATCTTATCAAAGACTTGAAGTGGTTTGGTGGTGAAGACCTTAGCGCATTTCCATGAAGTCTTGGGTTCAAACCTTGATGAATGTGTGCGTTAATGTACATAATGTGTATATACATTGATGTATTATGTATAAATATGACATATGAAACATATATGATGGTAATGAATAACTTCAAAAAATATTTGGTTAAATAAATCCAAAATTATTATTATTAAATCACAGCATGTATTTTTGTCATGGCACGCCATGAAAAAATTATAATCCATGACCAAAAAAAAAAAAAAAAGGTTAAAAAAGTTTTAAACGTGTTACATGATGATGTGTCATGTCAAACTACCTTAAGACCTCATAATATCCATGTCAATTTTTTTAAATTATAAATTACCTCGTGCAATGTGTCACTACTGAAAACAATTAAAAAATACTTCACTAAATATGTCCTAATCAACTAGTCCTTTTAAACTAAAACCATGTAAATTGCATATTAATGAACTTTGTCCCATTTCACTAAAAACATAATGGATTTGGGTAGTGGAAAAACCCAAGATTTCTTCTTGTGTGAGTACACACAACACAAGACCATAAAATTGACCATCCAATGAATTAATCCAAGTTGGCAACCAAAATATTGTACAAAGACATTACAATTACAAGGGGAAATGAAACTTTTACATATCATAATTTAACAATAGCTTTCCACCCAACCTTAGGATGACACATAGAATGTCATCCACCCTTGAGCTCAACAAAACAATTTAGAAAAATAACAAACATAATTAAAAATGAAAATGGAAAATTATCATGGATTAAAAACTTCGACCTTTATGTCAATAAAAACAAGAACACATGGATCATAAGATAATGATGAAATCAACAATTGATGGCGAGGATTGCATGTTTACCATAGCACTAGCCCAAGCCTCAACATATTGGACTAGTTGAAGAACTTCGAAGGAACCAAGGGTGTGTAAAGAATGGAGGTTTTCGAGGTTGATATCTACAACTGAACATGGAGTAAGTTTTTGTGACAAAAGTGGGAATTATGATGAAAAAATTAGAAGATTTGTAATTGGGAACCTTATTCACAATCTAGAATAATTTTGCATTTCTTTTTGATAGGAGAGTTTTCATCCAAGTTGGCATCAAAAGTATTTGCAAGTGGTGGTGAAGGAACTAAAGAAAAAACTATGAAAACCTGTTGGAACAAGAGCTTTTTAGGCTCAAGGGCAAGAATGTTGACGCCAAACCCTTGACATGCTTGAATGTTATTGCTTACAAAACATGAAAAGAAAAATATATGTTATTTTCTATTCAAGTGTAGGAACTATTCAAATATAAAGAGAGATAATGGTTTGTAATGACCTAATTCGTAGTTGAAGTTGACAACAAGGGTTCCAAGCCCCGCGCACATTTCGATGATTGCATACATCATCCTAAGATCAATCTTTCTTACAACTCTAAAAGGCTTCCCCAAGCTTGATTTGGACATACTCATGAAGCTTGTGAAATCGTATAAAACAATATCCTCAAAGGCTACATTGATTCCCTTGGTTATGGAATCAAGTGAAGGGGCACGAAAATGAAATTACCACCATAAGAAAACTTGATTTTTTAAAAGGCCAATTTGATCAAAATGTCCACATTGACCAAAGGATATGTCCATTTTCACTAAATGTTTGGGGCATGAAAAACACATGTTACATTTGACCAAAGTGACATTTTTACCAAATGTCAAGTTGAAAATATGGTCAAAATGGACAAATGTCCATCAAAATGGCCATGACTTAGTTAAGTTGGCCATATTAAATGGATAAGGATTAATCAAATTGAACATTATGATTTGACACTTAGTCAAATGAACCATATTCATTTGATAATTTAACCTACTTGTTAAACCTAGACTACTGACCTAACCTAACATAACTAATAGGTTAGTTTAGGCCTAGACTACTTATCTAGTTTAGCATAATTAATAAGTTAGTAAGTTATTTGTTAAGTAATAACCTAACTATTAGTTTAGCTAAATAACTTAATCTAGACCTATCTAGTAGGTTACTTAGGATGTAGCCTAATATTACTAAATAACTTATAATTAGGTAGTGTAAGCCTTCTAGGTAGGTATCTTAAGTGACCTAGGTTTATTAGGTAGACCTATTAACCACATAGGTAGCTTACTAATTTAAGCCTACTAGGTAAATAACATAGGCCACCTAGGCCTAATAGGTAGGTAACTTATCCTACTAAATAAGTAAGTAACTTAAACCACCTAGGCCTAATAGGTAGGTAGCCTATCCTACTAGCTAAATAAATAAATTAAACCACCTAGGTTATTGAGGTATGCTTGGTAGTTATGTACATAACATAGGCCACCTAGGTCTATAAGGTATGTAGCTTAACCTAGGCCATTTAGGCCTATTAGGTATTATGTAGCCTAGCTTAGGCCACTTATGCCTACAAAATATGTAGCTTAACCTAGGCCTACTAAGTAGATACGTAACCTAACCTAGGTAGGTACATAGTCTAACCTAGGTTACATATTTATTTAGGCTACCTACATAGGTACATATCCTAAATTAGGCTACTTAAGCCTATCAAATAAGTACGTAGCCTAACATAGGTAACCTAGGTTAGTTTAACTTAGGCCTACTAAATATGTACATAACTTAACCTAGGTAGGTACATAATTTAGGTAGTTTTGGTTAACCTAACTTAAGCCTACTAGGTAGGTACATAACTTAGGTAACCTAAGTGAACCCAACCTGGGCCTACTATGTAACTAACATAGGCTAAGCTACCCAAGCTACTAGGTAGGTAACCTAGCTTAATATTAGGTAGGTAATTTAAGCCTATACCTATTTAATAAGCTAGGCTACCTACTTAATATGCCTAGGTTATATTTATTAATTATAGGCTCGTAGATACCTACATAGCTTATTGAATAGCATAAGCATAGGTAGGTATAAGTATAGACCTAGTAGGTATCGATAAGGTTAAAAACATTATAACCTACATATTATTTAAATGCATGCATTTATTAATAAGCAGCTCCTACCTAATTAGGTTAACTTACTTATAACCTACTTATAACTTATTTATTTATGTAAGTCGTGTAAAAAATTTCAAATTTATTTAATGCATTATTTTCAAAAAAAATTCATGGAAATTGATTACAATATGTTGATCCAAAACCATGTTAAAAAAAAATCACCTTATGGGGTGGTGGTGGTGTAATGGTTAAAAATTTGACTTTTTAATGTGAAGGTGAGGAATTGAAGTCCCCACACTTGCAACTTAGGCTACCTTGGTTAACTTGGCTACTTAGGTGACCTAATTAGGTAGCCTAGGTTGCAAAGCTTACTAGACCACCTAGCTTAAGTTACTTGGCCTAGCCTAAGGGGCTTGGTCTAACTTAGGTGGCCTAGCCTAGGCCCATGACGTAAGGTTGGTAGGTAAATAAATAAGTTATAGAACATTCGTGATTAGGTAGATGAGGTATCTTCATATTAACTTTAAATAAAATAATTTAAATAATATATATTTTTGGTTGTTACCCACATTCTATTGTTGTCATGATGGTTCAATAAAAATAACCTGGTAAAAAAATCCTACAAAAGATCACTCACAAAGACTTAGTCAAAATGGTCAAGTTCAAATCAAATTGTCCAAAATGATATTTTGATCATGTTGAACATGGGAAAAAATACCAGAGGGGGGTTTTTTTTTCTGCAATTTTTTTACCGAAATTTATGGTAAGAAAAATTAAGAGTTCTTGTAGCCTGTGAGTTGGTTCCCGCATCAAGATTTGGGTCCCTAACCAGTAATGTTGCATTGCACACAATAGTTTAAAGGAGAATTGAATGGTATCAGTTCTGAATAAGAAATGAAATGAATTAAAAATAAACACATAGAAGAAAAAATTTAACATCTTCCACCATAGGTGGTCCTCATTAGTTATATGCTATAATGGAAATAGACAATGAGCTTGGTGGTGGCATTTGCACGCAACTCGCATTCGATGGTATTTCTGGACAGGTGTGTGTTTTATAAAGTGAACTACCATATGATGTATTTCTCATCAGTGAAAAATTTACAACATTTTGAGACATAGTTCAAAACCAGCAAGTTCCATTCCGAACTCTTTGGAAACTTAGTAAACCTACTATAAACACTAAAGTTTTTCATGGAGTCAGGAAAACTCAGCACCAGTACCCTGAGTTTGGTCCAAAACCGAGTGAGATTTAAAAAAAAACCCACACAAAAGTATACAAGCCTTCAGGGGATGGGGGTCAAATTCAGAAATGCACCACTTTTTGTGCCAAACTGATTTTTATCCTGTTTTGACCCTGTCTTTCCTATCCTGAGCGCCTCCACTGCTGCTACGTATATTTTCACTGCTGCTACATGTACAAGTACTATAATTACCTCGAATGCTAAGTTTCAGCATTTCATACCCAGATTTAATAAAACTTCCTTACTCTGCAAACCTCACTCAAAGAGGAGATAGTGAGTGAAAAGAGGCCCAAAGAGAGGATGACTTAAAGGAAAACTCTAATGTGACAGCATCCAAAAGAAGCTGATGCACAAAACCCTAACTTGAGAGGCCTCAGTCGATGTTCACCACTCGTACCTCTCGCTCTGGTTGCGGGGTCTTTGGGACTGTCACTGTGAGCACACCATTCTCCACTTTGGCGTTCACTGATTCGACATTGGCGTTGCGAGGCAAGCGGAAACGGCGCAAGAATTTCCCGTGGGAGCGCTCGACGCGGTGCCATGTATCTGTCTTCTTC
>Ga0116227_10000220_pt1 | contig 102163 bp, 105 predicted proteins | sample S1TSphgellanicum_FD_89693 | JGI IMG/M metagenome (GOLD analysis project Ga0116227, IMG submission 89693) | Host-associated microbial communities from peat moss isolated from Minnesota, USA - S1T2_Fb - Sphagnum magellanicum MG | ecosystem: Host-associated > Plants > Peat moss > Unclassified... | reverse complement strand
TACCTTTTAAATAACTATTTTTGTACGTGCTTTTATAGCATTTGCTGCAACCCAAAAGTCAGCTAACCCCTGGGTCAATTTGGCCCGAAACAGGGTGGTCACTATCTCCATAATATACAGATATATAATCTTTCCTTTGCCGAAAGAAGCGTTTCTAAAAATAAGTGTTTATCGTTTTCCCGCACATCCCTATCTCCAGGCCTGGGTTTGGCTTTTATCAGATCAAAGGTCACCGGCGATTCTTTCCGGGGAAATTTATCATAGTTTAATCCCAGGATCGCTACTGTTTTAAAAGGGATGCTGCGCATTGGAATTAATGAACAAAAAGTGATTCCTCCCGAAATAAAATTGCCGGGGCGAGTTTCTCCGCTCATTTCATTTATAAAACTTTGCCGAAATACCTTGAAGCTAACTTTTTCCCCCATAGTTTCCGAGATAAGGTTTAAACGTTCCAAATAATCCAGAAACAGGATATAATCCGGCTCATCATCATTTGCTCCAGTAAAAAGCAATCGTCTTACGCTTTCTTCAAGATATTGGCTCCACTCGGCAAGCGTCCTGTTTTGCTCCTGTTCGCTGCAAACTGAAATCAGCACTTGAATAAAATGTGTGAATTTAACAAGTTCCAGCGCAGATTCTCCTTCAGCAAGATCCAAAGGATAAAAACCATAGCCATCCCCGAGATACTCGGCCGGATCAATCATACAAATACCATACATGATGCGTTTCAATCCATTTTCCCAACTTAATGTAACGGACTCATCCAATTCGCTGCCGGATATTCCGAACCGTATATTGGCCGTATTAACTGCCTGTCTTATCAAATCGGTATTTGTAATGTTAAAACGTTGTCGTATATACCCAAGCTCTAAAAGTTGCAGTATTTCTTCTGCCTTAAATTCATCTGAATTTAAGTTCATGATAGCTTGAAGTGCGTTGAAAAAACCTTCATTGACAGTGACATGCTCATCGGCAATAATAAAAGGGAAAGAATAAGGAGCCGATTTAAATACAGCGCGGATATAAGGAGCATACGTATCTATATCATTAACCATGACAACAACATCCCTGGGAGAAGTGATTTTACCAGTCTCAACTTGTCTGACCAAATAATTATAAAAAACTTCTACTTCGCGTGCAGGTGTATAGCAGGCATGGAAAGTTAAAGAATGGTCATTAAGATCATTTGCAGTTATAACCTGGCTATCTTCCTCGACAGCATTATTAAAAAGATCAAACTGAATTTTTTTTAGCAGGGTATCTGGAACGGGAAGCTCGACCTCACTATCATCATACCTATCCAATAATTCCTCATGTTTAAAAAGCAAGCTGAAAGTATCCCGAATAACTTTTCCCCAATTTGTTAGGAGTGTATTGCCTTCGATTGGCGGCTCAAACTTCCCTTTGTTGGCGGAACGCTGCATCCAGCGGGCGATTTGCGACGGACTTCTGTCATCATACCAATAAAGCTGCGGTGCAGGATTTAAAAGGTAGAAACATATATCTATATGTTCGCCTAACTTCCTGAACAGGTCTATATGAAAAGCCGTAAGAATGGAAATACCAAACAAGTGGATACGCGGTAACCTTTCCTTTATCTTATTTTGATTTTCCGGCTCGTTTAACGCGTTTATCACAAAATCTGCGATAAGTGTTTTATCAGGTATCCGGGAGCCCAATGATTCTTTCGTTTTAATCCAAAGCCAAGCTTGCCAGGTGACCGCATCGTTTGATAACTCTAACGTATTCCATTCCCGGATCATATCAGGCCGATATATTTGATATTGATCAAACAAATCGCTTACCTTACTGGCAAGCCCAAGGCGCTTCACTTCATCATTATTTTTATAATAGGCTGCTATATTGGGGTACCGGCGCTTGAACCCCGCGTCATCGAGCTCAGTAAAAAGCACCCATTGTAAATTATCTGCCGCGAGCACTCTTTCTTTGGGGCCGTCGAGCCGGAAATAAATTTGATAAATAATATCGTTTGGTTTTAAAAAACGAATATTAGCGGTTATTCCGTTATGTTCAGCAATACGTATCCTAAGCCAGTTATTCATTCCGGAGGTTTGTGTAATGATGAAGTCTGGTTGGAAAATATCACCGGGGAAATCACGCATATCAGATGAGAGACGCTGGGCGAGCTTTTCCAGAGAGTTGGATACTTTGAGAAATAATGCCATTGTTGTTATTGTAAATTTAGGTTTGCAGACGAGGATTGAATAAATCGTTCGAAGATTCCCGATGCTCTTTGAACTGAGGTATTAATCGTGGTTCGCATTGCTTCGCGACTTGCCTGTATTGTTACGCTCTTTTTCGCACGCGTAACGGCGGTGTATAGCAGTTCCCGCGTTAGCAACCGTTCGCCGCCCTTTTCCGGCAGTAGTATGAGCACCCTGTCATATTCCGAACCTTGACTTTTATGGATGGTCATTGCAAATACAGTTTGAACTTCGCTGATATAATGAGGTAGTACATCCCGAACTCCTCCTTTGCCATCAGAAAACCAAGCTTTTAAGTTACCATTCTCGTCGGGTCGAATAATTCCGGTATCACCATTGAATAATCCCAGATCGTAATAATTTCTCGAAATCATAATAGGCCTGTTCTCATAAAAATCAGAAGTCACACGAATGAGCTTCTTGCTTTTAAGATATTCTTCGACCAGGTTATTTAGATGCGTTACACCTTGTTCGCCCTCCCAAACTGCACACAATATTCTTTGAGTATTCAGTTTTTGAAGTGCCAGGGCAATATTGCTTTCAGTGATATATGTTTCAAAACCGGCAAAAAATGCGGGCAATAACTGATGATTGAAATCATGGTCTATAGTTACATCGTTTCCAGGTTGTATTGCATCAGTTTGTCCTGCTAAAATCGCACGACTTAAATTTCCAATCTCAGACGTATCGGAAAAACGGTGACTTTTCTTCAATTCGATAATATGTCCGGCTAAAGGGTGGAACTGGTGGGCAACAGGTAATTTAAAAACCACATTCAAAATATCCGCTGTCTCCTGTGAAACCGTATTAATAATTGGCGTGAATTGACATAAATCGCCGAGCATACTGCCAGCTTCAACAGATGCCAGTTGATTTTTATCACCAAGAAATATTAGGCGGGTATGTGGCCCGACCGCTTCCATGAGCTTTGCAAAAAGCGCAATATCTACCATCGAGGCCTCATCAATCACTATTACATCTTCGGGTATAGGATTCCCGGCATTATGTCTAAACTGTGTTGAATTGGGAATAGGTTTGAGCAAACGGTGAAGCGTTACCGGCTCTAATGCTTTTATCCGATTGACGACTGACCCGGCAGCAGCAATTTCAGCACTTTGTAATGATTCTGCCATCCGCATAGCAGCTTTTCCCGTAGGGGCGGCAAGCGCAACCCGTATATCAGGCTCGATGGTATAAAGAACAGTAAGCAGCTTAGCCAACGTGGTTGTCTTACCGGTTCCCGGCCCACCCGTTATAATAGTGAAATTGTTGATTACACCTACCAGGACACCAGCCATTTGCCAATCTATGTCGTCCTTTGTAAGGTTATATTTGAAAAGATCGTCGATAAGTTCACGATTGGCAATTAGCGCAGCGCTGCGATCAGCAATTAATCGTTCTCCACTTTTTATCAGTGCCAGTATCCCGTTTAGTATTTTCGTTTCATAAGTGAAATAACGTTCAAAGTATAAACGCCCATTATGTAATATAAAAGGTTGCCGTCCGTTTTCATCAGCAACTAGTGGCTCATAAACGAGTTTTTCCCTGTCGTTTTCAATTATTTTTTGATAATTAGCAGGGAGGGCCTTTAACTCGTCTGCTAACAGATCAACATTCAGACAGATATGACCTTCACTTAATTTTTTGGATAAGAGGTAGATAAATGGGGCCAGAACTTTTCCCGGAAAGAATTCCGCGAACTGTTGATGCACATCATTTAGGGTCTGTTTCATTTGAGTTGGATAAGGTGACTATTGAAGCATGTTGTGCTTTAAATAGCTTTGATAATTTAGGATAAAATCTTCTGTAAACTGTAAATTAAACGCCTTCAAGGATGCATAATCCATGGAGCATACATCCTGACGCAGACTTAAATCAACCAACTTTCGTCCTAAGCTATTTTCAGCTACGACCTGAAAATCTTTAAGTATGACCTGGGGCTCTATTAACCCTTTTAATAATTTGGTATCATATACGTAATTATAATATGGCTCCGGTTTTAGTTTAAGCCGAATGGCCGGCAAAACATCGTCAATGATTGTTTTATTTTCAATAGCCTGCTTTAGCAATTCTATGTCGGTCATAGGCGGGCTACTCAAAAATGTGATTGCTGCTGCCTCTAATTCCGAAATTAACTGTTCTGCGTCGGTAAGTACAAAATCATCTTTCAACGCCAATAATTGAAAGTATTCATTATAATGGAGTGTATTTGGTAGTCCATAAAAAGCTAATAGCTCCTCTTCAATTGTGATTAATTGCAACAAGAGCCCGTTAAGTTGATCATCAGTATGCGTTAACCGTAATTTATGCCATAGCTGCGCCTGCGCGACATAGCAAATGATCCTATTAAACAAGTCTGTTTTTTTCATATTACAAAACTGTTATTGTTAACCGCAGAAAACTACGGTTTAATCGTAAAATTTAACCTGAATAACAATCTTGTATACACTTTAGCCGCCCCATGAATTTTTTCACTGCTTTAACAGGGCCGTTAAGTTTCAACATCGGGGAAAATTGAAGTAAAAACGCTTCTAATTCAGGGCTCCATTCCAAGTTCATTGTAAAACGTAAATAGTTGTTGTCCGGATCGTCAGTAAGAATATGAAGGGTAGGATTGACAGGGGTTCTTTTAATGTAATCGTACATCCAGGGATCATTGGTAGATAATACTAATTTGAAAATTTCAGGTTGTTTTCCTTTGGTAGTCAAGTTTTCACGGAATACGCCAAAACTATTTTCAAAGTAATTTGCGGGATTAAAATCTTTTAGGTTGATGATTTTTGTTTTAAACGAAATCGGTTCTTTACTTATTTTTTGTATCCTGTTCAATGCAAAAAGCTGAAGTTCGTCCTTTTTTAGCCTAAGATGTTTTATCCCCAGGTCGGGCAAGGGGCAGGCCAATAAATACCATGCATTTTGCCATTCCTTGATTACTAACGGCAATACTAAATGTTTCTTAAATTGTTTTCTCCCAAATGCCCGGTATTGAAGCGTTACAGCGATTAAATCTTCTATTGAATGTATAATATCATCAAAAAACTCTTGTCCATCACGCATCCCTTCCTTAGTGTATATTACAGGGTTCCATAATCCGGTCAGCCCCTTAGTACTTTCTTCAAGTTTAGCGATGGCTTTTAATTTGTAAAACGCGTTTTTAGCTTCGTTGGTGACGAATAAATGAGTAAATCCGCTTAAACTGCGGCTTAATTCCTGTAAATTTCGAATATCCCGAGAATCAATATCAGTATAGGCGCTAATAGGTTCAGGATAGTAATAACCTCCGCGGCTTCTGCTGTATTTCAAAAGCTGAGTAGGTTCTAAGGAGGTATATTTCGATGCTAATATTTTTTTGAGTTCGCGGATATCAGCCTCAAGCGTGCGATCTGAAACGATCCCTTCCAAACCCAACAGAGCGCAAAAATTTTGAATTCCGGGATAACGTTTTTGCCTGATAAGTTCGTCCCATTTTTTCAGGCGGGATTCTTGTTTCATTGCTTAAGATAAGGTTATGCAAAGTATTTAAATAACTCGAATACCGCAAATATTCCTGATAACCATCTATACTGCCGCTAATACTTTATTATTTCGACCGTATTTTTTAATATCCATTAAGAAAAGCAAAAGTTCAAAAACACGTAAAGGGGTGACAGGAAATGCCTTTTGTTGATATTCATCTAATTTTTTGCAAAACGGCTGATATATTTCATATTCAAATAGCGGTTCAGATGACAGGCACCTGCTCAAATTTAGATACCGGTTGAAATAGTCTGTGTTATTTACCTGTGATTGGTAGACTTGATCACGGCCTGTCGCAAACCGACAAACGCGGCTATCCCATATTGCATATTGCATTGGGTTAATGAAATGCAATAATTTCGATGTTCCGACTATTGAGTTATTGAACAACGACTTAAGGGCGTTGTATTCTTTTATCCCAATGATTGCCCCCTGATGTACCTGGTTAAGTATATGAAGCGGATATTCAAAATCATTAGTTTTAAAGCTGAAAATGGTTGGCATCCAACCGTAAGTGAAATTAATACCGATAATCAGGTCATCTTTTCTTATTTCTTCTTTTCTGTCTGATATATTTTTAAAATAATTCAGGAAGGCCTGATAGCTCAACATATAATTACTAATTGTGGATATATCGAATTCGTTCTGATGAAAGTTATTTAATAAATTAACGATAGTCAGATTAGGAAAAAGGTTATCGGTGTTCATACTTAGGAATAAGTTACAAAGATAAATGGCAAAACCGCATAAATACGCGGTTTTGCTATTAATAACTATAATTAGAACTGCGGCTTATTGCGATAGTCTTTTTTGCAGGTTTTGCATGTCTTCCTTCAGCTTTCTTTCTACCACTTTGGCGTAAATCTGCGTTGTTGTAATTTTAGTGTGGCCTAAAATTTTACTTACGGTTTCAATAGGTACGCCATTAGACAGCGTAACAGTTGTAGCAAAAGTATGCCTGGCGATATGAAACGTTACATTTTTAGTTATTCCGCATAAATCGGCCAATTCTTTTAAATAGCTGTTAACTTTTTGATTAGAAATTATTGGAAAGACCCTACCATCAGATAGTGCCCTGATATTATTTTTATACTTATCCAAAATTGTTAACGCCTGCGGTAAAAGTGGCAGGTTCACAGGAATAAGCGTTTTTTCACGGCAGGTTCTGATCCATCGATCGCCTTCTTCATTCGCAACTATATTCTCAGGCTTAAGATTTATCATATCCACATACGATAGGCCGGTATAACAGCTAAAAACGAACATATCTCTCACCATATCAAGGCGTTCAATCGGTAGTTTTTTCCTTCAATTGCTTTTAATTCAACTTCAGATAGCTGTTCGCGATTGACCTTTTGCATTTTAAGTTTATAAGTTGCAAAAGGATCATTGTCAATCCAGCGAAGATTTTGAGCAAGGTTTACCATCTTCTTTAACCTGATAATGTGTTTCATCACGCCATTATTATTGAGTGGCTTTTGATGGTCTTTTGGTTTATGATTACGCAGGTAAACTTCAAAATCTTTAACAAATTTGTAGTTTAGTTCACGCAGGTATATATCAGATACTTTATAAGCTTCTCCTAAAAACTTAATCAAGTATCGCTGGGTAACATAATAGTGTTTCAAGGTACTCCACTTTAGGTCTTCGGTAGATGACTCATTGTGGTAGGCAAAAAGCTTAGTCAGCGTGAAGTTTTCATCGGCCTCGCCCAGATAGAGATTTTTAATGGTGGTGGCAGAAGGTACACGGCCTTTAAGCATCATGTCTTTGTAGCAATTACCCAGGGCCAGTCTAACCTCGTCCAAATAATTATTGAGAGTTTTCACCTGTTCACGGTTGCCTTTTGGAACTCCTTTGTCGGCATCCCAGTTATTCAGGTCGATACTTTGTTTAAGCCCGATAAGGCATTTTTCTTTGTTAACGGTTACGGCAACATACAGCGGCGCCTTGCCATCTTTGGCCTTGTAAGCCCTAACCACGAAGTGAATTCGAAACGATTGTGCAGTTTTCATAAAAAACGATTTAAATTTTTAACTTTTTTAGTGCTCAAAACCATACGATTTAGCATGGCAAATAATAGTTGATCGTTCAGTTCTTAAAAGACTATATCCTTGTAAGAGGCTGTTGATGAGCACATAACATCAAAACTGAGCACCTAAGTTAAAAACTTAAATTAGGTGCTCAGTTAGGTGCACAGAAGTTGACGTTTCTTGAGGGTTATTGAGGGGGTAATTAATGAAAAAACCCCTTAAATAAGCTATTTAAGGGGTTTTGAGACCTTTTTAAAGGTAAGGAAGTGCGCCCACCTGGGCTCGAACCAGGGACCAAAAGATTATGAGTCTTCTACTCTAACCGACTGAGCTATAGGCGCCGGAATTTTGTAGTGTTTTTCCGGCTGCAATTTTACATATTTGCGCTCAATTAGCCAAATCAAATATGCAAAACATCAAAAATATCATCTTCGACTACGGTAACGTTATTTTTAGTATCGATTTTGCACGCGTGCAAGCTTCATTCAAAACATTGGGTATTAACAACGTAGATGAGTTTTTTGGGCATTTACAGCAAGACCCAATTTTTGACCTGTTTGACCGTGGACAAATCACTCCGGTAGAATTTAGAGACCGTGTTCGGGAAAAAATTGGCAATCCCAACCTCACCGACCAGCAAATTGATGATGCTTGGAACAGTATCTTAGTAGGAGTAGCGGATGGCAACCATGATTTGTTATTAAAATTAAAAGCTAAATACCGTACGTTTTTATTGAGTAACATCAACGATATTCACTACAATTTTATCATGAATTATTTGAAACGCGATTTCGGATTCGATGGTAATGATCATTTATTTGAAAAGGCCTATTACTCGCACCTAATAGGTAAACGTAAACCAGAATTGGCCATTTTTAAGCAGGTATTAGCGGAAAATAATTTAAAACCCGAGGAAACACTGTTTATAGATGATAGCCCACAGCACCTTGCTGCCGCCAAGCAATTAGGTATAAATACTTTTTTAATGACAGCGCCAGACAATATTCAGGCCTATTTTAGCCGTAATGGTTTGTTGTAGTTAAGATTTTGGGAACCCAATAAAAAGGGCTGCTTTATAATATTATAAAGCAGCCCTTTTTGTTCGTAATCTCTTCTAACTATCCCAATTTTAAGGACTCATGGATTGAAGCGCATCCATATTTCAACTTAAATCTAATTAAGGGCAGCATGCACCATCTGTGCTTGAAAAATAAGCAAGGTTCTGACTTAACTTTACGCCTTGTTATTTTTATTTGGATTTATTCTAGATAATGATTTTCTTTGCCACTTTATCAGGTGCCTATGTAAATCGTTGTTATTTCTATAAAAAAGCCGGTGTTCCGTCGCCAAACTTCTCACCGGCCCAATGCTAACAAATCCTTCAATCTATTAATCATTTCAACAAACTTATGAATTCTTTCATATGCAGTAAAAAATTTTACTTCACTATTCTTTTTCTGATCATTTCGATCTCGACCTTCGCTCAAACAGGCATTATTAAAGGTACCGTTAAAACATCAGACGGCAAGCCTGCCGAGATGGTATCTGTAGCCCTTAAAGGTACAACCCGCGGAACTTTGGTTAACGCTAGAGGAGCTTATCAGTTAAAAAACATTACGCCGGGCAATTACACCTTAACCGCGCAATTTGTAGGCCTTGCACCGCAAAGTAAACAGGTTAGTGTAACGGGGGGCGAAACCCAGACAATTGATTTCGTTCTTTCTGAGAACAATACGCAATTGCAGGAAATTGTCGTTTCATCGGGTCGCAGTAATAAATTTACGCGCCAGCAAAGTATGGACGTTGCCAAACTGCCGCTCAAAAATTTAGAAAACCCACAGGTATACGAGGTAGTAACCAGCGAGTTGATGAAAGATCAGCAAAACATTAACATTTCGCAGGCACTTTCAAATGTACCTGGCGCTGTGCCGTCTAAAGATCCGGCAGGCGGAACCAGCATTACGCTTCGTGGTTTTACTGCCGAGGTAGCCGCCCGTAACGGTGTGCAATTTATAGGTGCTGGCCGTTCTGGTGTTGATCCGGTAAATGTGGATCACTTTGAGGTGTTAAAAGGTCCATCGGCCGTTTTATATGGCAATACTGTTTCTTCATACGGTGGTGCTATCAATATGGTAACCAAAAAACCGTTTAATGACTTTAAAGGCGAAGTAAGTTATTCTATGGGTAGCTACGGCCTGAGCCGTGTTACTGCAGATATTAATACGCCGTTAAATGCAGATAAGACCCTTTTGCTACGTACCAATGCAGCTGTTAATAAAGAGCAGAGTTTTTTAAACCAAGGACATAATAATACACTCACTTTTGCACCAAGCCTTTTATATAAAGCAAGTGATAAATTAACCCTGTCGTTTGATATGGAAGTTTACCAGGAAGATCTTACCCGTACGCCATATCTTGGATTTGGTGCGCTTGGTATCAATAACGTAAACAAGGTGCCGTTAGATTATAAATCTTCACTCTACGGTGATGACCTTAACGCAGTTACCAAAACCTTACGTACTTATTTTGCTGCCAAATATCAATTTAATGATAACTGGTATTCGCAAACCAATATTTCTGTAAATAATGAAAGGGTTGAACATAGCTACCAGTACTATCCAACCTTTTTGGACGCTACGCATGTGCAACGCGAAATTGCATTGTATGGCCCAATATCAACGGTTAATAGCGATATTCAGCATAACCTACATGGCGACTTTAAAACAGGTAGTTTAAGGCACCGCCTGGTTTGGGGGCTCGACTATATCCATACCAGCACAGATTTTCATTATAATTTTGCTACTGTTGATACGATCGACATTAACGGGACTTATAGCCCTATGTCAAAAAGCCAGGCAGATCGTGCTTTGGCAACAACTACTCCGGGCGCGTTTCAAAGTCAGGTTAATCAATATGCAACATACCTGTCAGACCTGGTTAATTTTACTGATAACCTGATGGTATTGGTGAGTGCCCGTTTCGATCGTTATAACCAAACCAGTACCGGTGGTTATAACCAAAATTCAGTAACCCCGAAACTTGGATTAATTTATCAGCCAGTAAAAGACCGTATATCCTTATTCGGTAATTACATGAGCGGCTTTACCAATGAAGGCCCAACTTTACAGCCCGATGGTACAAACATTACCTTAAAACCAGAGTTTGCACGCCAGTGGGAAGGTGGTGTAAAAGTGAATACCGCCGGCAATAAATTAAGCGCAACGTTGAGTTACTACAACATTAATGTAAGCGATGCTGTACGTTATGCATCAGATAACTTTGTATTTCAGGATGGGACGCAAAAAAGCAAGGGCTTCGAGGCTTCGTTAACCGCAAACCCTGTAGAAGGCCTTAATCTACTTGCAGGGTATGTTTACAATAAGAACCAGTATACCCGTGCTGCTACAGGTGTAGGTAAAGATGTTTCTGGTACGCCGCGCAACGTAGCCAACTTTTGGGCCAGCTATAAGTTTCAGCAAGTAAGTGTGTTGAAAAACTTCGGCTTGGGCTTTGGCGGTAACTATGCGCAAAAAAGCTACTACGATATAGACAATACCATCGTAATTCCATCATTTGTATTGCTAAACGGGAGTATATTTTACGATCAGGCCAAATGGCGGTTCGGTGTTTCTGGTAATAACTTAACTAACAAGAAGTACTGGTCACCATCATTTACCGCAAATCCACAACAGCTGCGCCAGATCATTGCCAACGTTACTTTGAAATTTTAGGCTACTAGCCATTAATATACTTCACATATTCTTTCGCGGTGGTGTACTTTGTTTAAATGACAAGGTACACCACCGCGAAAGGTTTTTTATTAAATTTTATGGTGAAATCAAGATCCGCTGGTCACACCGCAAAAAGATCAACCTTCCGTAAAATAGCTTATTGGTTGCATCTTTGGCTGGGCTTAATTTCGGGTATCATCGTATTTATCGTTTGCTTAACCGGCGGATTATGGGTATTTCGATATGAGGTGGCATACTTTACCCAACCTTATAAACGGGTAGATATTCAACAAAAGCCGGTTCTGTCGCCATCACAAATTTTATCCGACGCTCAACACTATTTTAGGCAGCATGGCTATAACGTTGCTGTGCTTACTAATATCAATTATGGAAAATCTGGGGCGGCGGTTAGTGCTAGCTTTACTTTAGGTAAAAAGGGCGAGGCTGATCTTTTTTTTAACCCCTACACCGGCCAGGTGCTTAAAGATGAGAGAGTGCCAGATGCCACTGATGACTTTTTTTTGTTTGTGAGAGCCGGGCATCGATTTTTATGGTTACCGCAAAAAATAGGCAGCCCTATAGTCGGTTCAGCCTGTTTGGTTTTCCTGGTTATCATTATCACCGGCATCATCTGGTGGTATCCGAGTAACTGGAACAAAAAGAATCGCGAGAAAAGCTTCACCGTTAAATGGAACGCGAAATGGAAGCGGCTAAACATCGACCTGCATAACGTACTTGGGTTTTATGCTTCTATTTTTCTGTTGTTGCTCACGCTCTCGGGTGTGTTTTTTACTTTCGAATGGGTACGAAACGGCATTTATCGCAGCCTGACCTGGAAAGCTCCTGTAGAAGTTAAGCAAGATGATCCTTTTTCTGATACTAAGCTAACAAGTAAGCCATCGATTAGTTATGCCTTGGATCGTATTTGGCTGCAAGCGACAAAGAAGCATCCTGATTTCGGCAAAATTATTTTATCGGTGCCCGACGAGGCAAAAGAGGCATATCAGGTTATGGCTTTCTTTGGCGATGGTACATTGAACTACAACAATGCTACTTATTTTTATGATCAAAGTACTTTAAAATTACTAAAGTATTTAGATGAGGACGACCGTCCGTATAATGAAATATCAGCCGGCGAAAAAGCTTACCGCATGAATTTTGATATCCACACCGGGCAGATATTAGGCTTGCCAACAAAGATATTAGCCTTCATGGTCTGTATAATTGGTGCCAGTTTACCGGTTTCCGGCACGCTGATTTGGTATAACCGCAAATGGGGTAACAAGAAAGCAAAGTCGCCGGTTGTGGGCGTTTAGCAAGCGATATTAATTTTGTGAATTTTTGAAAAAGCCGCCATCAATGTAAGTTGACGGCGGCCTTGTTATTAAAAGGTATTTCTATACGTTAAATAGTAATTTTATGTAATTGCTGGAAATACACGTCCCGGTTGTACATTTACAATTAAGCATCACACTATCCGTTTTTAAACATAAAGTGTTTAATAGCGTTTATTAGGCAATTACATTTTGAGTATTGATTAAGGCATGAGCAAAGTATTTACAATAGCCGAAGGTTTAGAAAACATGGGCGCGCTGCGTACCGGCGGGCAAGGATCTGTTTATAAAGGCCGGCGCATGGGGCCTATTATTAGCGCCGTAAAGTTATTGCCTACACCAATACATACAGAAAGTACCGACGATAAAAACTACCGCAACTTTTTAAATGAGGTTGAGAAACTTAAAAAAGTAAATGAGGTACCCAACCCCAATGTGGTTAAGATATTAAACTCTGGTATTACAGAAAGCGGGTCATTCCCTTTTATCGAAATGGAGTTTATTGATGGCCCTGATCTGGAGGAGTTGCTGAAACCACCGCACGATAAAATTTTTACTATTAAAGAAGCTGTAAAGCTTGCCGATCAGCTGGCCAGTGCCCTGGCGCATTGCCATAAAGTAGGGGTAAGGCACGGCGATATTAAAAGCAATAACGTAAAATTCAATATTCATTCTGGTAACTACGTGTTACTGGATTTTGGGCTGTCGGTTATGTCTGATGAGCAGCGCCGAAGTAGTATGCGCCACGCAGGTGCCATTGAGTTTATGGCTCCGGAGCAAAACGAAGGGCAAATGCTGATGCAAACAGATATATATAGTTACGGTGTAATTATATATGAGTTGCTGGCTGGTCAGGTGCCTTTCCCATTGCAGGATAATGGTGAAACAGCGCGTAATACGGTAATGGTATCGCATATGGAAGCCCCTGTACCTGATATTATCAACCTGCGCAGAAAAAATATGCCTGCAAGCTGGAGTAAAGAGAAACAGGATTATGAACTGCAAGTTCCTTTCTGGTTGCAAAAACTGGTGGCTAAATGCCTCGAAAAATCACCACAGATCCGTTATAAAAATGGGATGGAGCTACAGGAGGCTATTATATACAATAGTATTAACGAAATCCGTACCGAGGTTACGCCGGTTACCAGGGCGGCCGTAAAGCAAGAGATTGAGCATATTGCGCCACTATCACACTCGTCAAATGCTGATTCGCTAAATTATAGCGGTATGGTACATATTTCGAGACCGCTTTTTACTGGTTTAATGATTTTGCTGGTAGCGTCTTTGGGGTATGCCGGATATTCTTTTCTTCACCGGCCAAAAACCAAAACTATACCTGTGGTAAGCGCGTTGCCCAGGGATACAATACCGGCGCAGGAGGTTAACCCCAATAATACCGAGCCCGAAAAAAATAACGATGCTGATTACATAGATAAACAGCGGGTTGCCGATTCGACCCGCCGCAGCATTCAGGAACAAATTGAAAAGGCCAGGCAAAGCGGATTGCCGCAGCAAGATTCAACAACGGCAGATACAACCAATAACAACGGCAATTTTTAAACCGGCGATTTCGCTATATTTATAAAAAGGGTTACATCTTAATATGGAGTCTAAAGCATCTATCTGGCAGCGTATCGGTTTACAAGATTGGTTTTTAACAGCCGGCAGCACAGATAAAAAAAAGAAAGTTAATGCGCTCACGCCCGATGATGTATATAACTACATCGTAGATAAATTCAATGATTCTATCAGGGAGCTTTCTTTCGGCGGGCGTGTTGTTTTTTACCACGAGTTTATCATCAGCTTTAATTCCGAAGATTATGCCGAGTTTATGCATAACAAGCAAGGGCTATTTGGACTGATTGTAAATGAAACCGTCAAAAAGTTTTACGAAGTGCTAAAGCAGCGGCACGAGGCTGGCAGCACGGTTGTGCCCTCGAGCTCTAAATGGGTGTTTCGTTTGGTATCTCATCCGGATTATGCCCGTGGCGATATCGGTTTTATAGGCAAATTGATGCCAGGTAATACACAAAAGGAAGAAAATCTGCGGGTAACTTTCATCCCCCGCCAAACTGGTATTGCGCAAACCTTTGATATTAGTCAGGATGTAATGAAGGATTTTAACTATTACAGCGAAGGTTATTACGAACTGCCGTATGTTAATGATTTTGAGCACAAGGAAAATGCTACAGAATCTGGAATAACCAATAAACCGCAAAAGACACTGGCCCGGTTCGAAACCATTTTGCCGGAAAAGCAGTTTGCCGGTAAAAAGGTAGAATATTTTATGACCGAAGACGAAATCATCGTTACCGGGAGTGAAGACGAACGGGAGGGTGCTAATCTATTCAAAATACCATCAGACTGGGTTAACACACCGCATTTACAAATCAGGTATAACCGGTTGGACGGTAAATTCTACCTGGCCTCATTCGGCGAACGAACTATTCTAAACGAGCAGGAAATAAAGGCGAGTGACATTAATTCACCCAGTTGGGTTGAGTTGCCTGTTAATTCAAAAATATTGCTTAATGGTATTGTAGGGGTTAATATTTTTAAAGCTTAAGCATGTCGCAAATACTTTCAATCGGGCTGCTGATAATTTGTGTATTGTTACTTGCCACCCATTTTTTAGATATCAAAAACTCACGTAAACCTAATGGCTGATCAGTTTTTTGGCATAACCGATACCGGTAAACAACGTACCAATAATGAGGATACCTTTATTGCACAGCGTGCAGCGAAGGGCGGTTTTGTTATCGCCAGCGTAATCGATGGTGTCGGCGGATACTCTGGCGGCGAAGTAGCTGCTGAGTTGGCCCGCGAATCTTTCCTGAAACGGTTAAACAAACCATCGGGCGATGTGATCCCGATGTTGATAGATAGTTTTAACCAGGCTAATGAACGCATCTTGAAAGATAAGCAGGAAGTTGAGGGGCATAGCCTTATGGCCTGTGTAGCTACGCTGGCGCTTGTTGATATTGAACAAAACCAGTTTTACTACGCCCATATTGGCGATACCCGCTTATACTTGTTGCGCGATCAATCTTTAGTTAAAATTACCCAGGATCATTCTTTTGTTGGCTTTTTGGAAGATTCTGGCCGGTTAACCGAAGAAGCTGCGATGACACATCCCAAGCGTAATGAAATTAACAAGGCATTGGGTTTCGAACTTCAGCTAGATAAAAGCGATTATATAGAAACGGGGCAGTCCCCGTTTTTGCCGGGCGATATGCTATTGCTATGCAGCGATGGCCTAACGGATATGGTTAACAAACAGGATATTACAGATATCCTCACATCGCACAATGCCCTTAAAGAAAAATGTAGGTTCTTAATTGATGCCGCCAACCAAAACGGCGGCCGCGATAATGTTACTGTAGTGCTTGTCGAGAATGATAAAGCACGTGGGCAGCACGAGGCTACAATGCCCGCATCATTGCCTAAAAGAAGTATAAATGAAACTGAGAGCTCAAGTGAAGTGAATGAATTGCCTGTAGATACTAAACCAAAATCAAATATCACCATACCGATTCTGGCTGTTTTAACGCTTCTGTTTTTAGGCAGTACAATATGGCTTTATCTGCAAGAGAAAAACCAGGCAACATCAGCTGAACAACCCAAAGTAGATTCGTTAGTTAAGAAGTCACGAAATGCACAGGAGATTAAACTTCAGCAAGCTATAGATCAATTGAAAGGACATGTATTGGTGTTGGATACCGCATACAAATCACCCATCATCATAAGTGAGGCCATTACCATCAATAAGGATAGTTTACTCATTAAAGCAAAAGGCTATGTCATATTACAAAGCGATTCGGCATATAACGGGCCTGCATTTATCTTATCGGCCAAAAGTAAAAACCTGCAGTTGGATAGCTTAAGTTTTCGCAATTTTCAAACAGGAATAGCCTCTACAAATAACGTTGTGTTGCTAAAAAATGTGAGGTTCAATAATTGCAAAACTGCTGTGCAGGTTTCGGTTGCTGCGGCTGATAAGAAGTATGTAAATGGCAAGATAAGTCCGCTTGTGCTTAAGGTTGATACTTTACCTGTGAAGATTAAATAATATGAAGCAGGAAAAAACGATACCCTTTTCGCGGTTAAAAGAGCGAGTTTTTTTGCTGCTCGTTATGCTGGTATTAGGTGCCCTGTTTTATCGCCTTTATACTATTGAGCAAAATAATTTTTCTGATGTTGACAAGCGCCTGCAAGATGGCACCGTGGTAAACCTCAATGCCAAAAATCCGGCGCAAAACATTGCCCGGTTACTGACTAATGGCTACTATTTTGAAGATAAAAAGGATATTGATCTGATTGAAAGCATAATTGCTGAACGCACTGGTCAGGGCAAAAAGTTTGACAATATTGGTGACCTAAACAAACATCAATACAATATAAATGCCGATGACGCTTTTAGCAGTGGAGGCCAATCGTTTAAGCAACGGGTAATAGATTCGCGCGAATTGCTGGGGTATACCGGCGATGATTCAACTCGATTTCAGCAGGAAAAAAACAACCCGCCTGCATTGCCAGATGCTACAGACGTAGGTTTACTAGGCAGCAACATCAGCGGCAAAATAACCGGTAAAGGCGGCACTGTATCTGGTGTGTTGGTAAGGCTGCAAATGATATTGCCCCAGGATAGTACGTATAGCGATGAAGAGGCTGATGAGGTTAAACCCTCGATAGAAGCCGGACCAGGATTTAAAAAAGTATACGTTAAAGATGCCGGCGGTGTTAAACACATGCAATCATTAATCGCCTTTGCGCGTACCAACAGCGAGGGTAAATATTCATTTAATAATCTGCCAGAAAATAAAGCCTTCGAGGTTTTACCCTTGCAGCCGGGCTTTCAGTTTGGTAAAACCGCAGGCACTGAAAACCTGGACGGTGATCAAACCTTTAACTTCTACCAATCGCCCCATACGCTAAGGTTGCTATCCTCTCGTGATTTTAATATCCTTAGAAAAGAGAAGTCGCTGATTATTCGCACACCCGCCGAGTTCAATTCGTCTTTTTGGATTATTGTAGTATCTTATTTCGCATGCTTTTTAATCATGCATTTGATTTTGAGTTGGAAGTTCTCAGCATCAGATCAGTTGGTGCTGCCGATTGTTATGATCCTCACCGGGCTATCATTTATCACCCTGTTAAGTTTGCAAGATCCACTGCGTGATCGTTTTTTGGCAAAAGATTCCCTCATTTATTTGTGTATTGGCTTTGTGGGGATGCTGATTATTTTGTCGCTCAACCTGCGTAAGTTTAATACAGATTCCAATCTATATAGGTTATTCATTTTTAAACACAACCGTAAGGCGGCTAACGGTTGGCCTTGGGTTGCGGCTGCTATTGTGCTGTTGATACTTACCATTGGTTTCGGTAGTGGACCAGAGGGCAGCGGTGTTAAGGTTAACTTATTTGGGGTGCAGCCAAGTGAGATTGTAAAATACCTGGTGGTGCTATTTTTGGCAGGATTCTTTGCCACCAACGAGCGTTTTATCAGCGAATATCCAAGCTGGCAAAAGCGCTGGTCGTTCTTTTCTTTTGCGCTGATAGCCACGCTAGTTACCCTGTTCTTGTTTTTAATACTGGGTGATTTGGGCCCGGCGATGGTGATATGCTTTACATTTATCATCCTATTTTCGTTCGCTCGCGGAGATTTTGGTTTTATGGCCATGGCTGTGGTATTTTATGTATTGGTTACCTGGATATTTAAAAGCGTTTGGTTATCAGCCTTGTTAACAGCGGCGATGCTATTATTGGTTTACCTGTTTAAACGTAAACAGGTAAGTGAGTCGGCGATTATGGCGCTGATTATTATTGCTGGCTTTTTAACCATCGACAAAATTCCGCACCTCGATAAACTGATACCCGGACCAGTACAGCGTTTGGTTGATCGTAAAGCCATTTGGCAGGATGCCTGGAACAACGAAGTTTACGGCGGTGACCAGGTAGCTAACGGCCTTTGGGGAATAGCGAGCGGCGGTGTTTCCGGTCAGGGTGTGGGCGAAGGCTTCGCCAAAACCATCCCCGAAGCACATACCGATATGATTTTGCCATCAATAGGCGAAGAATTTGGATGGACCGGGATTACCTGCATTTTCTTGCTGTTCTTATTGTATCTGCACAGGTCCGTCATTATTGGGCGACAGACGGGAACGCCGTTTCTGTTCTACTTATGCGCGGGCATTGGTATATGTACGTTTGTACAGTTTTTGCTGATAGCGGGTGGGTCAACGGGAGCATTGCCATTATCGGGGGTGTCATTACCTTTTGAGAGTTATGGCGGTTCATCGCTGGTGGTTAATTTCCTGGCAGCAGGGTTTTTACTATCGGCCTCGTCTGTTAAAGGTTCGCAAGTGCAGATGAATTACATTACCAAACAACAAGATCACAACCTGATGCCTGCATTACTTGCGGCCTGTATTGGTATTACGCTATTGATTATTAATGTTTCACGATATGCTTTTAACAATGCCGACTGGGTGGTAAAGCCCGCTTTGGTAGCTGATAGAAGCGGATCGCGTATGTTTAGTTATAATCCGCGTATTGCCATATTGATGAACAAACTGCAGGCAGGTAATTTGTATGATAGGGAAGGGCGAATCCTGGCAACCAGCAATCCCGAGCTCATCAAGAAACAACGAAATATATTGGATGCCGCCGGTGCCAATGGTTATGATTTGGATTCGGCAATGCATAAACGTTTAGACCGGTATTACCCCTTTGCAGAGCAAATGTTTTTCTGGACCGGCGATGCCAATACCGGTGTATTTAATGGCAGCACTAACGGTTACTTTGCCGAGTATGAACACGCGGCCGAACTTCGTGGTTTTAATATGCCTGTTACCAGTTACAATGCGCATGCCAGTCGTTTCCAGGAAGATCGCTTTTTGCCGCGCGGTGTAAAAGAGATGACCGTTAGTAAACGCGACTATAGTGCCTTAGCGTCATTGCTTATTGCAGGTATTAACAGCGATGAAGTGAAAACTTTTAAACTGCGCAACCGCGATGTGCAGCTCACCATGGATGCTGATTTGCAAACCAGTATCCAAAAGTCGATTGCTGCTGATACATCGCTTAATGATAACAGGGTTTCTGTAGTGGTGATGGAAGCTGCAACAGGCGACGTGCTAGCTTCGGCTTTATATCCTTTGCCGCCGGTGCATAACTGGGAGCAACTCACCACGCCGGTTAGTGATCAGAATAAACTATCGCAATGGATGACCACCAGCGATTTAGGGTTTACTTATGCCACGCAGCCGGGTTCAACTGCCAAGGTGTTAACGTCGCTTGCTTCGTTTAATAAATTGGGATTGGCTGCCGCTGATCGGAAATTTATGGTATCAACCGAAGAACGGATCCGTACCAAAGGTTTGGAGCCCGATGAAACGGGTGAAATTACGCTGGAGCGGGCTGTTGCCAAATCAAACAACGTTTACTTTATTAAACTGGCCAACGAAGAACATTTGCAGGAAGATATGGCCACCCTGTACTTAAAAACTGGTATGTTTTTACACGGCGTGGGCGGATACTTTTATAATAAACAACCTGACAATGCTGCCCAGGAAGAAAAATGGCGTGACTTATGGCGATCAACGGAGTTTAATACGAAGCCCAAATACGATCCTAATAATATCCGTCGTACACGTGCTAAAGGTATTTCGGGTATGGCATGGGGGCAGGGTGCGCTTATTGCGACCCCTGCTGCGGTGGCGCGGTTAGTATCTGGTGTGGCTAACAATGGTACAATGGTAGCTAACCGCTTTGTGCTTAAAGTAAGTAATACACCCCAACCAATTAAAGAAGGAGTAAAGCTGGCTAACAACCCACAATATGCAGCGCTGATGACCAAATATATGATTGAGCAAAGTGCACGTAAAGCTGGTATACTAGGCATCAGTGTAGCAGGTAAAACTGGTACGCCCGAGCGGATCTGGAAAAAACAAAGTATAAATGATGGCTGGTATACTTTTTTTGCGCCCAAGGCAAACGGAAATGGTAATATGGTGGTTTGTATCCGTATAGAAAGTACCAGGGGATCATCAGATGCGGTTAGGTTGGCTGGGCAGCATGTAATTCCATTTTTGTTAAAGAAAGGCTATATTAAAAGCATCGGGCAGACCGAAGAGCGTGAAGTAAATAACGAGTAAGTTTCAAAATCATCCAGTAATGTTTAACCTGTTTAAAAAGAACGACGATAACGCACCCAAAGATGTAAAAGCAGTTAGGGATACCTTATTGCGTTTTATTAAAGACGAATTACAAAAAGCAGAAGGCGGCGAGGGAAGTAACATCAAGGGCATTCATCTTTTCTTGTTGAACAACCCGGCCGATAAGCATATCTATGAGTCGGTAGTTTATACAGGTGAACCGGCGCGCTTTAGAGATGAGGTCCAACGGATAGCAGATGATTTTGCCCTTGGTTTGCCCGATGATTGGGAGCTGGAGATTAATTATGAAGATGCCTTGCCGGTAGATACTTTAAAAGTTCCGGATATTAATGCGTCTGTTTTTATCCGTACCAAAAGTAATGCGATCCAGAAAACGGGTTCAGCATACATTCGCGTGTTAAGCGGGGAGGCCGAACAGCAAGAGTATCACATTACATCAGACGTAAATAAATACAATATAGGCCGCGAGAAAAAAGCGCAGGTTAGTGATGGGTTTTTCAGGCATAATCACATTGCTTTCCCGGGCGGTAGCGCTAACGAAAGTAATAAATACATCAGCCGTCAGCACGCGCATATTGAGTGGAGCAATGAGCAGGGGTATTTTATTTTGTTTGCGGATGAAGGTGGTGTGCCACCACAAAACAAAGTGAAAATTAAACCCGCCAACAGCGACAGCCTCATTAAACTTAATGCCATCCAGATAGGCCATCAGCTACAGGAAGGCGATCAGGTTATTTTAGGCGAATCTGCAGTGATAGAATTTAGTTATCAAGCAGCGGGATAGTGCTAGTCGCGGTACATCCAAACGGTAAAATCGCCGTCGCAATATTGATCTTGTAGTACCACCTTATCAGTCAACGTAAGGCAATGGTTCATGATCTTATCAATATCATAGGCCACCAGGATACCTCCCGGATCATTTATTTTGCTGAGCAAATTAAATCCACAGGCAATTTGACTGGCGTTAAACAATTTGGTAATCATTTTATAAATAAAATCGGGGTCACTGCTTCTATAATTAAGGCTGCCGCTAAGCAACACGTAATCAGCAGTTGGCAATTCGGCATTAAAAAAGTCACCCATTAAAAACGTGGTATTGGGGAGTTGATAACGTTCGGCTGCCACAGCCAAAAATGGTCCGGCCTGGTCAATTCCTGCGTAATGTAAAGATGGATATCGTTCGCCAAGGTATCCGCGCAAGTCGCCATAACCGCAACCCACATCCAAAATAGAGTGGTTATTTAGATCACCGATGCCCGCCAACATAGCAAAGCGCGATAGCTGGCTCGTTTTATCCAGCCAACCTAAGGCCTCAACAGTTCCCTCGCCAAACTCTTTAACACGCATGTTATGATAACTGTTCATAACAGCCTTGTCAATTATATTCATGTTTAGTTTTTTAAATAATGGGTAATCATTCAGCCGTAATATAGCAAACTGATGTGTTATAAAAAGAAAAGCCATCTGTAAAATACAGATGGCTTTTTCTTTTTGATCAACTTGCAATGATTATTACATGCCCACATTACGGCTGCCCATAGCAGCGGTAAATGAGGGTTTAGCCTCATAAAGGTGCGCAACGGCAAACGTGGTACTTTTAACATTTGATTGAATGTCGCGGTTAAGGCTTAATTCTTGTGCCGATCCGCTTAGGTTGGCCTTAGCATTGTCTTTTACAGTTACGTTAGCCGCAAAAGTATTTAAGCTAAGATTAGCCTCAGCCTGATCATGCAGATCGATATTAAATTCGATTTTAGAAAGATCACCGAATGATTTTACAACCGAATTATCGTATACAGAAACAGAGCGCAGGTCTGAAGAGCTTACCCAAACAATCAGTTTTTCGTTAGTATAAGATGCGATACGCAATACGCCGTTTTTACTTTGTACTAAAGCACTTTCAGAATAGTACTTGTTATAAACTTTAATCTGATCTGTGGTAGCGTCTGAAATGTAAAGCTCCACATTGCCACGAACTTCAATTTTGTTAATAGCGGCTGTTTCTTTTAATAATGTAGCGTTATTGCTTGCAAAGGTTTTTGATACTGATCCTAACACAATAAGCATTGTGATTAAGGATAAAATTTTGATTTTCATGTTGATTTATTTTATTGTGATGTCCATTAATTGTATCACTTTAATTGGGGATACAACCTCAAAACGGTTTGGTTCCTTTTGCTTTTAGACAAGATTTTAAGCTAGTAAAACCCTCTCCCGTTTTGCTGTGCAAAGGTGTGGTTAATTATGCATAGTTTTTTAATCTTAGTGTAATATTTACACTAAGATTAATGACTTTTAAATGTCCCTTTTTTGAATTATAAATATATTTATTTCAGCTATTTATGCCCGGTATGGCAATTTTGGCCTGGGCTATAAGAAGATTATGAGCTCTTGGATTTCGCCACTATTGTTATGTGCGGCGGCGTAAAATGGAATTGGCCTTTAGCTTTTTTGAAGCATAATGGTGCTTATTAATTTCTATTGTCAGCGCACTTAATCAATGCCTGTCGAAAAAGTTACTGATGCCGGTTTTATCTGGTTTTATTTCGAAGTGACTAATCTGCTCTGCTAGTTGTTCCTGTTCGTCAACACTCAAACCAGCGCCTATGTAGATCCAATATCCTTGCTCATCAAATAAAATTTGCCCCAAACCGGCTGGACTACCGTTTTCGGCAATGGTATTTAAATCTTCAAAGAAATTGAAAAAAACGCCTGTATCATCTGCCATCAAACGAAAGCCTAGAGGCCTTTCCTCCATCGGTTCAACCTTAATCATCCTGATGGTATTGTTTTTACCTGTTATCTTTAGGCTGTCTGTTGATTTTAAGTAGGTTAGAGCCATGGCTTTTGTACGCTAATAAAGCAAAGTTGTAAAATATATTTTAAAATCGGGTATGGATTACTAAAAATATTAGTTATTTTTACTGGTCGAGAAGCTTGGTTTCACTATTAACGCAAAAGATATAAAGTTTTGTCACAGTAGGCGCCAAAACCTGGTGCTGGGTATGGGCGGAGCGTTGCACAGATTCGCACGTAAACACTCAGTACATTCAGGATGATTTCGTAGAGATAAGAAGTTTAAATAGATTTATTTGCGAAATGCTATAGAGGTTATCCTCACTTAAGTAAGAACGAACAATTTTCGTAGCGATTTCTGACTTTCGGCTATTAATGGGCTCCGGAAGATTAAGACCTGATCAATCTGTTACTGCAAGGTATTTCTAATCTGTATATTTTTTGCCACTGGCGTATTGCTGAATATTGTAGAAATAATTAGACCGATGGTAAATTCAATAGCAAACGCAGAGCACTATGTTTGGGGCAATCAATGCGATGGCTGGCATCTGCTAAAATCAGATACACTAAGTGTGATACAAGAACGGATGCCACCCAATACGGCAGAACAATATCATTATCACCATAAGGCGCAGCAGGTATTTTATATATTGAAAGGGCAGGCTACTTTTAATATTGACGGCAAAGTAGTAGTAGTAAATGCAGGTGAAAGTATCCATATCACTGCTTTAACAAAGCATAGTATTAGTAACCAAAATTCCGAAGATCTCAGTATTATTGTTATCTCGGAGCCCAAAGCACACGGCGACCGCGAAAATATTGGTTAAATAAATTACAGATCTAAATAATGAGCAATTCTACAGAAGCGGTATCGCACAACAGCTATTTTGATGGTAAAGTACAAAGCCTTGGCCTGGATACCGAACAAGGTAAAGCGACACTTGGCGTAATGAAAAAGGGCAGCTATGAATTTGGTACATCTACTGCCGAGAAAATTGTAATTATATCGGGCACAGCAAGCATAAGTACAGATACTGAAAATTATACAAAATATGCAGCTCAGGATGAGGTTTTGTTAGAACCCGACATCAAATTCCAAATTGTTTGCGAGACCGATCTGGCTTATATTTGCTATTACGAATAGTAGTAAACTATACCAGGCTTTCTTCATAAATGGAACTGAATAACTGTCCGAGTTTGATCAGCGCCTTTTCTATTTTGGTTTCCCAGAGGTTGCAATAGCTAATACGGAGGTAATTTTGATAATCGCCCTTGGCCGAGAATAGTTCGCCGGGAGCATAGGTTACATCTTTGTTAAAGGCATCTTCTTGCAGTTTGGCTGCATTTAATATCTCGGGCAATTCAACCCAAATTACTAAGCCTCCTGTTGGCCTGCTGATCTTGGTACCTTCAGGAAAGTGTTGTTCAATTAACGCAGTGGTGCGTACTAAATTCTTGTTTAACTCTTGTCTAAATTTTTGCAAGTGGCGATCATACGTACCCTGTTCCAGCAATTGCTGCGCTACCCGCTGACCCAAATTAGAGGTTGATCCATTGTGCATCGATTTTACCCTAGCTACCTGATGCACAAAACGCCCGGGCGCGCACCAACCAATACGGAAGCCGGGTACCAGCGTCTTGGTGAATGAGTTGCAGTACATCACCCAACCGTTTTCGTCATAAGCTTTAATAGTATCAGGGCGGCTACCTTTAAAAAATAGTTCGCCGTACAGGTCGTCTTCAATAATGGGGATTTGCTTTTGGTTGGCAAATGCGGCGATCTGCTTTTTCTGTTCTGTACTAAAAGAGGCCCCATCAGGATTATTAAAATTGCTGACCAATATGCATGCTTTAATGTTGAGTTTACTACAGGCGTCTTTTAAATCGGCCACTTCAATGCCGGTTTCGGCATGTGAGGGGATAGTGGCTACCTTTAAATCCAGATACTCTAACGCCTGCATAATGCCATAGTAGCAAGGGTCTTGTACCAATATAGTGTCGCCTGGCTGGGTTACAGTTTTAAGGCAGCATATAATTGCCTCCATACAGCCGTTGGTAATCACCAGCTCATCGGCGTGCACAGAGCCTTTCCAAAAGAAGGATCTCTTGGCAATTTCTTCCCGTAATTGCAGGTTGCCGTTTCGTTGTTCGAGTTTTAAATAGTTACCGGTAATATCTCTGGATGTTTCTTGTATAGCCCTTTTGATACTATTAAAAGGCAATAGGTGATTATCAGGTAATGCGTTGGCAAAAGATACAAAGCCACGGCTTGTACCATCGCGCCTTAGTTTATGTAATAGCTGATCGATGTGTACCGTGCGTTCAGAAAATGAAACAGGCAGGGCTTGCGGTGTCGGTAATTTTCTGCCCGAGCGGTAACTAACATAGTAGCCCGATTTCTCTTGCGAGGTGATCAGCCCTTTATCAATCAGGTAGTTGAAAGCCTGCAAAACGGTGCCAATGCTCAGCCCGTTTTCCTTATGTAAACTGCGTAATGAGGGAAGTTTGTCTTCGGCTTTATAAATGCCGCTTTCAATCATTGAGGCTATTTTATTAGCCAGTGTTATATAAGCAGATTCTTTCATGCGGTAAAGTTAATCTGTTATGGTTAAATAATCAAAATTTGTATCTGTTTTAGTTTTTAATAATTATTGATGTTTGTTTCATAATCAAAACACAATGAATTACATACTCAGTATTACCATGTTTTGCCTCGTAATAGTTTCTGCTACAGCAAAGGCACAGGATTTTAAAACCAGTACAACACAAACTTTAACAATGGATATAACTCAACAATCAGAAAATACAGTACGTAACTTTTTACAAATTGTACGCGCTGGTAAAGCACCTGAAAGAGCACCCGAATTTATGGCTGCCAATGTATTGGCCAATCAGCTTAATGCCGAAAACCCGGAGACCATCACTCGCACTCCAGAAAATTACGCTGCGCATATTCAAGATTTTATAAATGCTTATGGGAATTTCGATTTTGAGATCACTGAGCTTATTGCCAATAATGATAAAGTATACGCCCGTTGGAAACAGACCGGAAAACAAGTGGGCGACGTTGATGGCTTTAAAGCAACAGGATTGCCTTTGACAGAGATTAGTAGTTGTATTTACAGGTTGGAACATGGCAAAATTGTAGAATACTGGATTCAGACAGATCGTAAGGGGACAGAACTGCAATTACAAGCTAACCAAATAGCCAAAGCAGATTCAGCCAAAACGGTTCTGCCATTTGCAGATGCTGTATATTCTGGCGATGTGGTTTATATATCCGGACAAGTTGGTGTCGATCATACCACAGGGAAGCTTGTCGACTCCAATTTTGAAGCCGAAGCGCAGCAGGTAATGGAAAACCTGGGTATGGTACTGCGAAAATGTAGGCTGCATTACCGCAATTTGATCAACGTTACCATTTACCTTACCAGTATGGATAACTATGCTGCTGCTAACAAAGTTTACAGCAAATTTTTCGACCATATTTTCCCGGCCAGGGTATGTATCGCCGTGAAAGAATTACCCCGCCAGGCCCATATCGAAATTGCAGCTATAGCAGGTACACGAAATTAATAACACCATGAATGCAGATAACCCAACCACTACAGAACTGACAATTAAACCAATTTATAACGACCGCTGTCCGCAAATATTAGGCTTAATTTTACCCATCCAACAAATTGAATTTAAGGTATCGGTAACGCTCGAAGGCCAGCCCGATTTGCTTGATGTTGAAAAGTATTACCACCAGGGCGGCGGTTGTTTCTGGGGCGCAGTTAACCAGGAAAATGAATTGATAGGTACCATAGCCATGATTAATACTGGCCACCAGGCATGCACCGTGCGCAAAATGTTTGTGAAGAAAGAATACAGGGGCAAGGAAACGGGCATTGCACAACTTTTACTTAATACGTTGATTAACACCTGCCATGCAAAAGATATTACCGATGTATATTTAGGTACTGCCGATGTGCTAAAGGCAGCACACCGGTTTTATGAACGTAATGGTTTCATGCGTAAACAAAGTGAGGAAATGCCGACCTATTTTGCAAGGATGATGAGTGAGGAAGTGTATTATCATTTACACTTGTAATGGTTCGTTAACGTTCATCCCTCCTCGGGGGGGCGGATGGTATGTGTAGTGACAGAAAGGGGTTTGTATGTGTTGAAAATCGAAGAAACCCCTCCCTAACCCTTCCAATGGAGGGAATTAAAAACTATCTACTGTATCAACACCTGCCTAAAGGCAACACTATCACCTTTAAAAGTATCAAAATCAACCGCATGTTTAATGCCGTTTACTGTTGCTTTGCTGGAGTGTTGCCAAAACTGCCATTTGGCGGCCTGGTTAACTTGTGTTTCGGGTTTATCGTAGTGTGCAATCCATAGTGGGTATTCATCGAAATAGCCTTTCAGGTAATCGGTGTAAAAACTAAGTCCGGAATAAATCATTGGTTTAACCGGACTTCTGTATTTGAGGTATGATAGGCAGGCATCCAGTTCAATGCGCATTTTTTCGGGCGATACACCGTCTAGTTTCTCAATATCAACAACTAATGGCATATCGCTTCGTTCCAGCTTGGCAGTTCTTAGAAACCATTTTGCCTGGGTTTTACCGTTACGCTCAGGCCTGAAGAAGTGGTAAGCGCCGCAAATAATCCCAGTTTTTGCCGCTTCGCGCCAGTTACGTTGAAATGTTGGGTCTATAAAGTTTTCGCCGTCTGTGGCCTTAATAAAAGCGAAGCTAACGTGCAGGCCGTTCTCGTCCATAGCCTTTACTTTGGGCCAATCGATTTTACCCTGAGCGTATGACACGTCGATGCCGTGGATGGTATATTTTTCTGATACGTGTACGTTGAAGCTTTTGTAATTGCGATAGTCGGGGTCCTCACCAATATCATTAACCCAGTGCCATGCAGACGTAAAACCACGAACTATAAATTTATAATAGAAGGGTGAAAACAAGATCAGCGTTAGTATGGCAATAACGATAGCCAGGTAGCCAGATCGTTTTCTTTCTTCTACTCTTTGAGGTACAACTTTAGGTTTCACAACCCTTTTGGTCACAGGTTTTTTCGGCTCCGTTTTTTTCCGGGGCACGGGAGTTTTGGCAGGAGTGATTGTTTTTTTCGGGGTAGTAGTCACAGCACAAATTTAATTCAATTGCTCAAAAAAATGCTATAAATATTAGCTAGTATTTTAATTAAGTTGAGAGCTATTAGTATACAAACAGATGTGTTTCTATTATTGATGTTAAGCCTATCCGGCTTTATTTTATTTAGACCCCTGACTTTTGCGGAACACATTAAGGTATAATAAAATGTGAATATTGGCACATTTATCAAAAATCGAATTTTTCGAATGTTTTTTGCTGATTTTTCAATCGCCGAACCAATACCTAAAACTATATTTGCTTATGACGAAACTGAAGGTTGCCGGCTTAAGCCTGATCGTAATTTTAGTGCTTACATCCTTTAAAACTGCGCCCAACAAAAAGCAAGCGTTACTAATGGGTTTCGCCGCGGTTGAGTTGTTTACTTCCGAGGGTTGTGCAAGCTGCCCGCCTGCTGATGAAACGCTGATCCATCTGAGCAAAGAGTTTGCCGGCAAACCGGTTTATTTTCTGAGTTTCCATGTCGATTACTGGGATAACAAAGGCTGGAAAGATCCTTATAGTGACCGAGCCTTTACCGAACGCCAACGCACCTATAATAAGATACTTCATACTGATGCTTATACTCCACAAGCTATTTTTAACGGCAAGCAGGAAATGATCGGGTCTGAAACTGATAACCTGCGCAAACTCATCAACGCATCATTAAAAGTATTTACCAGTAATGTAATTAGTATCGGTGCTGCTATTTCTGGCAATCAGCTTACGGTCAATTACCAGTTGCACTCCGTATCTGATGATGACCTGGTAAACGTTGCCATTGTACAAGAGCGCGCTACCGACCGTGTAACCGGTGGCGAAAATAATGGCACCACCATTAGTCATATTAATGTGGTGCGTGCTTTTAAAACTGTTAATGCAAAAATTGCGGGTGCCGCCCAGTTAACTATTCCGCCTGATATGGAGGGTAGTCCGTTTCGCATCATTACCTATATCCAAAGCAAAAGTACCTGGCAGGTTATTGCAGGTAATACGGTGGTAATCGGTTCACACAAAATAATTACAGTGCGGAAGGGTCAGTAGGTAATCCATCAAAATAGATACAACATCATTATTGCTTGTTTTTAATAAATTGATTTACTTGCAGGTGCAATTCTGCCTGTAAGCCTAACCAATGAGAAAGAAAAACAACCTGTTATTATTGCTTGCTATATGTGCCGTTCAAGGTGTATCAGCCCAAAATAAAGACATCTATCACAAAGGGTGGATCGACTTTAATAAAAACGGTAAAAAAGATGTATTCGAGGATTCGCAGCAACCAATAGACAAACGTGTGGCCGATCTGCTGTCGCAAATGACGGTTGAAGAGAAAACCTGCCAAATGGCTACCCTTTACGGTTACAAGCGCGTTTTAAAAGATGAAATGCCAGTACCTAATTGGAAAAACGAAGTTTGGAAAGATGGCATAGCCAATATAGACGAAGAACTCAACAGCTTAACTTCATACACTGATGATGCGCAATCGCAATACTCGTTCCCCTATAGTAAACATGCCGATGCCATTAATACCATACAACGCTGGTTTGTAGAGCAAACGCGTATTGGTATCCCTGTCGATTTTACTAATGAAGGTATCCACGGGCTGAATCATGATCGTGCTACCTCTTTGCCCGCGCCAATTGGTATAGGCAGTACATGGGATAAAAATCTGGTTCGCGAAGCCGGGCAAACCGTAGGCCGCGAAGCAAAGGCTCTGGGGTATACCAATGTTTATGCACCGATACTCGATCCCGCCCGCGACCAGCGCTGGGGCAGGGTAGTAGAGTGTTATGGCGAAGATCCTTTTCATATTGCCGAACTGGGTAAGCAGATGGTCCTGGGTATACAGGAAGAGGGTGTAGCCGCTACCTTAAAGCACTTCGCCGTTTATAGCGTACCAAAGGGAGGCCGAGATGGTAATGCCCGTACAGACCCGCATGTGGCTCCGCGCGAGATGTATCAGATCTACCTGTATCCTTTCCGCAGGGTAATTCAGGAAGCACATCCGCTGGGCGTGATGAGCAGCTATAATGATTGGGATGGTGTGCCTATTACAGGCAGTCATTTTTTCTTAACGGAGTTACTGCGCCAGAAATTTGGTTTCAATGGTTATGTAGTTTCTGACAGTGAGGCGGCCGAATTTTTATATAGCAAGCATCACGTGGCCGAAGATTATAAAGAAGCCGTACGACAAGCGGTAGAAGCTGGACTAAACGTGCGCACCAATTTCACCCTGCCGCAAACTTATATTATGCCGCTGCGCGAACTGATTGCCGAAGGTAAACTGTCGATGAAAACTATCGATGAGCGTGTAGGCGACGTGTTACGTGTTAAATTTAAACTGGGTTTGTTTGATAATCCTTACGTAGCCGATCCAAAAGCTGCAGATCAGATTGTACATTCCAAGGCATCAACCGCTATGGGGCTTCAACTTAATCGCGAAAGCATGGTCTTGTTGAAAAACGAGAACCACCTTTTGCCGCTGGATCTTAATAAAACAAAAAGAATATTAGTAACCGGCCCACTGGCCGAGGAGACAAACTATGCCATTAGTCGTTACGGGCCATCGCATAATCCGGTAACAACAGTTTTAAAAGGAATACAAGATTATGTGGGTAACCGCGGTTTGGTGGTAGGGGCAAAGGGTTGTGATATTATTGATGCCACCTGGCCAGAGAGTGAGATTATTGAAACGCCACTAACCGATAAAGAACAGGCTGAGATTAATAATGCCGTTAATCTGGCTAAAAATGTAGATGTAATTATAGCTGTAGTTGGTGAAGATGCTAAGCGCGTAGGCGAAAGTCTATCTCGTACGGGGTTAAACCTACCCGGCCGTCAGCTTAAACTGATACAGGCGTTACAGGCTACCGGTAAGCCAGTTGTTATGGTGATGATAAACGGCCAGCCGCTAACTATCAATTGGGAAAACAGATACGTGCCTGCGATTATTGAAGCCTGGTTCCCAGGACCAGAGAGCGGTAAGGTAATTGCCGAAACATTGTTTGGCGATAACAACCCCGGCGGAAAATTGCCTATCACTTTCCCTAAAACGGTTGGGCAGATCGAGTTTAACTTCCCATACAAACCGGGCTCGCAGGCAGATCAGCCTACCTCGGGGCCTAATGGTTACGGTAAAACCAGTGTTAATGGAGCATTGTATCCGTTTGGCTATGGGTTAAGCTATACCACCTTTGAGTATAAGAACCTGCAGATAACGCCAGGTAAAGCAAATAATCAGGCTGATATTAAGGTATCGGTAGATATAACTAACACCGGCAAGGTAAAAGGCGATGAGGTAGTACAACTCTATTTAAAAGATGAAGTGAGTAGTGTAACCACTTACGAGTTTGATCTGCGTGGTTTCGAACGGGTTAAACTGGTACCGGGTGAAACCAAGACGGTAAACTTTACCCTGCACCCGGATGATCTGGCTCTGCTGGATAAAAATATGAACTGGACGGTTGAACCGGGGAGGTTCCAGGTAATGATCGGCAGCTCGTCTGAGGATATCAGGTTGAAGCAAGAGTTTGTAATTGAATAACGCAAATCGGGAGTTCACATAAGGGCTCCCGATTTTGTTTAGGGGGATTATTTAACTAATTGATGGTTATACACCAGGGATAAAGTATAAATACGCATAATTAAGTATTGGTATTTATACTCTCTAGCTGATTATAGTTTTGGTGCAACTTTGTATTGTCAGTTTGAAACAACCGGTAAGCAGCTTAGTTTCGGGCGGATAGGAAAAACTCAGAAATCCTTGAAGAGAAGAGAAAACCAAAACTTAAAACCAAATTATCATGTCAACATTTATCCCAGGCGGAAGCTACGCAAAAACTTCAAAAGGTATTAAAAGCACCTTGTTTTGCCAATCGAAAAAAAGAAACCAAACCAGTATCCCTGCCGAATTAGATCTTACAACACTTTCACAAGCCAACGTTGAAAACCTGGATGGTTTCTTAGTAAACCAACCAGGCAGCGCAGCACCTAGAGGCTATGTACCCGGCGGCAGCTACACGATTACTTCAACCGGCGAAGTGGTTATCCTATCGGCACAATGCCAAAAAAGAGATCAAAGCTGGCAATATTCTACCTTAGATATTACAAATTTGGCAGCCGGTAAAACGCTATCAAATATAGATGGTGTTTTAACGGTAGATTAAATGTTTTTCTACCGTTAAAGAGTAGATGCTTTAACGGTATTTTAATCCCTGATAACCTATTTAGTCTTATTAAGATAAGTAAGTATCGGGGATTTTTACGAAATGCGGGGCTTATACGTATGGTTTGCCGAAATGTTGTGCTTCTGACAAAATATAATTAGTATCTTAGTGTTACTATTTAATACCTAACACTTTATGAAAGCTCCAATTTTCATCCTCCTTTTATTGGGGGCGTTAGCGGTAAATGCACAAACCAAATCAGATACCACTGGTAAGGCTAACGCACCGAACGCCTCTAAAATTGCTTACAAAACCGATACTGTTGGTTGCTGGTTTAAAGAACTAAGACGCACAAAGTACTCGTACGGTTGGTTCAGATCTGTTAAAGACAGCACACTTAGAGAAGTGTGGCAACATGGCTACATGATTAAAGGCCCAACAGTTGGCTACCTGTATTCTGATAAAAAAACACGCGTTAAAAACAGGGTTTTAGATAGCTTTGAGCAAAATCGCAACGCTGCTGTTATGGCCGATGTAAAATAGGTTACCACTCAATCTTAAGTTTTATTGACTATACTTTTTCATCAAAATGAATAAGGTATGGGCTTATATTGTTATAAACCATTATTTATTATGTTTTTGACTTAATAAGTTTGATTGTTAAATACTTGACTGCAGTTTTGCCGAAATTTATTTTTATAATTCGTATTTATTTATAGACTTGCAAAACCAATTGTAAATTTAAGGCATGCAAAGATATACCGGTCAGAAAAGAATATTAGTAGCTGTTGATTGTATTGTATTTGGTTTTGATGGCAACAGCATTAAATTGTTGCTGGTAAAACGGTCTATCGAACCTCATAAAAATAGGTATAGTTTAATGGGTGGCTTTATTCAACCGAATGAAACCCCTAACGAAGCCGCCAATCGCGTGTTGGAATATCGTACAGGCCTCAAAAACATTTACCTTGAACAACTAAATGTATTTGGCGCGCCAGATCGTGACCCTGTTGAGCGAACCTTATCTATCGCATACTTCGCGCTTATTGATATTAATAAGTATGAAAAGCAACTGGTTGATGAATTCCATGCCGAGTGGATTTTGTTGACCGAAATGCCGGAACTTATTTTTGACCATAACGATATGGTACGCATGGCTAAAAAGCAGTTGCGTTATAAGGCGGCATTGCACCCTATATTGTTCCACTTGTTGCCAGAGCGGTTTACTGTACCGCAACTGCAATCACTGTATGAAGGTATTTTCCAGGCCAAGTTTGATGACCGTAACTTTAGCCGTAAAGTACTATCAACTGGGCTGCTGGTTAAATTGCCCGAAAAGGACAAGCAATCATCAAAAAAGGGAGCTTTCTATTACCGGTTAAACCAAACGGAATACCTCGAAAACTTCGAATCATTCTTAAATTTTGTTCCTAATCCAGATAAATTACTTACCGAAAACCTATAAGTCAACCTTGCTAATTAGGTGAGATCCTTGGGTAGTTTGATCAGGAAACTGGTGCCGTTTTCTGGCTCGGATGTCATTTCGATTGTGCCTTTATGTTTTTCTATAATCCCAAACACAATCGATAAGCCAAGGCCTGTACCCTCACCAACATCTTTGGTGGTATAAAAGGGCTCATACATGCGTTGTTTTACTTCTGGAGTTATACCGGGGCCAGTGTCGGTTATTTCTATGCTTATATAATCCATGTGGTCATTGGTGACTATAGAAATGCTTTCGTTATGGTGTACCGGTTTGCTTTTTATAGCCTGTATAGCATTAGTGATAATGTTAACCAGTACCTGCCCAATTTTCCCCGGATAACAATTTATAGTAGGCAACTTATTTAAAACCGGTATAATAGCAATATAGGTAGGCGTAGTGCTGCGTAAAATTACCAGTGTATTTAATACAGCTTTGTTAATATCGGCCATTCTGAGGCTCTGCTCATCTGTGCGGCTAAAAGTACGCAGGCTGTCAACAATTTCTGTTGTTCGGTTTGCGCCTTCTTCAATACCTTCAAGCAAGGTTAGTATCTCTTGCTGTATATATCTAATATCTATCTGGTTTTTATAATCGATAACTTCCCTACGTAGTTCATCATTCTGAGGTTCTTGTTCTAAAGCAATGTATTTATCTATTAAATTAAATACTTCTATAAAATCAAGCCGAAGTGGGTTAACATTCGAGCTTACAAAGTTGATCGGGTTGTTAATCTCGTGTGCAATGCCGGCTGTTAGCTGGCCCAAAGAGGCCATTTTTTCGGTATCGACCAATTGCATTTGCGCGGCTTTTTGATTCTCAATACTTTTCGATAGGTTTTGGTTGCTTTCTATTAATTCGCGGGTGCGGGCGTTAACCATGTTTTCGAGTATTAGGTTTTGCTCTGTTATTAAACGCTCGTTTTCTAATGCAATAGTAAGCGATGCTAATTGTGATTCGTTTTTTTGCCGTCTGTAAAAGTTAATCTTATCTGCAAGCGCTGCCGAGAACAACATCAACTCCAGCGCCGAACCGTATAGAATGATATTACCGGTAAAGGCGTTGTAATCAATAAGCCCCTGGTTACGGGCTACTGATGATATGATGGACAAGAAAAAGAATGTCCACCCGAACATAAAATACTTGGCCGGTTTAAACCCTTTTAAGTATAAATATATACCAATACTAAGCAGGGATACTGATATAGTTAATGCACTTGCGCTAATAAGGTTGTAGGCTAGGTGTGTATTGCCCAGAATAACGGCACCAAGTGCTGATGTGTAAAGCAAAAATAAGAGTAGATAAAAAAAATTAAGTGCTTTGCCACTGCGCTTAATGTGTAAAAACTCATAAACAAACATGAGGATAGAATAGCCGAAGAATATCCGGGTTATAGGAATAACCGTATCATTAATTACCGCCTTGTTACTCGATATAAAATTACTACCGTAACCTTTAAGCAATACCTGGTTTAAGCCCAGAAAAATAATATATAAAACATAATATAAATAGCTGATATCTTTTACTATAAATAGTAAAAGCAGGTTATATATAGCCATAATAATAACTATGCCAATAAAGCCACCCATAGCAATGTTTTGCATGCTTACGCTTTGCAAAAACTCATTGGCACTGTACACCTGTATGGGTATTACTGTATTTAAATTGCTTTTAATACGCAGGTATATAGTGCGTGACGAATCGGGATAAATAATGCAATTAATATGGATAAGATTTTGCTCGAGTTGGTTTAAATTAAAGTGGGGCGGATCAATGCCTAGCCGCACAAACGATTTACCATTTGGGTATTTAAAGTAAAGATCAAACTCGTCAATTACGCTGCTGGTTATAGAAATTGGGATAAAAGGCTGCGTTGTATTGTTCTTTAAAATCAGTTTAAGCCATATGGCTTTGGTAGAATAATTAATAAAAGGCAGGGACTGATCTGTAGCGTGAAACTTTTTACTATTTACTACGTCTTGTATCTTATAGTTGCCGTCGGGGTCGTCTAATAGGGTGTAGTAGTTATGAGCAATAAACTTGGCGTCGCCTTCGTTTACCCTTAAGGTATCGAGCGCCAAAACAACCGTGGTTTGAAATAATAGAAACAATAAAACTAAAAACCCTTTCATTTATTATAATAATGGAAAATATTTCGATCAAACTTGCCATGCAATATAATAATTAACTTACTATTGTTTTTTTCGTAAAAAAAGGCTCAGTTTTGTACCTTAAATAACCATACTTTATGCAATACGGCGTACTATATGTCGATGACGAAATCAATAATCTGAATAGCTTTAAAGCTGCATTCAGACGCGATTTTACAATTTTTACAGCACAGTCTGCCAAAGAGGGCCGCAAAATATTAGATAGCAACGAAATAGGGGTAATTATTACTGACCAGCGCATGCCTGCCATGACCGGGATCGAATTTCTTGAATCTATTTTGCCGGTTTATCCAGATACCATCCGCATTTTACTAACTGGTTTTGCTGATATCAACGCAGTAATGGATGCCATTAACCGTGGCCAGGTTTATAAATACCTTGTTAAACCATGGCATAATGAAGAGTTAAAAATGTATATCCAAAACGCCCTCGAAATCTACCACTTACGTCGCGAAAATAAAGAACTCGCCCAAAAGCTAAAACTGGCAAATATCGAACTCGAAAATTTGTTAAAGTCGCAGTAAATCAGGGTATAGAGTTCAATTAAAATAGTATATTAGCTAGGTCTGGCAATTTAAACTATACCTGGCTAAGTAATATTATTTTAAAGTGGGCGCTCCGTTACCGTTTTATCCAACTAATATAACCGATGTATATGAATAAAAATATACTCGGTTTAAAAAAGTGTGCCTTAAAATTAATAGTTATACTGATCCTGATAGTGCAGTTTGCAAACGCGCAGCAGCGTCCGCAGTACACTCAATACGTTTTTAACAACTATCTGCTTAATCCAGCAGTAACAGGGATTGAAAATTATACCGATGTAAAGGCGGGTTATCGCAGCCAGTGGACAGGCCTCCAAGGTGCGCCTGTTACCTCATACCTTACTGCAAACATGCCCCTGGGTAGCGCTTTTTTAAATGGTGATGCAACAGAGATGCCGACTAATGGAGCGCCGAACCCCGCCAGTCGTTCTTATGTGCAGGATTACAGGGCTGCCGAGCCACATCATGGGGTAGGTATAATGATTGTTAATGATAAGGCCGGGCCGCTTACCCAAACAAACATTGATGCCACTTACGCCTATCACCTTGGGCTAAGCCCTAAATGGAATATGGCAGTGGGGGTATCCGCCGGGATTAGTCATTACGGTTTAAATACATCGGGCTTGGTTTACGGTAATGCAGATAATGGCAATAATGGCTTTGATCCGGCTGTAAATAATGGTAACGTTAGCCAATGGAAACCAGACCTCGGTGCAGGGATCTGGATCTATACTTCCAATTTATATTTCGGTGTGTCGGCGCAACAATTGATAAAACAGAACCTATATTTCAGTACTAATACATCTTACAACCAAAGCCAAACCGTACCTCATTTCTTTTTTACTGCAGGTATAAGGTTGCCTATATCAGATGATGTGTCTTTTATGCCTTCGGCAATGCTTAAAGTGATTAACCCGGTGCCTGTATCTTATGATCTTACAGGTAAACTTTCTTTCAGAGACCGTTTTTGGGCAGGATGTTCATACAGACGTAATGATTCGTTTTCGGTGTTGGTAGGCTTAAATATTAGCTCATTGATCAATGTTGGATATTCGTATGATCTTACCACATCTGATCTGGGTGCTGTAAGTAATGGCACACATGAAATAGTAATTGGTATATTACTTAACAACCGCTATAATGTGCCTAGTTCTGCACGGTCGTTTTAATGCTATCTGAATTTGTTAATGAGCTAATTTGTCAATTTGTTAATTATAGCGAGCCACAAAAGCATCAAAAAATTAACAAATTGACAAATCAACAAATTGGAGTTAAACCTCGCGGCGCAACCTTGCTACCGGGATATTCATTTGTTCGCGGTATTTGGCAACGGTACGCCGGGCTATATTGTAGCCGCGGTCTTTTAGTATTTCGGTTAGCTTTTCATCAGCGAGTGGATGGCGCTTGTCTTCGCCGCCGATGCAATCTTCCAAGATCTTTTTAACCTCTTTGTTTGATACTTCTTCGCCGCTTTCGGTTTGGATAGCCTCAGAGAAGAATGATTTTAACAAGAAGGTGCCATGCTCGGTTTGTACGTATTTAGAGTTTGCCACACGCGATACAGTTGATATATCCATACTAATGCGATCGGCAATATCTTTTAAAATCATAGGGCGTAGGTTACGCTCATCTCCTGTTAAAAAGAAATCGTACTGGTACTGCATTATGGCATTCATGGTTTTAAGCAGCGTTTGCTGGCGTTGCTTAATGGCATCAATAAACCACTTGGCCGAGTCGAGCTTTTGCTTTACAAACTGCACCGCCTCTTTCATCTTTTTATCCTTTTGCGATGCCTTATCGTAATGATCAAACATATCCATGTAAGAGCGGCTTACGCGCAGATCTGGAGCATTTTTGGCATTGAGAGTAAGCAATAACCGGCCGTCATCATTAACAATATGAAAATCGGGGATAACCTGTAGCTGCTTGGTATTTATCGCGTTAGAGTCACCAGGTTTAGGGTTAAGCTTTAAGATCTCATTAATAACTGCACGCAACTCTTCCGAGTTCATGTTTAATGATCGCTCCAGTTTATCGTAGTGCTTACGGGTAAACTCGTCCAGATAGCTTTGTACTACCAATATAGCCTTACGGATAATAGGATCACCGGCATCTTTACGTTTTAGTTGCAGTAATAAACACTCCTGCAAGGTACGTGCGCCAATTCCCGGAGGATCGAAAGACTGGATAACTTTCAGCATTTCTTCAACCTCTTCGTCCTCTGCCATTACATTTTGCGAGAAGGCAAGATCATCAGTCAGCGACATAATAGGGCGGCGCAGGTAACCGTCGTCATCCAAACTGCCGATAATTTGCTGGCCAATCATAAAGTCTTTGTCCGATACCGGCAGCAGATCTAGCTGAGCCTGTAAACTTTCAAAGAAAGAGGTTTGTATCGCAATCGGAATCTCTTTACGCTCGTCATCATCATCCCCGTTTTGGTCATAGCGCGATGCGTAATCGTTTACGTTATCTTCCTGTAAATAGTCGTCAATATTAAATTCGTCATACTCTCCGTTATCGTCGTCACTGTTATAAGTATCCTCATCCGGGTCGCGGTCGGGGTACTGTTCTTCGGGCTCGTTAAGGTTTGTTAAGCTCAGATCTTCGAGTGCGGGATTTTCCTCCAGCTCTTCTTTAATACGGGTATCCAGCGAAACAGTAGGAACCTGTAACAGCTTGATAAACTGTATCTGCTGAGGGGAAAGTTTTTGTAAAAGTTTTTGTTGAAGATTCTGTTTAAGCATATTTAGATAAAGCCAAAATTACATCAATTAAGTATAATATAAAAGGCGTATTTGTTTAACGTACCAATTGTAAACGCAATAACCGGCAATTGTTTGGCAATAAATTAAACTCTAAGTACTTTTTTTGTGTTGATAGTTCTATATTAGTAATACACAAACTTTAATATCTATGGGATTTGTAAAGGAATTTAAAGAATTTGCGATGCGGGGCAACGTGGTTGACCTTGCGGTGGGTGTTATCATTGGCGGTGCTTTTGGTAAAATTGTAACCTCGCTGGTTAATGATGTTGTAATGCCGCCAATAGGTATGCTTACTGGTGGCCTCGATTTTAGTAAACAAAAATATGTGTTAAAAGCAGCCGTAGGCAAAACCCCCGAAACTGCCATTAACTATGGTTTGTTTATTAATAATATAATCGATTTTATCATCGTGGCATTGGTTATTTTCCTGGCTATTAAAGGGCTAAACTCATTGAAACGTAAAGAAGATGAGGCGCCTGCTGCACCTGCCGAACCAACAAAAGAGGAAGTGTTATTAACAGAGATCCGCGATTTGCTGGCTAAAAAAAGCGTTTAATAATCTTTTTAAGCCTTTATGCAGGTTGCTTGGCGCAGAAACAACAATGTTGATAATTATGTTAGGGTGCTATTTGAAAAGTAGAAATTAAACAGTAAATTTGCACTCTTAATTTTAAAGCAACGAATACAATAATAGAGTTATGAAAAGAACGTTTCAGCCTTCTCAGCGTAAAAGAAGAAATAAACACGGTTTCCGTGAGCGTATGTCAACTGCTAATGGCAGAAGAATTTTAGCTGCTAGAAGAGCTAAAGGCAGAAAAAGATTAAGCGTATCTGACGAGAAACGTCATAAGGCATAATTTAGCGTTGCTTCCGTAACTGGGTTTGAACCGGTTATATTAGTTATTTCGGTTCAATAAAAAGCAACATGTATACTTTCAGAAAAGAAGAACGATTGTGTAATAAAAGGCTCTTAGAAGAGCTTTTTCACAAAGGTTCTTCTTTTTTATGTTACCCGTTCAGGGTATCATGGCGCCTTGCCGATGCTGCACAAGCCGTACCTGTACAGGTGGTTTTCCCTGTGCCCAAAAAGCGTTACAAGCATGCCGTTGATCGTAACCTTATTCGCCGCCGCATGCGCGAAGCCTACAGGCTTCACAAACAGCAAAATTTGTACGAATTTTTAAATCAGGCTAATATAAAGCTTACGCTTTCGTTAAGTTATATTGGTAAGGAAATTGAACCCTACCAGCTGATGGAAAAAAAAATGTTAAAGCTGTTTACGCAAATTTGCGAATTGGTGAATAATGAAAGCGCTCAAGCAAATAATTAAAACCGTTTTCGGCTATTTCTTCATCGTACTGATCAAGCTGTATCAGTACTTGCTGTCGCCAATGCTGGGGGCCTCTTGCCGCTATACCCCAACGTGTTCGCAATATGGTATCGAAGCCATAAAAAAACATGGCGCATTTAAAGGCGGATGGTTAACTTTGAAGCGTATCGGGCGCTGCCATCCCTGGGGAGGCCATGGGCACGATCCGGTACCATAAATTATATCCATGAGTTTAATCCTTCAAATAGAAACCGCCACTACTGTATGTTCTGTCGCATTAGCAGAAAATGGCGAATTATTAGCCGTTAAAGAAGTAAACGAGCGTAACGTACATGCCGAAATGATCACCCTGTTTATCCAGGATGTATGTGAGCAAGCCGCTAAGCAGTTGAAGGATATTGATGCCGTAGCCGTAAGCAAGGGCCCAGGATCATACACAGGCCTACGCATTGGGGTATCAACTGCAAAAGGTATTTGCTTTGCATTGGATAAACCACTAATTGCTGTAGAAACGCTGCAAGCCATGACAAGTGGTGCCACCGAATTTTCTGAGCTTTACGATACCGATGCCATCCTTTGCCCTATGATTGATGCTCGCCGTATGGAAGTTTATACCGCACTGTATACTACCGCGGGCGAATTAATTAAACCAACCGCTGCTGAAATTATTGACGATAATAGCTTCGCCGAATTTGAACCCGAAAAACAATTAGTGATTTTTGGCGATGGTGCCGAGAAATGTATCCAGGCATTAGCACATCGTGGCAAACTCACTTTTCTACCCGATTTTTCTAATTCTGCCAAACAGTTAACCCAGCTGGCACTTCAAAAATTTGAAGCCAAACAGTTTGAGGATGTAGCTTACTTTGAGCCATATTACCTCAAAGAGTTTGTTGCGGGTGTAAAAGGGGTGAGCAGATAATTCTAAAATATTCCGTGGAATAAACGCCTTAGAAAGCCCCCCTCGTCATCGCCCATGGCAATGTGGCTAGCGTTAGGATGGGTTTCTATCAACTGGCCAAATTTTAGAGAAAAGCCCATATAAAATCCGGCGCCGGTACCACTGGTTACTTTGTTAATCTCCGCATCGTCGTGTTTTAAATCGCGCACTATGTTATAGTCGTGCAGTATTTGTTCACTGCCTATAAAAAACTCAAAATTGGGCGATTTGATCATGAGCTGCCCGCCCAGATTATAACCTGCGTCATCATCTACAGACTGGGTTACACCAATCATTACATTATGGTATTGTATGTTATTGGTGAAAACGCCCACCAAGCCCCTATAAAACAACTGTTTGGAACCGATAAATATTGGTGTGTATTTTAACGTGGCATTATCATTTAATCCAAATGTTTTAGATGCGCTTACTTCGAAACGGCCATCGGTAGCCGTTGTAAATGATTGTTTAATGCCCTGCCCGGTAAGTATTTTGAGTGCGGCGTTATACAGGTCACCGCCCGATCCATTATTATTTACTCCGGTAACCGTTTGAGTGCTGTTAAAATTGTGCACATTAGAACTTGCACTCCATCTAATAAAACCTACATCTTTTAAATTGTATTGTAGATTAATGCCGCCCTCTGTATGCTGACCAATGCCCAGGCTAAATGCCGCTCCCGGCGATTTAAAATCGGGGATGAAATCTTTAGCGCCAAACGTCCCCGGATCATAAGTGGTTCTGTTTCGCCCGGCAAGGCCTAAAAGCAGTTGGTTGTTAGGCTTATCGAATGTAACGTCGGAGTGCTCGATACTCGCATCTTCATGTACTATTCCGGATAGGGCACTCAATTTAAGCCCCACCGAAAACTGATTGCTAAGCGTTTCCCGGTAGGTAATACTAAACTGATTATAACCCTGGTACCAATAATTATCGTTGGCAATGTCTTTATAATTGGTGTTGGTAAAGCTAGAGTTGCCGTTAAATAAGCCGACAGTTTCATCCGTAAACCTGGCATTACCTTCGCCTTTAAGCTGTGCCGAAAAGCCAATTTCCTGATCACCCTTTAAGCTGGTGTAAATTTTGAACATCCCGATATATGCACTATTAACAGTATACAGGTGGTTGCTATTATTTTGCCCGAAGGTGAGATTGGGTGCATTGCTTTTGCCATTAAAAATGAATTGTTTAATAGTGGGCTGCGCGTTGCCGGTAAGGTAGGCGTTGATGTTGAGGTTTGGGAACAAGAAATTGAAGGCAAACATTTTGCTCGAGTCGGGCGTGAAAACCTTTTGCGAGGGATTCTCGAACGCATCGTACAACGTATTGGTATAGTATTGCGCAAATCGTTGCGCAAAAACCTGTGTTGTGAAAAGGCAAAAGATAAGGAACGGGAAAATTTTATTCATTCATATATAGATACGAAAGAAATTATCTATAAGTCAACCCCGAAGAAAATATTTATGACTATTTATCGCCCGTCTTGGTAGAATCAGCTTTAGCCAGCTTCATACAGAAGTTGGTGTAGTAGTTATTATCAGATGCAATAAGTTGATACGATGCCGCATAGTAATTTTTAAAGCCAGGATCGCCATGTGTAAATGCATCATAAAATCCCGGTTTAAGATCGCGCTTAAACACCTGTTTCATGTTTTTAAAGTTGATGAAGAAGGCTACGTTGCTACGCTCTGATAGCATATCGTCAAAATCATTAAAAGACTCGGTTTTGTTCAAAAATTTCTGGTTGTTATAACTATCAGCATACGCCCGCAGCTCTGAGGCAGTATTGGCTAGAATGAGGTAGTTATTGATGATCATGAAATATGGCTTGTTAAAAATGCCGAAGGCATCACCCAATAAATAAAATGGGATACGGCTATAATTAAACTGGCCAATCTCATCGTTCACCTGCGTACTGATATTCATCAACGACGGAAATAATTGCTGCCCGTTGCTTACCTCAATAATAGCAAGTTTCTCCTGAAAACGGGTGGTAACTACGGCAAATTCGCTGCTTAAAACACTGTTGAACTCCTTATCTATATTAACACCTGTTTCTGTTTTTATCTGTTTAAACAGTTGCTGCTGCTTTCCTTTGCTGTCGCTTTTACTATTCCAGGCGGCAAGGTCCTTAATAAATTTATTAGGGTTTGATACCGAAAAACTGGTGCTGTATGCAGTGGTTGATGGGAAGATCTCTTTTAAATGATTCTCTACAGGTTTTTGTGAGGTAAATAAATTAAGGTAACTAATAGGCTGATTCGGCGCAATTTGCGTAGTGCCGTTAAACATCAGCGCATCTGTTTTATAGTTTAAACTTAAAGCCGCCTGCGCAGGCAAAATACGAAAGGCGCGGAATAAGTCGGGGTTTTGGTTCGCAAACATCTGCTGAAAAAGTGGCTGCAGCTGTTTATAGTTTATATACAAAATGGCCATCGCATTGTTATGCTGCTGCTCTGATAGCTGTAAAAAAGCATGCTTGTGCTGCTTAAAGTCGTAGTTAATGCTTTTGTCTATTAGCTCTTCAGAGAAACTGCCGGTGAAGATTTGGTTCTCTGTTTCGGCCAAAAAGAAGGGGCGTTTTAAACCCGTTATGGTTACCTGGTAAAGTTGCTTATCGCCTTTTTTTATCTGCGCAAGCTTTACGGTGTCGTTATTACTTTTCTTAAGTTCATCAATAATGGAACCTTTAAATTCTTTATCTACCGAAGTAGTCAACAGAAAGTCAATCTGGTCTGTGGTTGACGGGTGGATAGAAATGTATATAGGTTGATTTTCGAAATAAGGTTTTAACGATATATTATCCAGTAAATATTTGCGCAGGGCATCCAGCTCGGTAGTTTTATCCTGGCCGGCTATTGAGGTGAGTAAATGATTGCCGCTAAACGCTTCGTAAAAGCCTTCGTCGTTGTTAAATTCAGCTATTAACGAAGCATCCTCGGGTATATGCTGCATCACTTCAACCGGGCGGCGACCGGGAGGGCTTAGGTTTTTAAAATAAACAATAGTTACCACAGCAGTAGCAATAAGCAAAATCAGGGTGGCAATTAGGTGTTTCATCGTGTTTTGTTAAGGCAAAGGTAGATTTTTACGCAATGCCCATAAAGTAATTCTTTCAAATGGTTAATTTAGCCAAATACCCATCATGAACAAACAAATAGTAGTAACAGGCGCATTATTGGGTGTGCTTGCAGTAATTACAGGTGCTTTTGGTGCACACGGATTAAAAGCTGTTTTAACACCATCGCAATTAGAAACATGGCACACGGCAGTACAATATCATTTTTATCACGTATTTGCCTTGCTTTTTTTATCCACCTTCGGGCGGTTCAAAAATAACGTAATTTTTACCGGATACTGGCTTTTTACCTTCGGTATCGTGCTTTTTTCGGGCTCGTTGTACCTGCTGTCATGCCGTGATCTTTTGGGCTGGAGCTGGTTACATTGGTTAGGCCCGGTTACACCAGTAGGTGGTTTACTTTTTATATCCGGTTGGATCACATTGGCCATTGCTGCCATTAGAAACAGATAATAATATAGATGCTCGAATTTGCGGAAACATACAACGCTGGCCGTAAAACGCTTTTTGTTGACGTTATTTTACCGTTGGCCATTGCCAAAAACTATACCTACCGCGTTCCGTTCGAACTGAACGACGCTGTGGCTATAGGCAAAAGGGTAGTGGTACAGTTTGGTAAGAGCAAATTGTACACGGCTATTATTGCCGGTATAAGCGAGCGCGGCCCCGAAAAATATGAGGCCAAATACCTGATGGATGTGCTGGATGCGCAGCCAGTGGTTACCGATGTGCAATTGAGTTTTTGGCAGTGGATGGCCAATTATTATCTCTGTAATACCGGCGAAGTAATGAATGCCGCCCTTCCATCGGCCTTAAAACTGGCCAGCGAAACTAAAATTGTACTGAATAAAGATTATGAGATCGACCGATCATCGCTCAATGATAAAGAATATCTGATTGTTGATGCCCTGGACATTCAGCCCGAACTTACGGTTAGTGATATAGCCAAGCTGCTCGGCCAAAAAACGGTAATGCCGATCCTTAAATTGATGTTCGAGAAAAACCTCATCATGATTTCGGAGACGGTTAATGAGCGTTATAAACCGCGCAAGCGTACCTATATCAGACTTAACCCGCTTTATCAGCACGATCAGATGCGGGATCTTTTGGAGATACTGGAGAAACGCGCACCCAAGCAGGCTGACGTTGTTCTAGCCTATCTCAACCTATCCCGCGGCGGAAAGAAAGTTTCTAAGCCAGATTTGATCGAAGCATCGGGCGCAACATCCGCAGCGATTAAGGCTTTGGTAGAAAAAGAGATTATGCTTGCCGAAGACGTTAACGTGAGTCGCCTATTCTTTGAAAATGATACCGATCCCGAGCTTACCGCCGTTTTAAGTGATGAGCAGGAAGGCGTATTGACCAGCATCCGTGAGCAGTTTACGCAAAAGGATGTGGTGTTGCTACATGGCATTACCTCATCGGGCAAAACCCAGCTTTATATTAAACTCATTGAGGATATGATCGCTTCGGGCCGGCAGGTACTTTATCTGCTGCCAGAGATTGCGTTGACGACACATATTATCGAGCGGCTGCGCCGTTACTTCGGCGAATCGATAGGTGTATACCATTCCCGGTTTAATGATCAGGAGCGGGTAGAGGTTTGGCAGAAGGTGCTGGACGGAAGTTATAAGATTGTACTCGGTGCACGCTCGTCTGTATTTTTACCATTTGTTGATCTGGGGCTGATTGTGGTTGATGAAGAGCATGAAACATCCTATAAACAATTTGACCCCGCACCACGCTACAACGCCCGCGATGCAGCTATTTATTTGGGCGCAAAGTATCAGGGTAAGGTATTGCTGGGATCGGCTACGCCATCTATCGAATCCTATTATAATGCCCAAAGTGGCAAATACGGCTTTGCAGAATTAAAGACCCGCTACGGCGGTGTAGAAATGCCGCAGATACAGGTAGTAAACATTGCAGAAGAGCTGAAAAAGAAAACCATGCAATCGCACTTTACCAGTGTGCTGATGGATGATATGCAGCAGGCTATAGAGCGCAAGGAGCAAATTATACTGTTCCAAAATCGGCGTGGTTATGCGCCGGTGATGATGTGCAAGACATGTGCTTTTACACCTAAGTGTATTAACTGTGATGTAAGCCTTACCTTCCACAAAAGTAGCGGCAAAATGCACTGCCATTATTGTGGTTATAAAGAAGACAGCCCGAGCACTTGCCCGGCTTGTGGTTCGGCGCATTTAGAATATAAAGGTTTCGGCACCGAAAAGGTAGAGGACGAATTAACGGTTCTACTACCCGAAGCCCGCATTATGCGGATGGACTTGGATACCACACGCGCTAAAAATGCTTTCCAGAATATTATGAATGATCTGGAAGAAAAGCGCCTGGATATATTGGTTGGTACCCAAATGGTAGCCAAGGGACTGGACTTTGCCGATGTTACGGTAATCGGGATTATTAATGCAGATAGCCTCTTAAAATATCCTGACTTCCGCGCTAATGAGCGCAGTTTTCAGATGCTAGCGCAGGTAAGCGGCAGGGCAGGGCGTAGAGGCAAGCAGGGTAAGGTAGTGATCCAAACTTATGATCCTAGTCACCGCGTAATACAGCAGGTGATTGATAACGACTATGTAGAACTCTACAAAAACGAGATCGACGAACGGAAGAGTTTCAAATATCCGCCGTTTTACCGCATGATACAGCTCGATATTAAGCATAAAGACCCTGATATGCTTTACCAGCAAGCCGAATTTTTAGGAACAGAACTTCGCAAGCATTTTGGCGACCGGGTTATAGGCCCCGAGTATCCATTAGTTAGTAGAATCCGGAATTTCTATATCAAATCTATTATGCTCAAGTTTGAGCGTGATACAGATTCACTTAATAAGGCCAAGGATATTATCCGCAATGTGCTTTTGCAGTTCCAGACTACTAAACTGAGTAAAGGCAGTGTAGTGCAGCCAGACGTTGATCCTTATTAATCCTATTGCTATACGCCTAGTTTTTTTCTATCGAATTGATGTGTATGTTGGTGATGCCACCGTTCTGAGGTAGCAAGCCACAATAATATTTGGTGTTAAGTACTTTATACCTGATATGCACTACCATATTATCTTTCTCGAATTCAGCAGGTAGATTCTCTGCTTTGTAGGTGGTGTTATCGGTCTCTATTAAATATCCGCATCCGTCTGCAGCAAGTGGACCGGTATATTTTACAATGGCATCGGCAACAAGTGCATTTTCGTCTTTTTTGCAAGCTGTAAAACTTGTAAGGGCAAGGCTCAATATGATCAAGGTTTTTTTGGTGATGGTTGGTTTGTTGGTCATAGTATAATTAATACGGAAGCATTAAGCCAAGTGCTACAATCAGTTTAAAAAATAACGGGCTGAAAAACAATAGGCTTAAAACATGTCAAGATTAACATTAAATTATAGCGCTCTTTAGCGTGCTTCTATTTGCATAACTTTGTGTTAACAATGGCCTACAAATTTATAGATAATTATCGTGAAAAAGGTGCCCGAAAACGGCTGGTTGATATATTAGCGAAGAAAGGCATTGATGACGAGCGGGTGCTGCACGCCATTGGCAAAGTACCACGCCACTACTTTTTTGATGAAACTTTTTGGAACCAGGCTTACAAGGATATTGCTTTCCCGATAGGCGAAGGACAAACTATTTCGCAGCCTTACACAGTTGCTTATCAAACCCAGTTATTGCATGTTAACAAAAACGACAAGGTTTTGGAAATAGGCACAGGCTCGGGTTATCAAACTTGTATTCTATTGGAACTGGGTGCCAATGTTTATACCATAGAACGCCAGGAGAAGCTCTACGAGCGCACTAAACAAGTATTGCCCTATATGGGCTATAAGCCTAACTTTTTTTTAGGAGACGGATCGAGAGGGATAGAAGCGCATGCACCATATGATAAGATTATTGTAACCGCCGGCGCGCCAACCGTACCAGAAATATTACTTAAACAACTCAAAGTAGGCGGATTGCTTATTATCCCGGTAGGCAGCGAAAGCGAGCAAAAAATGGTAACGATACTCAAGGTTGCCGAAAACGATTACGAGAAGGTGGTGTTAGATACATTTAGGTTTGTACCCTTAGTTGGGGATAAGGCGTGGTGAATTTATAGAAGCAAAGTACAAGGATTAGGAGTTACGGTTTCATAAAAGAGACACAAAGTATTGTGCCTCTACGGATATATCTGGCGCATGCGTCCGCTTTTGTCTTTATCAAATTCTCTAAAATAAGACACAATATTTTGTGTCTCTTTTTTATGCCCTGTCTTGATTCATAAGTCTCTTTTTCTTCCCCTTTGCGGGGCTGGGGGCTTTTATCTTTTCATCGCTCTATCCATTTCAACCTTAGTATCACGCTCTTTCATGGTTTCGCGTTTGTCGAAGGTCTTTTTACCTTGGGCCAGGGCAATTTTTAATTTGGCGAAACCGCGTTCGCTGATAAAAATAGCCAACGGAATTATGGTGAAACCCTTTTCTTCGGTGCGGGTTTTTAACTTCTTTAATTCTTTTTTGTTTAGTAGCAACACACGGTCGCGCTTGGCTTCGTGGTTGTAAAACGAGCCGTGCGAGTACTCTGCAATGTGCAGGTTACGGATGTATAGTTGCTCACCTATAAAAGTACAGAAAGCATCATTCAGGTTGGCTTTGCCCTCGCGGATCGATTTAATCTCGGTTCCCAGCAATTTTAATCCGGCTACGTATTCATCGAGTACGTGGTATTCGAAGTATGCCTTTTTATTTTTTATATATAAGTCTTGAGCCATTATAATGCAAATATGCGAATTATTTAGGTAGAGGTTTCACAATTAAAACCGGCACCTTCACCTTGTGGCGCACTTCATTAACGGTTGTGCCGAAAATAAGGTCCTTTAAAAATTTATGCCCGTGCGATCCCATCACCAAAAAGTCAACCTTTTCTTCCTTCACCACGTCGGCAATTCCTGTAGAGGTTGAGCCGTATCCAATACGTGCGTAAGCATCATAACCTAAACTACGCAATTCGTCGGCATATGTTTGCAGGTTATCGGCATCGCTCTGGGTTTCCATATCCATTACATCGGTACCGTGATACTTGGCACCTGCGGTTTCAACCACGTGAATCAAAGTATAGCGGGCATCCTTGCCACCCTGCATCACGCCGTGGCGGATAGATTCCCAATCGTTTTTAGAGAAATCCAACGACACGCCGATGTGACTATAATTAATCCTGTCAATCTCGTGTATAGCGCTGGCAATGCCGTGGGGTACGTTGTTCGGCTTATCTTGTGTCTTATAGAAGAAGGGTCGTAAAGTTACATACGCTAATAGCAAGCCAATAGCTATGATAACCGGCACAATTATCGAATACAAAATAAAGGGTGATACCGTACCAGATTTACTCCATTCGCCAAGTTGTTGTATTACCAGCTGCACGTTCAGTACCACAATTAAAACAGCGAACACCCAAGCTGTGGCCTTTACCCATTTGTTGATCACAAATTTACCCATACGCACTTTATCAGATGTAAAGTGAATCAGCGGAATTACCGCGAAGCCTAGCTGTAAACTCAACACAACTTGGCTCAATACCAACAAATGTCCTAAAGCATCAGTACCGGCGTATAGCAAAGTAAAATAAGCAGGAATGATAGCCAGCAATCGCGTTAGCAACCTACGCAACCAAGGCGCAATACGCAGGTTAATATGGCCCTCCATTACAATTTGGCCGGCAAGGGTACCTGTGATGGTAGAGCTTTGCCCCGACGCAATTAGCGCGATTGCAAATAGCGTAGGCGCCATACTGCCGAAAATTTTCTCTAACAATTTATAAGCATCTTGGATCTCGGCCACTTGGTGAAATCCCTTGGTGAAAAATGCGCTGGCTGCCAATATTAATATTGCCGCGTTGACAAAGAAGGCAAGGTTAAGGGCGATGGTAGTATCCCAGATGTTGAACTTGATAGCGGTTCTGATACCCTCATCGGTCCGCTCAATTTTACGGGTTTGCACCAGGGATGAATGGAGGTAGAGGTTATGCGGCATCACCGTAGCGCCAATAATACCAATGGCGATATACAAGGCGCTGCCAGACAAAGCATGTGGAATAAAGCCTTTGATAACTTCATGTACATCAGGTTTGGCAATAAACATTTCCGTAAGGAAGGATAAGCCAACGATAAATATTAGGGACACGATGAAACCCTCGAGCTTGCGCATCCCTTTATTCATTAAGAAAAGCAGGAGCAGGGTATCTAATAAGGTAAGCGATACCCCCCAGATCATCGGCAAGCCAAATAATAGGTTTAAGCCGATGGCCATACCAATAATTTCGGCCAGATCGCAGGCTACAATGGCAATCTGAGCCAATATGAATAAACAAAAATTAATGAAACGGTTGTAAGCATGCTTAGATGCTTGCGCCAAATCGAGCCCTCTAACAATACCCAATCTTGCACTTAATGATTGTAACAGTAAGGCTATTATATTTGATAATAACAGCACCCAGATCAATTTATAGCCAAACTGACTACCGGCGGCCAGGTCTGTAGCCCAGTTGCCAGGATCCATGTAACCAACACAGATTAAATAAGCTGGGCCTAAGAATGATAAAAACTTGCGCCAACCTGTTTTATTGGTAGCTACAGACGAATGTACGTTGCTTAAAGATTCGCTCATGAGGTTACTAGGATATTTTTGGCAGCATCTTTACTAATGCTCACCTTGTTTTCTGAATGATTAACTGTTAATACTACCGATTGATCGTAAGCCAATACTTCAACTACCGTAATCTGGTTGCCCAGCATCAGGTTTAGTTTTTCGAGATATTGCAAAAAGGCAGGGGAGTGCTCGCGTACGCCGGATATCACTCCGTTTCCACCAACACCTAATTGGCCAATTGGTTTAAATTCTTGTTCTTTTATGCGGCCATGCTTGTCGGGGATGGGGTCGCCATGCGGGTCATAAGCCGGGTAGCCCATAAACTGGTCGAGGCGATCTACCAGTTCTACAGACGAAATATGTTCGAGCTCTTCGGCCATCACATGTACCTCGTCCCACTTAAAGTTGAGTTTTTCTACCAAAAAATATTCCCATAGGCGATGCTTGCGTACCACGTCTATGGCGATTTTTTTACCGGCTTCAGTTAGGGTTACACCGTAGTAAGGTATATAATCAATTAGCTTTTTTTCAGCCAGTTTTTTCAGCATATCTGTAACCGATGCGGCCTTAGTATGCAGTGTAGCAGCCAGTTGATTGGTGGTTACCGAAGGTGCTTCTTCGGATAACTTGTAGATGGTTTTGAGATAGTTCTCTTCAGTAAAGGTTTGCATTTAAGCAAATCTAAACAAATATTTAGATTTGTCTAAATATTTGTCTGTTAAGAATAATTATTTGTTTAATACCAATTTAAAAAAATTATATTTTGTTCGGATAGCCTTATATATTTGCATCATGGCAGCAGAATTGGATAAAATTGATCTACAGATTTTAAAGATATTACAGGAGAACGGCAGAATAACTAATCTGCAGTTATCAAATGAGATCGGTTTGTCTCCGGCACCAACGCTGGAGCGTGTGCGTAAGCTTGAGAATGCCGAGTATATTAAAAGTTATCATGCATTGGTAGATGAGGAGAAACTGGGACTAGGCATTAAGACCTTTATTCAGATTTCGCTCGATTTTCATAAAAATAATACCATTCAGATTTTTCTGGATGAGATCCAGAAAATCAAAGAAGTAACGGAGTGTCACCACGTAACCGGTCAGTGTGATTTTCTGTTGAAGTGCTACGTACGCGATATTAAATCGTACGAGCAACTGATTATGGAAAAGATCAGCCGCATCAGTGTGGTTAAAACCTTCCAAACCATGATGATCATGTCGACCAGCAAGAAGGAACCGATAGTACCGTTAGAGTACTAAAGCAATGATAGAAAGATAGAATGATAGAATGAAAAAAAATATTCACTCACTCTATCATTCACTCATTCAAAATTGCTTTTAATGTATTTGCCAGTCAATCGGCTTCTCACCGTCTTTTACTAAATATTCATTCGCTTTAGAAAAAGGCTTTGAGCCATAAAATCCACGTGCTACTGATAGCGGCGAGGGGTGTACCGATTTTATGATGTGGTGCTTGGTCTGATCTATCAAATCGGTTTTTGATTGGGCGTAATTACCCCAAAGGATAAATACAATACCTTTTCTTTGTTCTGATAATTTGCGGATCACTTCATCTGTAAATACTTCCCAGCCCATTTTTTGGTGCGATGCCGATTCGCCCGCCCGTACGGTTAGTGTAGCGTTGAGCAATAGTACACCTTGATTGGCCCACTCTTCGAGATTACCGTGTGTGGGCGGTATAAAGCCCGGTATATCTGTAGCCAACTCCTTATAAATATTTTGAAGCGATTTAGGGATGGCAATACCTTTTTGCACCGAAAATGATAAGCCATGCGCCTGATGATCACCGGGGTAGGGGTCTTGGCCAAGTATAACAACCTTTACTTTATCAAAGGGTGTTTTTTTGAAAGCGTTAAAAATATCTGCGTTTTTAGGGTATATACGTGCTCCGCGTTCTTTCTCTTGTTTTAGAAATTCGCGCAGTTTTGCCATGTAGGGTTTCTCAAATTCGTTATGCAAAACATTGAGCCATGAAGGTTCCAGATCTATCGCCATAAATATTTAGTAATTGTTGATTAAACGTACAAATAAACGGATATTTGCGCTTTAATATATTCATAAACAATTATGTCAAATATTGTTCGGCTTGTTATAGCCTGTGTTGTGCTTGGAGCTGCTATTGCCATGAGCGCATTTGGTTTTTGGGGATGGGGAATTTTAGTGCTTTTAATAGGTGGTATCATTCTGTTAAGCTTCTTTTTTAACGAGAATATGATCATAGCGCAGTTTTACCTGCGTAAAGAAAATAACGACGAGTCTGAAAAATGGTTGTTAAAGATCAAAGACTACGAAAAAGAATTATGGAAAAACCAGTGGGGATATTACAACCTGCTAATCGGCTTAATCGAATCGCGTAAAGCGCCCATGAAGTCTGAAAAATACTTTAAGAAAGCTTTATCTCTGGGTATGAAAATGTCGCACAATACGGCTTTGGCTAAACTAAGCCTGGCGGGTATTTCAATGGCTAAGCGTAACAAACGCGAAGCGCAGCAATATTTATCAGAAGCTACTAAAGAGGATACAAACAAGCTATTGGCAGAACAGATAAAAATGATGAAAGGCCAGCTTGCTCAGATGGATAAACAGGTACAACGCGGATACCGCAATTACTAATACTAATTAGCAGGCGCTAATTAGTGCAAAATATAACTAGGCCGGAGGATTATTTTTCTTCGATAGAACCAAAATAATCCGGCTCTGAAGAGTGGTTCTGGCTTGGTTGTATGTGTCTGTCCGGGATGAAAGATTCTTCATCTGATGGATGCGCAACTTCTACTTGTTTAAGCAAGCTGCGGATAAATGAAAGGCCGAATTTCTTGCGGTCTAATTTGATCAGGTATTCCTGTTCGGTTATTTCTAAAGTCATATGCTTATATTTATGTTGTTCTTCCATAAAGTTAGAACAGGAAAATAAACAAAAAGTTATCTGACCTTTAAATTTCGGTTAATATTTTACGCTTAAAATACAAAAAGGCAGCGATTTACTACTAAATCGCTGCCTTTTATGTTATATCATGTACTAAACTTAGTTTTAGTTAAACCAAGTCATCACGTCTTCTTTGCTTGGTATTGCAATTTCTAATTTTAGTTTTTTACGCATACCGCCTAAATCATTAAATACTTTGTTTGGGTTAGCTGCTTTTAATTCCTCAACAGTATTAAAGCCCATCTTGTTTACAACTGGTACCCACTCCGCAGGTACACCAATTTCAACAAAATCATCGATGGTTACTACCTTAGCTTTTTTCTCAGGACGCATCTGTGGGAAGAACAATACTTCCTGGATCGTGCTCTGGTTGGTCAGCATCATAACCAATCTATCGATACCAATGCCCAAGCCAGATGTTGGCGGCATACCGTATTCAAGGGCACGTAAAAAGTCTTCGTCCATAGCCATAGCCTCATCATCACCGCGGCCGGCTAAGATCAGCTGATCCTCTAAACGCTGGCGTTGATCAATAGGGTCATTTAACTCAGAATAAGCATTTGCAATTTCTTTGCCATTTACAAATAGCTCGAAACGCTCAACCAAACCATCCTTAGTACGGTGCTTTTTAGCAAGCGGGGTCATCTCTACCGGGTAATCGGTAATGTAGGTTGGCTGGATTAAATTAGCCTCAACCTTAGCGCCGAAGATCTCATCGATCAGTTTGCCTTTACCCATGCTTTGATCAACCTCAATGGCCAAATCTCGGCAGGTTTGGCGTAAAGCAGCCTCATCCATCATCGATACATCGATACCAGTATATTTCAGGATCGAATCATACATCGATAGCTTCTCATAAGGGCCGGTAAAGTCGATTTGTTTGTCGCCAACTTGTGCAATTGCAGTTCCGTTAACGGCAATGGCAATTTTCTCCAAGCATTTCTCCACCATTTCCATCATCCAGATATAGTCTTTGTAGGCTACATAGATTTCCATAGAGGTAAACTCCGGATTGTGCGTGCGATCCATGCCCTCATTGCGGAACATTTTACCAAACTCATATACACCATCGAAACCGGCGACGATTAAACGTTTCAGGTAAAGCTCATTGGCAATGCGCAAGAATAAAGGCATATCCAATGTATTATGGTGCGTAGCAAAAGGCCTTGCAGCAGCGCCACCGTGCACCGGTTGCAGGATCGGGGTTTCAACCTCAATCCAACCCTGTTCGTTAAAATAATTACGCATGGTGCTAATCACCTTAGTGCGTTTCAAAAATATCTGTTTAAAATCTGGGTTAACCGTTAAGTCCACATAGCGTTGGCGGTAACGTAATTCTGGGTCGGTAAAACCATCGAAAGTATTACCATCCTCATCGCGTTTTACAATAGGCAGTGGTTTTAATGATTTAGCCAAAACGGTCATTTCCTGCGTGTGTACAGAAATTTCGCCGGTTTGGGTTAAAAATACATAACCCTGGATGCCGATGTAATCGCCAATGTCCAATAGCTTTTTAAATACAGTATTGTAAAGCGTTTTATCTTCACCAGGGCAAATATCATCGCGCTTCAGGTAAACCTGTATACGGCCGGTTGAGTCTTGCAACTCTAAGAAAGAGGCATTACCCATAATACGGCGGGTCATGATACGGCCGGCAAGCTGTACCTGCTGGTAAGCATCCGGGTTGGCGTTAAAATTGTCTTTAATATCCTGAGCCCAGGCTGTTACGTTGTAGGCTTCGGCCGGGTAGGGGTTAATCCCGAGGGCGCGTAGCTGCTGCAATGATTCGCGGCGTAATATTTCCTGCTCAGATAAGGCTGCAATACTCATAGTAAAACACTAAAAATTATAAGGTTGCAAAAATACGGTTTTCGGTTGAGAAATAATTTGTCGATTTGCTGATTTGTCAATTTGTTATGTGGCCAGTTGATAAAGTAGAAACTCTTGTCATTCTGAACGCATTTGAAGAACCGACCGTAGAGAGCTCATTAATACCGATAAAACAAACATCTAATTAATAATTTTCTACATCATGCTTGTATTGGAGTAGAGGATATTTCGCTACCGCTCAATGTGAGAATGGGAGACACCGTATTTGAAAAATCTTACAACTTTCTAATCACCTTTGCCGGGTTACCAACGGCCAATGAATCATCGGGAATATCTTTAGTAACTACAGAACCAGCACCGATAACACAGCGGTTACCAATAGTTACACCCGGACAAATTATAGTTCCGCCGCCTATCCAGCAGTCATCGCCAATGGTGATGGGTTTGCCAAACTCTGTCGAGCGGCGTTCAATGGCATCTAAAGGGTGAGTTGCCGTATAAATCTGCACTGCAGGGGCAAAGAAAACATTGCTGCCGATGATTACCTTACAGACATCGAGCACCACACAGTTAACGTTAAAATATACGTTGGTTCCGCAATGGATATTATACCCATAATCGGCATGGAAGGGTGGCTCGATATACAGACCTTCGCCAGCATTGGGAATCAGTTCTTTAACAATCTCCTTAGCCGCATCATTAAACAAATACTCTGTAACGTTTAACCGGTGAAGCAGTTTCTTGGCATGGGTGCGGCCTTTTACTAATTCGGTATCATTGGCGAGGTAAGCTTCGCCATTGAGCATCTTTTGTTTTTCTGATTTCATGGTGAGGCTAAGATAGCGAAGATGCGTAGCAGACGCAATGAAGTTTTAAGCACGCGTTGTAAATGCGCGCAAAAGGAGGTGTATAAATAAGCGAGTCATCGCGAGGAACGAAGCAACCCCCGATACGCTTGGCAGTGTATAGTTCGCGATTGCTTCGTACCTCGCAATGACAAAATGGATATGGCTCACCCTTTAGGGGCTGGAGCTACTTACTCTTCCCCTTCGCCTACATACATGTCATTAATAGCGCCGGCGTATTTGTTTTCGATTACCTTGCGTTTGGCTTTCATGGTAACGGTCATTTCGCCTTCGTCCATGCTGAAAGGGTTACGTTTTACTTTGAAGTTTTTGATGCGCTCGAACTTGGCTAGTTCATTACTTAGTTTTTTGATGTCGACGCCAATCCAGTCGGTCACCTGTTTATCGCTGATAAATTGTTCTGGCTGCTCAAAGTATTGCTCGGTAAGTCCGAAAGTTTCTTGCAGGCCTTCGCGAGATGGTACGATGATAGCGGTAACATACTCGCGTTTATCGCCCACTAAAAATACCTGCTCAATTTTAGGGCTTTTTAGGTAAGTGTTTTCTACCGGGGTAGGGTAAATATTTTTGCCGTAAGCATTTACCAGCATGTTTTTAAGGCGGTCGGTAATCTGGAGGTTGCCTTTATAAAAGCGACCGATATCACCCGTGTGGAACCAGCCATCTTTATCAATTGCTGCACTGGTTTCCTCTGGTTTATTCCAGTAGCCTTTCATCACGCAAACACCACGAATAATGATCTCACCTTCTTCCGAAATAAATTCGGGGTCAAAGGTGTCGTAGGTTTGTACGGTATAAATTTTACCGGTTTCTATATTTTGGATGGCTGTTTCGGTACGTTTAAAAATACGGCCTACCGTTCCATAAACCTGGCGCTCAAATTCGGTAACGGCCATTGGTCCGGTAGTTTCTGTTAAACCGAAACCCTCCAGGATCGGGATCCCCAGGTTACCAAAAAATTCGCCCACGTTTTTGGGCAATGCGCCACCGCCCGAAATCAGAAACTTTAGCCTGCCACCAGTTTTCTCAATAATTTTGCTGAAAACCAGTTTATGAGCAATTTTATATTCGCGGCTCAGGATAAAGCCCGGCGCTTTTCCGCTCTCTTTAACTTTGCGGTATTTCTGGCCAATCTCCATTGCCCAGGTAAATATTTTTGTTTTAATACCACCCGCACTCATACCATTTTTGTTGGCCTTATCATGGATACGCTCCAACAAACGCGGTACGCAGTTCATGATGGTTGGTTTAACCTCCATTAGGTTTTTGGCCAATAGATCAAGACTTTGAGCAAAGGCTATTCCACAACCGGCACCACAGCAGATATAGTAAGTGGCACAACGCTCAAACACATGCGAAAGCGGCAAAAACGATAAGAACAAATCATCTTTATCCACATTCCAAATTTGCTCCAGCGCATCGCGTACAGTCTCCACAAAATTACTGTGGGTAAGCATCACACCTTTAGGTGTACCCGTAGTGCCAGATGTATAGATAAGGCACGACAGATCGGATGGTAAAATAGCTTCGCGGGCAATATTGATGGTTACTTTATATTGATCAACAACTAACATCCCTTCTTCAATAGCATCTTCAAAACCAATTACGCCGGCTGCCAGTTCCAGCTTTTCGCAATACTTTTCAAAATCGTCAAAAGCGGGGATAATACGGATTAAGCCAGGGCAGTTATTAGCTACCTTAAGTACTTTACGCAACAAAAATGGGTTACCCACCAGCAATGTTTTCGAGCCCGAATCATTCAAAATATATTCGATCTCGGCTTCGGTTAGAGTAGGGTATATAGAGGCATTTACAGCACCAATTTGCTGTAAGGCCTGGTCGTAATAAATATATTCGGGGCCGTTTTCAATCAACAGACCCAATCGGTCGCCTTTTTTAATGCCGATACTCAGAAACCAGGCGGATAGCGCATCAGCCTTGTCCAGCGTTTCTTTGTACGAAATTTCCTGCCAGGTATCCTTTACTTTATGCGATAAAAAAGTATGGGTATCCGGGTGAATATTTTTCACAACATTTCTAAGCAGTTCAGGAACTGTTGCAATATCTTTATTCAGGTTCATTAAATCAGTTGGAGTTTATATAAATAGCAAATTTAGTTATTTAAAAGTAAAAACAAATTCGGGAATTGAATGGGTGAGCACCATAAAAGAGACGGAAGACGCGAGAGCCAAGAATCAAGACAAAATTAAGAGTTGCGAGACAAAAGAATCAAGACAAAACCCATCTGGCGCAAGTATCCTTTTGTGATTTATTGTCGCCTCCTTTTGAAAACCAACGTACAGTAAAATTAATGGTCCGCCAGTCCCGCTTTCTGCTTTACTGCGTGCCGCGTCAATCGGGTTTAGGTTTGAGGGGTTGTGCTGAGGTTTAATTTTCTCCTGCCTTCGAAATGACAAGAGTAGAACCGAAACGATAAATATATTTTTTCTTGCTTTTTAAATTAACAATTGGTTAATGAAATAACAATGTAACTAGTTAAACTAATGGTAGTTAGTTGCCGTATAAAACAATTGTTAATTAATAATAAAACCTAAAAATTACCATTATGCAAACACTTACTAATTCACGACTGTGGATTTTAGCTCTTGCTACGGCCGGAATGCTTGCCGGAAGCTGTACAAAAAATGAAACTACACCTGCATCGTCCGCGTCCGACGCTGTAAAAATTACCTCCAAGATTTCAAAAACCGATTTCGCGGTATCAGCATCCGAGGGTTTCGAGGTAGGTTCTACCAGCCCGAAAACGGCTTATGATGTTGCACCCACCGGCTCGAGCAGCGGCGACAATGTTACCCTGTCTGGCAAATCATGGAATATGTACGATGCATTGATCGGCAACCTAAGTGCCGACTTAAAGGCTGGTTCATGGAGTGGCCGCATCCGCAATACCGGTAAAATAACCATGCTGTTTGATGTTACTACAGGCATCAGTACTGTTACTATTAAAAGCGGCACCTACGGCACAGATCCAGCTAGTACCTGGGGCTTATTTTATTCTACAGATGGTGGCACAACCTGGACACAGTCGGGCTCGGCCATTACTACAACATCAACCCTTACAACATCAACTTTTACTATTAATGTAACAGGCACTGCCCGCCTGGATATCCGGAAGCTAACCGGTGGCTCCAATCGCATTAATATTGATGATATCACTATTAACGATAATGCAGGTGGCGGCACAGGCGGCGGCACCGGCACCGTATTAACAGGTAAAAGATTTTTATTTGATGCCAGCCACCTCGAAAACGCAGGTAGCGCTGATTGGCAGATTGACGCCGACGGTACTGAAAGCGTACCAATTTACACCGGCGGAACAACTACTGAAACTAAAGCTCAACGTGTGCCAACTCCATCATACACAGGCATCACAGCCAGTACGCCAGAAACCTACTGGAAGGGCGGTATCTCATCATGGGCTGTATCTTTGGTAAAACTGGGAGAACTTGTTGAAACCCTGCCAAGCGGATCTACCATTACCTATGGTACCAGCGCTGCGCAGGATTTAAGTAACTATGATGTTTTTGTGGTTGATGAGCCTAATCGCTTATTTACCACGGCAGAGAAAACTGCTTTAATGAATTTTGTAGCCAACGGTGGCGGTTTATTTATGATTGCCGATCATACTGCCGCTACAACTGCAGGTACAGATGCTAACGGTTATAACCCATCAGATCGTGACGGTGATGGTTACGACTCGCCAAGGGTTTGGAATGATTTGATGACCAATAACGGTATTAACAACGTTAATCCTTTCGGCTTTAATATCAACTATATCGATATCAGCGAAGGTCCATCAACCAATGTATACACCGGCACCAACATAGATGCACAAAAGATACTGAACGGAGCTGCGGGTACTGCTTCTAAATTGGCTTTTTATGATGGGTCTACGGCCACCTTGTATCCGGCCAATAACTCAAGTGTACAAGGGCTCTTCTGGCGTAATAGTGCTACCAATGGCGGCACTGCCAACGCCATGGCTTTGATGGCAACTTATGGTAGCGGTCGCATTGTATTTATCGGTGATAGCTCACCTGCAGATGATGGCACTGGTGATACGGGCGATAGTTTGATCAATGGCTGGTCGGGCGATGCTCCTTCTGGGTATACCTCGCATCCGGCTTTGCATTTAAACGCATCGTTATGGCTGGCTAAAGCACAATAGGTACTATTTTCCTTGCATATAAATGAAGAGGTCGCTGTAATGGTGGCCTCTTTTTTGTTTACAGCTATCAAACAGTTTACGGAGATTCTGTATTTTACTACTACCATAAACATAAACCGTATGAAGATAATTATTGTAGGTGCTTCGGGCACTTTGGGTAAAAAGGTAACCGCCGCGTTGAAAGATAAACACGAAGTAATTACCGCAGGCAGAAACTCGGGCGATGTACGGGTTGATATCACTTCAGTGTCGTCCATCGAAAACTTGTACAAGCAGGTTGGCAAATTTGATGCGCTGGTAAGTGTTACAGGCAGTGCGCACATGGCCCCGCTGAAAGATATTAAAGACGCCGACTTTAGAAAAGGCATAGACAGCAAACTGATGGGGCAGGTTAACCTGGTGCTCATCGGCCAGCATTATATTAATCCTAATGGATCGTTTACTCTAACCTCAGGCATCCTGAGTAATGATCCGATTAAGATGGGCGTAAACCTAAGCACGGTAAACGGCGCTATTAATTCTTTTGTGATCGGTGCAGCTGTTGACCTGGAAAATGGCGTACGTATTAATGCTATTAGTCCGGGTGTGGTAGAAGATTCTCCTGGTTATTTTGAAGCTTTCCCAGGGCATATTCCGGTGGCTATGGATAAGGTTGTGGCTGCTTATATTAAGAGTGTTTTAGGGGCGATTACTGGGAAGGTTATAGAGATACATTAAATTTTGTAATGGAGAATGCACCTCCTCTCAGCTGATTGCGAGAACGTAGGACGAAGCCTATGCATGGCTCGCGTATCTGCCGCCCCTCGCTCATCGCTTTGGTTTAATACATTATGATATAAAACAGAAAAGGCACCTATTGAGCGCCTTTTCTGTTTTATATGAATCTTAAAAATTATACTGAAAAACTTTCTCCGCAACCACATGTGCGGCTTGCATTAGGGTTGTTGAAGTTGAACCCTTTACCGTTCAGCCCGTCCGAAAAATCTAGTTCGGTACCGGCCAGGTATAAGAATGATTTCATATCAAGCGCCATTTTAACGCCTTGGTCTTCAAAAAACTGGTCGCCTTTTTTCTCCTCGTTATCAAAATCGAGGTTGTAAGACAGGCCCGAACAACCGCCGCCCTGAACAGACACCCGTAAAAAATACGAAGCATCCAACCCGGCATCGCTCATCAGGTGTTCTATTTTACTTTTTGCTTTATCAGTTACAGTTACCATTGTAGTAGATTTGAGATGTGAGATTTGAGATGTGAGACAAGCTCGCAAAACAAACCTTACAAATTTAATTTTTATATTAATGTTAGATAAAAGATCTCAAATCTTATATCTAGCATCTCACATCTTTTTTAGTGGTGTGTTTTTTCGCTTTCGATAGGTGCCATGCCGTTTTTAACGCGGTAATCGTTAATTGCAGCTTTGATAGCATCTTCTGCTAAAACAGAGCAGTGGATTTTTACCGGAGGTAAAGCTAATTCTTCAACAATATCCATGTTATCGATGGTCATTGCGTCATCAATTGATTTGCCTTTTAACCACTCTGTAGCTAATGATGATGATGCAATTGCAGAACCGCAACCAAATGTTTTAAATTTAGCATCTGTGATTACATTGTTGTCATCAACTTCAATTTGCAGGCGCATTACGTCGCCGCACTCTGGTGCACCAACAAGGCCGGTACCCACCTTGCTGCTCGATTTATCTAAGGTACCCACGTTACGCGGGTTGGTGTAATGATCAATTACTTTATCTGAATAAGCCATAGCTTTATGATTTGTTAATTAGTTGATTTGAGAATTTGAAAATTGCTCTTCGTTATTTATATATATAGTTTGATGTGCTGATTTTCAAATCTTCAAATCCTCACATCATCAAATTATCTTAATGTTCTGCCCACTCAATTGAGTTAAGGTCGATACCTTCTTTAAACATTTCCCATAGTGGAGAAAGTTCGCGCAGGTGGGTAACAGACTTTAACGTTACTTCAATAGCGTAGTCAATTTCTTCTTCTGTTGTAAAGCGGCCTAAACCAAAACGGATAGAAGAGTGTGCCAGGTCATCAGATAAACCTAATGATTTTAACACGTATGATGGCTCTAACGATGCCGAAGTACAGGCAGAACCAGATGATACTGCTAAGTCTTTCATGGCCATCATTAAACCTTCGCCCTCTACATATTTGAAAGAAATATTCGCAACGTGTGGTAAGCGGTGTTCAACGTTTCCGTTTACATAGCTTTCTTCCAGCACGGTTAATGCTTTTTCTAATTTGTCGCGTAGTTTTGATAAACGTACAGCTTCATCAGCCATTTCTAAACGGGCAATTTCGCATGCTTTACCTAAACCAACAATGCCTGGTACGTTTAATGTACCAGAACGCATACCGCGTTCGTGGCCGCCACCATCCATTTGGGCAGTAACTTTAACCCTAGGGTTTTTACGACGAACGTATAATGCGCCAACACCTTTAGGGCCGTACATTTTATGAGCCGATAAAGCTAATAAGTCGATACCATCAGCAATAACGTCAACAGGTATTTTACCTACCGCCTGGGTAGCATCGGTCATAAATAAAGCGCCGTATTTGTGTGCAATTGCAGCAATTTCTTTAACCGGTTGTATAACACCAATTTCGTTGTTACCATACATAATAGAAACCAGGATGGTCTCCGGAGTCATGGCGGCCTCTAAAACGGCTAAATCTACCAAACCATCTTCTTTAACCGGAAGATAGGTTACACGTGCACCTAATTGCTCAATGTGCTTGCAGGTATCTAAAACAGCTTTATGCTCGGTAACAGTAGTAATTACGTGGTTACCTTTTTCTTTATACATTTCAAACACACCTTTAATAGCCAGGTTGTCTGACTCGGTTGCGCCTGAGGTAAAAATGATCTCTTTTTCGTTAGCACCAATTAGTTTAGCTACTTGTTCGCGGGCGTAGTCTACCGCTTCTTCTGCCACCCAGCCAAAAGCGTGGTTACGGCTTGCCGCATTACCAAACTTTTGTACAAAGTAAGGTACCATCGCGTCTAAAACCCGTGGGTCCATCGGCGTAGTTGCGTTATTATCTAAATATACAGGAATGTTCATAGCTGTTTAATTACAAATACAAAGATAGTTAAACTTTATATAGAAAATATTCAATCTTTAGTTATATCTATGCTTCGTAGTCATTAATTTGCAATTTTTAGTCGATGAATAAGGTAGAACATATTGGCATAGCCGTAAATAACCTTACAGATGCCTCGGCGCTGTACCAAAAACTGCTGAATACCAGCGTTTACAAAACCGAAGAAGTTGCATCTGAACATGTTTTAACTGCATTTTTGCAGGTTGGGTCAAATAAAATAGAACTGCTGCAAGCCACATCCGAAAATAGCGCCATCGCCACCTTTTTAGCTAAAAAAGGAGAAGGCATTCATCATATTGCTTTTGATGTTGATGATATTGTAGTCGAGATGGCGCGATTGAAAAGCGAGGGCTTTATTTTGCTGAATGAAGTGCCCAGGCGAGGTGCTGATAACAAACTGGTTTGCTTCGTGCATCCAAAGAGCGCGGGTGGAGTGTTGGTGGAACTTTGCCAGGAGGTGAAGTGATTTCGGAGTTTGGATGTCCGATTTCGGATTTTGCTTCTTCATTTTGTCATTGCGAGGTACGAAGCAATCTCGTCGCCAATGCTTATTTGATTTGTATAGCTACGAGATTGCTTCTTACCTCAATGACAAAGTTTTAGAATAGTGCATCCTTCATCCCTAAACCCGATTGTCGCGGCACGCAGTAAAGCAGAAAGCGGGGCTAGCAGGGGCGATCATTGCTGAACGTTCGTTTACAAAAAGTGTTCTCTGATTTTGTCATTCCGACGTAGGAAGAATCTTATGCTCCAATCAGCGTTAATACAGGACGAAGAAGATCCTATCGCTGGCGTTCAGAATGAGAAGGTTATAAAACCGAAATCCGACATATTTATAATTGTTAAAAACTTTTTAATCCGCTCTTTTATAATTTCAAATAAAGCTGTATATTTGCACCTCTTTTATAAAGAAAGTAAAATTAATATGAAACAGGACCTGCATCCCAAAAACTATAGATTAGTTGTATTTAAAGATATGTCTAACGAGTATTCTTTATAACTAAATCATGCATCGATACCCGCGAGACCGTTAAATGGGAAGACGGTAATGAGTATCCATTAGTAAAATTAGAAATCTCTCATACGTCTCACCCGTTTTACACTGGTAAAATGAAACTGGTAGATACTGCCGGACGTATTGATAAATTCCGTAGCCGTTACAACAAAAAGTAATCCGCTCGCGGTAATAAATATTAGAAAGTCCCCCGTACTACGGGGGACTTTTTTATTTTTGCGCAATGGCAATTATTTTATTTGACGATAACGCATACCAAACCCTTCTTCCATTAACGTTCACACGTCCGGTTGCCAATTTGCGTATAGGCATTTTGACCATAGCCGAAAAATGGGCTGAGCATTTAAATACCACCTACTCTTACCATACGCAGGTATACCTGCAAGCTAAATTTCCGCTTGAGCTTGCTGCCGAAAATATATTTATTAACGGCGCTTTTTGCCCTGATGAGTTTTTGCTTGAAGCCATCGATAAACTGCAGACCGGCGAAGCTTTAAAGTATCATGGCCAATTGGTTGCTGTTAAATTGAACAGTACCGATGCTAAGGCTTTTGATTTTAACCAGGATTTTAGCCGCGTAATTGATCATGAGCGTACACCACTATCCATAAAATACCCCGAAGATATTTTCCGCAAAAATGATATTGAATTAGGTAAAGATTTTAAGCTCTTAACACAAGGCCGTACCAGTGCAGGCATTAGCAGCACTAATACCATTATCGGTGATGACTTTTTTGCTGAAGATAGTGCTACTGCCGAATGTTCGACTTTTAATACCAAAAATGGCCCGATATATTTAGGCAATAATGCTGATGTGTGGGAGGGCGTACATATTCGTGGTGCATTTGCGCTGTGCGATAATTCGCAGGTTAAAATGGGCGCAAAAATTTATGGTGCTACAACTATTGGCCCTTTTTGCCGGGTTGGTGGCGAAATTAATAATTCGATAATTTGGGGCTACTCGTCTAAAGGGCATGAAGGTTATTTAGGTAATTCGGTAATGGGCGAGTGGTGCAATATAGGTGCCGACTCTAATAACTCGAACCTTAAAAATAATTATGCCGAAGTGAAGCTGTGGGATTACACTACTGAGCACTTCCGGAAAACAGGCCTGCAATTTTGCGGCTTAATTATGGCAGACCATGCCAAATGTGCCATTAACACCATGTTTAATACCGGTACTGTTGTAGGGGTTAGCGCCAATGTTTTTGGCGCTGGGTTTCCGCATAATTTTGTGCCTGATTTTAGCTGGGGCGGGCCGACACACGGTATAGAAACATACTCGCTTAAAAAGATGTTCGAGACCGCAGAAAAGGTATACGAACGAAGAGAAAATCGCCCGTTTGACCAAATAGAACGGGACATATTAACGCACATATTTGAATTAACAGAAACACATAGAAGATTTTTAAAATGAGAAAGAAAATTGTTGCAGGTAACTGGAAAATGAACCTTGATTATAACGAAGGTTTATCATTATTCTCTGAAATAGTGAACATGGTAAAAGACGAAGTAACAGGTACACAAACTGCGGTTATTTGCAGTCCGTTTATTCATTTACATAGCCTGGCACAACTGGCAAAAGGTTATGATAAAGTAGCTATCGGCGCACAAAACGCACACCAGGCAGAGAGTGGTGCTTATACCGGCGAAATTTCTGCTAAAATGGTTAAATCAACTGGAGCAGAGTATGTGATCCTGGGCCACTCAGAGCGTCGCCAGTATTTTGGTGAAAACAACGCGCTGCTGGCTACTAAAACTGATACCGCCTTAAAAAATGGTTTAAAACCAATTTTCTGCATTGGAGAAACTTTGGACGAACGCGAAACAGAAGCGCATTTCGAAGTGATTCAAACACAATTGGAGGAAGGCATTTTTCACTTGTCGACAGAGCAGTTTGCGCAAATTGTTTTAGCTTACGAGCCGGTTTGGGCTATTGGTACTGGTAAAACAGCGACAGCAGAGCAGGCGCAAGAAGTGCACGCTTTTATCCGCAATGCGATTGCCGAAAAATATAACCAGCAAGTGGCTGACGATACTACTATCCTTTACGGTGGTAGTGCCAACCCCAAAAATGCTTCAGAATTATTTTCTCAGCCAGATATCGATGGCGGCTTAATCGGCGGTGCATCATTAAAATCTCGCGACTTTTTAGATATCGTTAAGGTATTTAATTAATAGGTATTTTAAATTTTAGAGAAGGAAGCATTAGAGACAATGCTTCCTTTTTTGTTTTTCGGTGTATTTAAATAGTTTCTCTGGCGCAAGCGTCTGTTTTTGAAAATTGCCTGCTGATTATACATAATGGTCACAAACAGACGCTTGCACCAAAACTAAGAGCATCTGATTATAAAAAACGCGAATTAAGTTTGATGTAGCTGTAAGTATTGAGATATTTGTTGCAGCTATCTGATTGTTTTGTATCTCACATCTCAATACTTAAATCTAAAAGCTATGAACTATTACGAACTTGTATTTACCCTTACAGATGGGGAAGACTATCAGCAGGATTTACTGATAGATGCGTTAGGCGGACTGGGTTTCGATACGTTTGAAGAAACAGAAACGGGTTTTAAAGCCTACACGCCGGCCGAAAGTTTTGACAAGTATAAGGTTGATGAGGCTTTAAGTGAGTATGATGATATGTTCTCGTTTAATTATGAGGTAAACCTTATCCCGCAAAAAAACTGGAACGAGGAGTGGGAAAGTAACTTCCAGCCCATGCAGGTTGGCGATCAGGTGCGTGTAAGGGCAACGTTTCATCCAACCGATCCTGGTTATCCGTACGAAATTGTTATCGACCCCAAAATGGCTTTCGGTACCGGCCACCACGAAACTACTACCATGATGATGGCCCATATATTGGAGGCAGATTTGATAGGAAAATACGTTTTGGATATGGGCTGTGGAACGGGTATTTTGGCGATACTGGCTTCTAAAGTTGGCGCGTCTGAAATTGTTGCCATAGATTATGATCCGTTGAGTTATGAAAGCACTGTCGAAAACTCTAAGCTTAATAAGGTTGATAACGTATTAGCCGTTTGTGGCTCAAAAGATGTTATCCCCGAAGCAAAATTTGATACCATATTAGCCAACATTAACCGCAACATCCTTTTAGACCAGATGAAACGTTATGGCGAAGTACTAAAAGCTGATGGTGAAATCTATTTCAGTGGTTTTTACGAAAGCCCGGATCTAGATATTATTAAAGAAGAAGCCGGCAAACATGGCATGAACTACATGGAACACAAAAAAATGAAAGACTGGGTGGCTGCCCGGTTTGTTAAAGCATAAATGCAAAAGGCCCGATTAGGGCCTTTGTTATTTTATGATGGTGAAGGTACGGGGTCTGGATCATCATCGTATACTTCCTCATCTTTTAAATAATCTTCTTCCGGGTCTGGTTCACGTACATCGTCGCCCACGCGTACTTCATGCAAATCATCTTCATCCTCAATACCAGTTTCGTTTTCATCGGGGTCTGTACCGGCTGGTGAGTGGCTGTTAAACTCAAAGCTTAATGGCGAATGCCCGTTTTGTTCTCAGTAATTTTCATAACGCTTTTATTTAAGTGAATACTTTTAAAATGCCAGATAAATTCTGGAGCAACACTTAAACAACAGACTTTTGGATGGATAGGTTTTGATAGATGTGATAATAAGTTAATCACATTAAACTTTGTTATTTTCTCTAGATAGGAGACTCTTCTGGTAATGTAAGTGGCAATCAACCCTGTTTCTCCGAAATTTTTATATGGCGTTAAACCAATGCCAATTTAAATTATCATAGATTTAGCTTAACCGACTTATCTTATGAAACTAAAATTTACCTTTCTAACCGTAATGCTGTTGGGAACTAGCATTTACGTTAAATCTCAAAGTCTTTCTTCCATTAATTTAGCCGTATCCAATCATGGAACTGCAATAACTTCTGTAGAGTTATTTGCTGGTAACAATCGCATTAATATTAGTTTAAAAGGGCGTGCATGGGTACAAAATGCAAGTGATAATGCTATTAGGCCGGTTAATAATATACCTGGTGCAACTGCAAATTCTTCGATTGACTATTACGATAAATTTGATGACGCATACAAAACCGGAAAAGTAAAGTCTGCCGGAGATATTGGGTTTGATTATTACGACAGATTTGACGATGAGTTTGCACGCGGCAAATTGAAGCAAGCTGGGAAGCTTGGCTTTACTTACTATGATAGGTTTGATGCAGAGGAACTTAGAGGGAAGGTTAAGTCAATAGGTAACGTTAACGTTACCTATTATGATAAATTTGATGTCGACAATATTGGTAAGGTGAAAAGTATTGGTAACACAACTATCGTTTACTACGACAGATTTGATCCGGTTGAACTGCGAGGAAAGATAAAATCGATCGAAGGCAATAGCCCGCAAATTAATGTGATTGGTGATTGAAATAATAAAGCCATGGCTCAATATCGGTATGGCTTTATTATTTTAATTGGATAGATTCATTTAATACCCTACGGTAAATCTTTGTTTAGCAAACTGTTTGTTTTCAGCTTCATCAACAATAGCAATCGCCATATCTTCGGCGGTAATACTGCATTTTCCGTTCTCGTCAAATACAGGGCTTTCGGTGCCGAGGCGGTATTTACCGGTACGTTCGCCAGGGTGTAGTTCGATAGCCGGGCTTAAGAAAGTCCATTCTAATTGCTCTTCTTTTCTTAAATCAGTCAAATAGTCCCGGGCTGCAGTTGCACCAGTTTTCCACTCGGCCGGGAACTGAGGCGAATCAACCAATTGTTGGCCATCAATAAATAAACTACCAGCGCCACCTACTACCAGTAAACGCTGCACGCCTGCTTGTTTGGTTGCAGTTTGTACCGCTTGCGATCCCTTGATGAAAGCATTATACAGATCTGGATTAGTCCAGCCCGCATTATAAGCGCTGATTACGATATCGTTGCCTGCTAAAACTTCGGCCAATTTATCGGTATCTAAAACGTCAACAGCAACCTTGGTTAGGTTTTTGTTTTCTGTTGTGATCTTTTGGATATCACGGGCAATGGCGGTAACTCCGTGGCCGCGTTGCAAAGCTTCTGTTAATACGTTTTTGCCTACAAAGCCAGAGGCGCCTATTAATGCAATTTTCATGTTTTTGTTGTTTTTAATTGTTATTAAATTTGTTACAGTTATGTGTAAAAAAAATTAAACGAATTTTTTACCAAAATCGGCAAGGGTCATAAGTTCTAATTGCTTGGTTATGGTTTGATCAACATCCTGATACAAACTAACAATGTGTTTATTTACTTGTTTGCCAATTGGGCAGTCTGGGTGGGCTTGATTTTTAGCTAATCCAAAAGGAGAGGCTGATTTTACTGCATTGTAAACATCGGCTAAGGTAATCAAATCGGCAGATTTGCTTAAAGTGTAACCGCCTGTTTTGCCTTCTTTACTCTCAACCAAGCCATGTTTGCGCAGATTACCCAGTTCTTTTCTAATTAATGCAGGATTGGCATTTACGCTGCCAGAGATATAGTCAGACGAGAGCACCTCACCATTTGAATGGTAGAGTAGCGTGAGTATATGTGTTGCTATTTGAAACCTGGCGTTCATCTGTAATATTTATTATTACAGTACAAATGTACTAAAGTTTTAAACAATCAAGATAATTTTTAACTTTTTGTCGAAAAACTTCCAATACTGTACATAAACCTTGTTAATAGGCTATCAATATTTTTTATTTTATGTTAATTTAGCGCACGTTTAAACTATGAAAGTACATTTTATAGCCATAGGTGGCAGTGCGATGCATAACCTGGCTATCGCTTTACATAAAAAAGGTTTCCAGGTTACCGGGTCAGACGATGTAGTGTTCGAGCCATCTGCCACGCGTTTAGCTAATTACGGTCTTTTGCCCGCACAACAAGGCTGGTATCCAGAGAAAATAACAACCGATTTGGATGCTGTCGTTTTAGGAATGCATGCCCGTGTAGATAACCCCGAGTTATTGAAAGCGCAGGAGCTAGGTATTAAAATATATTCGTATCCAGAATATATTTATGAGCAATCAAAAGATAAGTTACGTGTAGTAATAGGAGGGAGCCACGGCAAAACCACCATTACATCAATGATATTGCATGTTTTGCAGGCAGCTGGTAAAGATTTTGATTACCTGGTTGGTGCGCAGCTGCAAGGTTTTGATACCATGGTTAAGTTGAGCGATGCTCCCATTATTGTGATAGAAGGGGATGAGTACCTGGCTTCTCCAATTGACCGCCGGCCTAAATTTCATTTATACAAAGCAAACGTTGCAGTATTAAGCGGCATTGCTTGGGACCATATCAATGTGTTCCCCACGTTTGATAATTATATTGAGCAGTTCCGAATTTTTATCAAAACCATTATCGCAGGCGGATCACTGTTTTACAGCGATACTGATGTGGTGTTGAAAGAGGCTGTATTAACTGATTACTCAGATGTTAAAAAGCAGGGTTATAGTTTACCACCCCATCATATTATTGATGGTATTACGTTTATTGAATATGACGGCAAATCGTGCCCATTAAACGTTTTTGGGCAGCATAACTTATTAAATATAGAGGCAGCCAGATATGTGTGCAGTATGTTTGATATTTCTACTGATACTTTTTATCAATATATCAGTAGTTTTAAAGGGGCAGCCAGGCGATTGGAGTTGTTGGGTAGTAATAGCCATGTAAGCGTTTATAAAGATTTTGCACATTCGCCGTCGAAGCTTCGGGCTACAATACAAGCGGTTAAAGCACAGTTCCCAAACCGGAAGCTGTTGGCCTGTATTGAGCTGCATACTTTTAGTAGCCTTAATGCCGACTTTTTGAATGAATATGCCAATACTATGGACGAAGCCGATACAGCTGTGGTATTTATAGATAAAAAAACTTTTGAGCAAAAAAAGATGCAGCCTTATCATGCAGAACGGGTTAGAGAAGCCTTTAAACGCGATGATCTGATATTTTTTGATCAGTCGGCATCTTTGCTTACACTGTTTGATGATTTGGATGCGGTGGATCGTAGTGTATTGCTTATGAGTTCAGGGAATTTCGCCGGAATTGATCTGAACAGCTTGACACAGAACATTTTAAAAAAGTATTTTTCTAAATAACTTTTTAATTTGAAATATAATTGTAACTTTATTAACTATTGAGAAACCTTCATCCTAACTTAATTTAAAAAATGAAAACACTGGGAAAAAAAATCAGATTATTACGCCACCAAAAGGGTTGGAGCCAAGAAGATGTTGCTAAAAGATTGGATATTTCAATACCCGCCTTTTCAAAAATCGAAACAGGTATTACCGACATCAACTTGTCTCGCCTTGAGCAGATAGCTGATTTGTTTGAAATGTCAGTGGTTCAATTGCTAACGTTTAATGATGCAGAGGGAGAGTTGAAGTATGCAAACGAGCTTGAATCAGTAAACAAAAAATTGATGGATCGCGAAACGGAGGTTATCGATCTGCAAAAGAAGGTTATCGAATTATTTGAAGAATTACGCCAAACCAAAGCAACTGCATAACTTGCGATATCAGTTGTTTTGCGAAAAATAATTTATAAGTCCGTTATGGTTTACATAACGGACTTTTTTTGTTTTAGAATATATATTCCATTGTCGCATGCTTTTTACTCGGCGTAGCACCCATGGCATGGTGTACAGAAAGCATCTTGTCATTAAAATCGCCCACCCAAGATAGTTCCAGCTCGTAGTACTGGTTTAGCGGATACACATATTCTTTCAGCTTAATAAATATGGCAGATTCGAGCCCGTGGTTCTGGTATTTTTTCTTGGTACCCATTACCACAGCACGCATATGCGAAACGCCTTTCCAGCGCTTGTAAGCAAATTTAAGTTTACCGATCAGGTTTAATTTGCCGTTAATACCTTTGATCATCTGATTGGCATCGGGTAGGATAACCACAGCTGCAGCAGGTTCGCCATTGATATAGGCAAACCAAATGAGGTGCTCATCCATAATGGCCTTCATCTGCCTAAAACTATCTAAAATGGCATCTTGACTAATCGGAACAAAGTTCTCGAAATCCTGCCAGGCATCGTTATAAATTTCTCTAAAATCAGCTGCAAACTGATTTATTTTAGAAGCCTCGAGGTGTTTAAACTCATAGCCAGGCTTTTGAGCAACCCATTTAGCAATTTTGGTAAATCGCTCGGGAAACTCATTATAAACGATAAGTTTATTGGTGATTTGCTCGTAAGATGTTTTAAACCCATAGCCATCAAAAAGCGCCTTATAGTAAGGTAAGTGGTAGTTCATTCCGTATGATGGAGGAATAAAACCTTCAATTAATAAACCCCAGTTGTTATCGTTTTCGCCAAAATTAATGGGGCCTTCCATTGCTTGCATGCCATTATTTTTCAACCACTCTTTAGCGGTATCAAACAACTTGTTGGCAGCTTCCTGGTTATTGATGCACTCAAAAAAACCCATTCCACCGGTCGGTAATTCGTGCCCATATGCCTTTTTTTCGTTGATAAAGGCAGCAACCCGGCCTATCAATTTTCCGCTATCATCTTTAAGTATCCAGCGGGTGGCTTTACCATGCTTGTAAAAGCTATTTTTTTCTGGATTAAAGGTAGCCTCTACGTCCTGCTCCAAAGGGCAAACCCAGTTAGGATCGTTTTTGTAAATCTGGCGTGCTATATCTAAAAAAGCCTTGCGGGTTTGTTTGTCGTTAACTTCAGTAACTGTCATACACTAATTGGGTAAGGCAAATTATATAAAATAAAAAAAGCACTCAGCTTCTTAGGCCGAATGCTTGTGTTGTGAGTATGCTTTAAACTATATTACTAATAGTCGTCGTCCTCATCAAAATCTTGCAGCTGATCATAATCCAGATCATCGTAAGACGCATCAAAATCGTCGTCATCATCGTCAAGAGACCGTTTCTTTGCTTTTGGATCAGCAGGTTTTTCGGCTTTCTTATCTGCGGCATTCTTAGATACTGCGTTGTTTTTTTCGGGTTTCTTTGGCGTTGCCATTGCACTTAAAACTTAATGTGTAATTGTATAAGCAAGATAACTAATATTTATTAGTGTTACTGCGAGCACTACAAATTTAGTGTTTCTCGAAAATAAAAAAATTGGTCGGCATAAAAAGTTGAAAAAAAATTATTCAACCTGATCGCCTATGGTATCGGTTTCGTTCGCCAGCTCTTTAACCTGCGGTAATTCGCTGATACTGTTGATGCCAAAATAGTCCATAAAAAGGGGACTGGTGGCATATAGTATTGGCTTACCAACCGTCTCAGATTTTCCGGCGATGCTAATCAGTTCTTTTTCCAGTAAGCGTTGCACGGTATAATCGCAGTTAACCCCGCGGATCTGTTCAATTTCTACCTTGGTAATGGGCTGCCGGTAGGCAATTATGGCCAAAGTTTCTATGGCGGCCTGGCTCAATTTCTTCTTAGAACGCTGAAGTTGTAATTGATTTATTGCTAAATGATACTCCTTTTTGGTGAGAAACTGATAGCCATTTCCTATTTTTAAGAGCTCTATTGCAAAGCGACTATCGGTATATTTTGCTTGTATTGTGCTGATGGATTTGTTGATTATTTCTACGCTAAAGTCCTCATTAAAAACACTTTGTAAGCAATATTGAAGCTCTTCTATCCGGATACTTTGTTCGGAAGCAAATATTAATGCTTCTAAATATTGGTCTATATTTTCCACTTTGTAAATATATGTATTCAATACAAAACTTAAGGCTCTGCGAAACCGGCTAACATTATATCGCGTACGTTGTACTATACTGTAATTTACAAAATCAAACCAAAAGTTAATCTTCCACCGTTTATGAAAACATTAACAGACAATCTACAAAGTGAAGGAATGGCCCGCCGCCAGTTTCTGCGCTATGCAGGTACCGGAGCCGCAGTGATGGCAGGGGTACTTACCATGGCCTCATGCTCAAAAGACCACTCGGCTACCGTAGTTAACGACCACGTTGATTTGGGGTCTGGCGACATCGCAATTTTGAACTACGCTTATGCATTAGAGCAATTAGAAGCCGCGTTTTACACCCAAGTAGCAGCAACACCATACTCTGGTATCACTACTTATGAAAGCGCTTTACTAACCGACATCCGCGACCACGAAGTTGCACACCGCGAATTTTTTAAAGCAGCGCTTGCAGGTAACGCTATCCCTGGCTTAACGCCTAATTTTAGTACTATTAACTTTACAGATCGTACCAGCGTTTTGGGTGCTGCAAAAGCATTTGAAGATTTGGGTGTATCTGCCTACAATGGTGCCGGTTACATGATTAAAGATGTAAACTACCTTGCCCTTGCAGGTAAAATCGTTTCTGTTGAGGCTCGTCATGCTTCATTGATCCGCAATTTGATTGCTCCTGGATCATTTGCAGACAGTACTGTAATTGATGCAAACGGACTGGATGGTGCAAAATCACCTCAGCAAGTTGTACCTATTGCCAACACTTATTTAAGTGGTAAAAAGATTTTAGCACCAAGTTTAGGTATTTTTTAGTCACTAAAAACACAGACAAGCCATGAATTTATTCAACGTAATAGACGAGATACAACAAGTTGATCCAGAGTTTCAAGATAGGATCAGCCCGCGCCGCGACGCGATAAAAAATATGAGCAGCTTTGGTACTAAAATAGCCGTTGCCGCTTTACCTTTTGCCTTTACTACTTTATTTAGAAAAGCATACGGACAAACAGCTACTTCGAGTGTAAATGATGTTTTAAACTTTGCTTTAACATTAGAGTACCTGGAAGCTTATTTCTACAACCAGGGTTTAGCACAGGCCAACCTGATACCAGCTGGCGATAAAGGTTATTTTACTACTGTAGCCGGACACGAAAATGCCCACGTTGCTTTCCTGAAATCTGTTTTAGGTAGCGCTGCAGTAACATCACCCACATTTGATTTAACTGCTAAAGGCACTTTTGCCGACGTACTGACCAATTACAATACCTACTTAGCCGTTGCCGAAACTTTTGAAGACACAGGCGTTCGCGCTTATAAAGGCCAGGCCGGTAATTTATTGGGTAACCAGGTTGTATTAACTGCTGCATTGCAGATCCATGCTGTTGAGGCACGCCACGCATCGGCTATCCGTTACCTGCGCGCATCAAAAGGTGTGAGCATTAAACCTTGGATTTCTGGTAGCGCAACTGTATTTAACGATACTGGGATTGCTGCTGTAAATGCATCATACGCTGGTGAAAACAATACGGTACAAGGTGGGGTAGATATTACTACACTTAATGCTGTAAGTGGTAAAACATCAATCACGGCTGCTATCGAAGCATTTGACGAACCATTAGATAAGGCATCCGTTTTAGCTATCGTTAGTCCTTTTATCAAAGCATCGTAAGGTTAATATAACATAAAATTAAAGGGCACTTTTGGGTGCCCTTTTTGTTTGTGTAGAAATTTAATCCTATTAGGAGTATAAAATTCCCCATTATTGTAACGGGTTAGTTACAGATATTGGCATTTTGAGCCAGTAAGGCCGATTTGCCACAATGGCACAGGCTTTGTATTTATATAAACAATCCTCCATAAGGATTATGTTTTTCATAGGTAGATGTAGGGTCGGGTTAGCTGCGAGAGTGAAGCCGACCTTTTTTTATGCCTTATATTTTATCCCGGTTTTTAGGGCTCCCTAACATTAATTCGCGTAGTACTTCCTGGTAAGTCAATTAATCGAAAAGATAATTTGATTAACTAATAATTCCACACTGGGGAATAATTATCCTTTTTTGGGAGATATTTCCCCGTAATATAGATGTGTTAATTATTAAAACATTGTTTTTTAGCTAAAGAGCAATGTTTGGCACTGTGGCACGCACTTTGTCTTTATATAAACAATCCTCCATAAGGATTATGTTTTTCATAGGTAGATGTAGGGTCGGGTTAACTGCGAGAGTGAAGCCGACCTTTTTTATACGCAATACTTTTATAAATGGTTACAACAATTTGTTGTAAGACTGCGAAAATTCTTATAATGCTTAATTCAAGCTAATCCCTATTTCACAGCCGCCACCTAAAAGATTTATCGTCGATAGCCCGCATGGTGCAAAGTATGCCATCTAAATGATCGTATTCGTGTTGTAGCAGTTCTGACAAATCATTTTCCATATGCCACATTTGTGGCTCCCAGTTTTCATCGAGGTATTTAATGGTGAGGGATTGATGGCGTTTCACTTTCACCAACAGGTTAGGGAAACTCATGCAATCGTCCCATAGTTCAAAAAGATCGTCGCTTAAATTTGTCAATTCGGGATTGATGAAAACCACGGGCTTATCAATATTCATATAGATCAACCTTTTCATGATGCCCAATTGGGGCGCTGCAATAGCCCTGCCGAAGTTGTGTTTAGCCCTCACTTCTTGCATTACGTTTTCCAGATCAGCTACCCAGTGTTCTACTAAGGGTAATTCTGATTGCTGTATCGGTTCGCAAACTTCATACAAACGAGGATCGCCGAGAAGAAGGAGGTCTTTGAGGGATTTCATTTTTGGGTAAGGAGATTTACTATTAGCCCGTTATGCCGAACTTGTTTCGACACCCCACGTGCTAAGTTAATATATACAAATTCGCCCAGTTGCCGGTGGGTTGCTGAAAAACAAGTTCAATAAGACGTATTATATATGATAGCCCCTGTGATCCAGAGCGACAGCGAAGGATCTTCTTCAAGATTCCTAGCGGTTAAGCCAAGCGCAGAAGATTCTTCACTACCTTCAGAATGACAAAATTTAACTCATGTCCTTTGGAGGTGGGAAGGCCTTAATAATTAATAACCTGCTCTTCTAACTCCGCAGGCAATTCACGCCATTCGTATTTCTGATTACGCAGTTGCGATTCAAAGCCTGCTTCTTCAATTGCAGTCTGGATACCTTTTGCTGTAAAGCGGTGAGGTGCACCGGCTGCAGATACCACGTTTTCTTCGATCATAATCGAACCAAAATCATTAGCGCCCGCATGTAAGCAAATTTGTGCAACCTGTTTACCTACTGTTAACCATGATGCCTGGATGTTTTTAACGTTCGGCAGCATAATGCGGCAAAGGGCAATCATGCGAATGTATTCGTCGCCGGTTACGTTGTTGGTGATGCCTCGTACTTTACGCAACAGCGTTCCGTCATCCTGAAAAGGCCATGGGATAAACGCAGTAAAGCCATAATGACCTTCCGGTTTTTCTGATTGTACCTCGCGAACCCATACTAAATGCTCAAAACGCTCTTCAATGGTTTCTACGTGGCCAAACATCATTGTGGCAGATGATGGCAGGTTCAATTTGTGGGCTGCACGCATAACATCTAACCATTCTTTACCACCACATTTACCTTTTGATATCAGGCGACGTACACGGTCGTTCAGTATCTCGGCACCTGCACCTGGTAACGAATCTAGTCCGGCCTCTTGCATGGCACGCAATACATCGATATGGCTCATGTTTTCCAATTTGGCAACGTGGGCAATTTCGGGTGGGCCTAAAGAGTGAAGTTTCAGTGTAGGATAAAGTTCCTTTAGCTGTTTAAAAAGATCGGTATAAAAAGCAAGACCTAGATCGGGATGGTGGCCACCTTGCAAAAGCAATTGGTCGCCGCCAAATTTAAAAGTTTCTTCTATTTTGCGTTTGTAGGTCTCAATATCAGTAATGTAGCTATCCTCGTGGCCTGGGCGACGGAAGAAGTTACAGAATTTACAGTTGGCAATACAAACGTTGGTTGTATTAACATTGCGGTCGATCTGCCAGGTTACTTTGCCATGCGGCACCTGTATTTTGCGCAGTTCGTTGGCTGTGTACATTAAATCTGGGGTCGAAGCATGGTTATATAAGTAAACACCTTCTTCCTGGCTTAAAAAATCAAACTGCAACGCGCGTTGTAACAGATCGGCTGTATTCATATAACAAAGATACTGGCAATTACTTTAATATTCAATCACCGTTTAAATATGATATTAGCTTGATACGGTTTCTACCCGTGCAACCTCGCCTTTTTGCAGGTGAATGTAATGATCAACTGCATTCGGTATCTCATGTGCATAGTGCGTTACATATATTAAGGTGATGTTGCTCTTGCTGCAAATTGTATCAACCAGGTGTTTAAACATTTGCTGTTGCTGATCATCCATACCCTGGCAAGGTTCATCTAATATTAGAAGGGTGGGATTTTTAACCAGGGCGCGGGCCAACAAACAAAGGCGCTGCGCGCTTGCCGGCACGTTTTTTAACAACTGGCGGGCGTATTTATCAATATCAAAAACCTTCATCCAACGCAAAACAATAGCGGCGCGACTTGGGTCACTTTGACGAAACAATCCCAGTGTATCATAAAAGCCGGATTCAATCACCTGTGCACAACTGTTATCCATCGGGAAAAACTGGTACAGCTCGGGCGATACAAAACCGCATTTGCGTTTAATATCCCAAATACTTTCGCCAGTGCCGCGCCTTTTATCGAATAGGGTAATATCATTAGCGTAAGCCTGCGGGTTATCACCATAAGCTAAACTTAGCAGGGTTGATTTACCAGCGCCGTTTAGTCCGAGCAATGCCCAGCGCTCACCTTGCCTTACCTGCCAGTTGATGTTATGCAAAACCTGTATATCGCCATACTTCACATTAACATTATTCATTTTTATAATCCACTCGAAAGTTGGGTTTTCAGTAAGGCTTAGTAAAGATCCAATTTCTGCCTCGTCAACATCTGGCGTGGCGCTTGCCCAACTAAAATGCTGCGCTGCGGTTTCGGCAGGGGTAAGGGTTTGGGTTAGCTTGCCATTTTCGAGCACGGCCACGGTTTGTATAATATCAGGGATTTCATTTGGCGATGTTGTCATTACCACGGTTACGCCCGAATCTGCGATCTCCTGCAGCAAGGTATTAAAGTACTGGCGCGAGGTAACATCGAGACCCGTTAAAGGCTGATCTAACAGTAGTAGGGTGGGATTCTTAACAAGTGCTGCCGCTATGCGCAGGCGTTTGGTTTCACCGTTGGATAATTTGATGAGCTGCTTTTGATAAAGATCAGTCAGGCGTAAGCGGTCAATTGCTTTTTCCTGCGTCCAATAATGCGCTTCGGTAACGTGGGCCAATATGGCTGACAGATATTGCTCAACTGTAAGGGCATCTTCCGAGTCGGATGAGTTATATCGTTGCTGGTAGTAAAAATCAGAAGTGTTAGAAAAATTCTTAAAATGATGGCGCGATTCTATCAAAGCCATACGTTGCGAAGCCAATAGCTCAGCAGCGTCATGCTGTGCAGATAGCTTGAAATTATGCGTAATTGAGCCACTTGTTATGCTTTGTTTACCAATAATTGCTTTAAGTAACACGCTCTTACCAGATCCGCTTTGGCCAATGATGGCCCAGTGTTGGCCCGCATTAATAGTAAGTGAAACATCATCTAAAACTTTCTGGCCTTGTATGGCTGCGCTGATATGGCTAACAGATATTAACGGATTATTCATTGCGGGCAAATTACAAAAACTTAATTATGCCCGAAAAAAACTAAGCAGGAAATAGCTATCGACTGAAGTTAATACCGGGTGATGTCGTTACGATGATTTCTCTTCGCCCCATAAATTAAATAAAAGATAAGCCCCACCACCGGAGCAAAGAAAAGCACCGCTCCCCAAAATGCTTTTACCGGCAGCAAAATATCCCTCCGGCGAAACAGGGTGTAAATGGCTATGATTAGCACTACCAGCCAGATCAAAAATAATATGATGAATGTATTGAGTAGGGTTGATGTTGTATTGCCCATGATGTTATGATTTGTTCAAGATTATACACAGTAGTAATAAATAAGTTTGTTTAAAGGATGCAAATAAGCTTATTGTCCTAAATAGCTTACAGCTTTATGTTTTAAATATTTATAAACAGGCCTTAAATGTAGATTGAAGGCCGTTTTGAAGCATAAAATCGACATTTCTACAGCACAATTTCAAAAAGGTATAGTTATTGTATTTGTTAGGCACATCACTTATTTAAAACCCTTATGAAACGTTTACCCGTATTATTATTTGCACTGGCTATGATGTTAATGAATAGCTGTGCAGTTGTTGGTGGCATCTTTAAAGCCGGAGCAGCAGTTGGCATTATTGCCGTAGTTGTAGTTATCTTGATTATCGTCTGGCTAATCTCTTTGTTCAGAGGAAAAAATTAACAGAAAATTTATTAATTATTAATAAACAATAGGCGCTGCGAGCGGTTCTGTTTAAAACACACATTAATCATGGAAAATACAAAAGCAACAATAGAAACATTGAATGATCTGGTAAAGATTAACAATGACCGTATAGAGGGTTACGAAAAAGCCACTAAAGATATTGGTGAAGACCAGGGCGACCTGAAAACGCTTTTCACCAGTATTATCGGTGATAGCCATAATTACAAATTGGCATTGGGAACTGAGATCGAAGTACTAGGTGCTGATATTGAAAACACAACTAGCACCAGCGGTTCATTACATAGAACGTGGTTACAGGTTAAAGCTGCATTTACAAGCAACAGCACTAAAAGCGTTTTAGAAGAATGCGAATTTGGTGAAGATGCAATTAAAAAAGCGTATCAAACCGCCATTGAGTCTGAGCACTTACCGGCATATATTAAAGACATACTGATTGATCAGAAATCTTCAATTGATGCTACTCATGATGATATTAAACAATTGCGTGATCAGTACGAAAACGTGTAACGATTTGTAATTTAATGCATATTAAAGCATATTGGTTAAACCAATATGCTTTTTTTTTATTAAAAGTGCTTAATATTGTGCATAATTTACAACACAAGCAACATTGATGAAAAATTACAAATTGATATTACTGGCAGTAGTTGCAAGCTGTGCTTTTAGCGCTTGCAGTGGCGATCATAGTCCGAACAGCGCACCGGACTCTACAACAGATAATCCGGCTTTCAGACAGCGTAATGTGGACACGGCAGCAGTAACCCACGCTATGGGCGAGGCTACAATGGTACCTAACGAAGGTTCGGGCGGCGTGGAAATTAAAAAAGACAGCACTAAAATGAAAGTTAGAACTGTTAATATCGAATCAACTGCTCCTGCGGCTGCCGCTCCTGCTGCAAAAGATACTACAGCTGCTAAGAAATAATTTTTTTTAAGATAGAGAAAGCCCTGTTCATTTAGATCGGGGCTTTTTGTTTTCCGGTATTTTTTATGCTGATACCTTCTTAAGGGTATGGTATTAAACAAGAAAGGCCCCGATTTTATCGGGGCCTTTCTTGTTTTTCCTAAGAAATGTGGAATTACATTTTCTTAGTAGTGTCTTTTTTAGTTGTATCAACTTTAGCGCTGTCTTTTTTTACAGAGTCAGTTTTAACAGTTGAATCAACAGCTACAGTTGAATCTTTTTTAGTAGAATCAGTAGTAGTAGTTGAACCAGAACCTTTACAAGCTACCATTGAAGCAGAAAGAAATAACGCTACAGCGCCTAATTTGAATGCATTTTTCATTTTTGAAATTTTTTAAAAGTGATTAATAGTTTTTTATTTAATACCAGGAATTGAAAAAGGTAACCGTATAAATTAAAAATATTTTAACGATTGATCTTTTTTATTGCCAATGGTGATTATTGCTTTTTAGTAACTTCCTTTTTCTCAGTAGTTTTAACAGTTACTTTTTTGCTAACTGTATCTGCAACTTTCTTTGAAGTATCTGCTGCTGCGGTAGTATCTTTCTTTAAAGAATCAACTTTTACAGTAGTATCTGCAACTGTTGATACTGATGAATCCGCTTTAGCTGTATCGCTGCCTTTTGATGAGCCGCTACCTTTACAAGCTACAAGTGATGCAGATACTGCTAAAACTACAAGGGTGTTTTTAAATAAGTTTTTCATGGGGTATAGATGTTATTTTTGTTTTATAACCTTAATACTTTAAAATGAAAAAGGTAACCCTTGTGAGGTTACCTTTTTCAAAGATCTTAAGATCTGTAAGGAATTACATTTTTTTAGTAGTATCCTTTGCAGTAGTATCAGTTTTAGCTGAATCAACTTTAGCAGAATCAACAACAGTAGTTGCAGTTGAATCAACTTTAGTTGAATCTGTAGTTGAAGTAGTTTTGCTACCTGAACAAGCTGCGAAAGATAATGCTACAACTGCTGCGAAAGCTAATTTTACGATGTTTTTCATTTTAATTTTTTTTAAAGTTTTAAAAGTTACCATCTGTTAATACCCAAAACTTAAAAAGGTAACCCCATAGACTGAATTATTTTTAATTAATTATTTTTGGCATTTATGGGTTACCATTCCCAATAAAAGGTATTAATAGTGAGTAAATTGTTAAAAGGTTCAGCCCCAACAGATAGCGAGGTAATACTAGGTATCCTTAATAATTCGGAAGTTGTTTTAGAGCGGTTGTATGTCGCTTACTTCCCGATGGTATTGCAGCTTATTATTAATAATAACGGCTCTACCGATGATGCAAAGGATATTTACCAGGAAGCGATCATCGTTCTTTATAATAAGGTTAAGAGTGGAGATTTTGAATTAAGCAGTAAGCTTAAAACATTTATTTACTCGGTTTGTAGGCGGCTTTGGCTTAAACGCCTAAACCAAATGAGCCGGTTTGATGGCGATATTAAAGACTTTCAGGATCATTTGCCTGTAGAGGATGAGGTAGAGAAACAAACCGACCGCGATTTACAGTTTACCAAGATGGAAAGCGCATTGGCCTTGCTTGGCGAACCCTGTAAAACCATTATTGAAGATTTTTACATGCACGACAGATCAATGCAGGATATCTGTGAGCGTTTTGGGTATACCAATGCAGACAATGCCAAAACGCAGAAATATAAATGTTTGCAAAGACTGAAGAAGTTATTTTTTCAGCATAATTAAGAAAAGAGGGAATTATGAACGACAGGCAGTTACACGACGAGATTGAACGTTACCTTAGCGGCGAAATGAGCCGCGAAGAGCGTTTGGCGTTTGATGCACTTCGTAAAGACAATGCAGAGATTGGCCGCCAGGTTAACGAGCATCGCCAGTTTATTGGTTTATTAAAGCAATACAACGAGCGCCGCGAATTAGAGCAGCGCCTAAACGCCATACACCAGGAAATAGATGTACACGCCTTGAAGGAAGAATTAACCATTCAGCCATCGTGGATAGTAACGCTGTGGCGTAATCATCATTCTAAGATCTCGGTAGCAGCATCTATCGCGATATTTGCTATGCTGGCTACTTTATTCTTTACAGGATATTTTAACGGTCACGATTCTAACTACACGCAATTGCGTATGCAGTTAGAGAATTACAAACGCAGCACCGATAAATTAAACAAATCTACCGATGCTTTGCTGCACGATATTAAAGCTGGTAAACGCGTAATTGAACCTGCTAAATTTGGCGGTACAGGTTTCGCCCTTACATCAAACGGTTATGTGGTTACTAACTACCACGTAGTAAATGGTGCCGATTCTGTTTATGTGCAAGATGCAGCTGGTGAATCATTCCACGCACGTGTTGTTTACACCGAGCCTCAGTATGATGTTGCTTTGCTAAGGATAGATGATTCGACCTTTAAAAGCCAGGCTACCCTGCCATACACGCTGAAACGTGCCGAAAGCGATTTAGGCGAAGATGTTTATACTATAGGTTATCCACGTAATGATGTGGTTTATGGTAAAGGATATTTATCATCATCAACCGGTTTCCATGATGATACTACAGCTTACCAGGTATCTATCCCGGTTAACCCAGGTAACAGCGGTGCGCCATTGCTTGATGCTAAAGGTAATATTATAGGTATCATCAGTGGTAAACAATCACTGATGGAAGGTGCAGCATTTGCAGTAAAATCAGAGTACCTGTTAAAAACTATCAAAAACATGCCTACCGATTCGGTAAATAAAAAGATAGTTCTTAATACCAAAAATACGCTGGCTAGTTTAAGCCGCGCCCAGCAAATTAAGAAAGTGCAAAATTATGTATACCAGATAAAAGTATATAGCCACTAAGCAACCCTCTATTATATTATACAAATACGAAAGCTCCTGTAAAGGGGCTTTTTTTGTTGGTGAGGTTAGCTAATGTCCGTCATGCTGAACTTGTTTCAGCATCCCATTTGGCTAGGTGTGTTATATAAAAAGCTTGCGACTTGTCCTGTGGGAGGCTGAAACAAGTTCAGCATTACGGGTGAAGAATTATTATTGCCGTAGAGACACAATACATTGTGTCTCATTATAAGGTTGAAATCTCGATTCTTGACCCTCTTACCTATCTACTTCTCCCAACACAATATCAATAGATCCCAAAATAGCGATCAAATCGGCAATCATTACGCCTTTTGAGAGTTCTGATATTACAGATAAGTTATTAAAACTCGGCCCACGTGCTTTAACACGGAAAGGGATTTCCGTTTTGCCATCAGCCATAAAATAGAAACCTACTTCACCTCGGGCACCTTCTGCACGCATGTAGTAGTCTTGCGCTTTAGGGGTGATTTTACGCGGCATTTTGGCTCTCGGATCAAAATCTGTTGTGCGCTTTAAATCTTTTTGCAGGCGTTCAACACATTGCTCAATCATTTTTAACGATTCGGCAATTTCATCAACACGCACTTTGTAGCGGTCCCAACAATCACCTACAGTACCCATTTCGCCTTTGCCAACCGGAATTTCGAAATCCAGTTCGGGGTAGGCAGAGTAATTATCTATGCGGCGCAGATCCCACTTAACGCCCGAGCCGCGTAATACCGGGCCAGAGCAGCCGTAGTTTATCGCTACATCTAAAGGCAATACCCCCACATTAGCGGTACGCTTGATAAAGATTTGGTTATCGGTAAGCAGTTCATTAAGCTCTTTAACTTTGGGCCTGAAATAAGTTACAAATTCGGCGCAACGCTCTTCAAAGCCAACAGGCAGGTCGTAAAATAAACCACCGATCCAGATGTAGTTATACAGTAAGCGGGAGCCAGATGCCCACTCCAGCATCCCCATAATATGTTCGCGGTCGCGGAAACACCATAAGAAAGGGGTGAAGGCACCAATATCGATACCATAGGTACCCAGAGCGATCAGGTGCGATGCGATACGGTTCAGTTCGCAAACTAACACGCGGATGTATTCAATACGCTTCGGGATATCCTGATCAATACCCAGCATACGCTCCACACCCATAACCCAGGCGTGGCTGTTATTCATCGACGCCAGGTAATCCATTCTATCCGTAAACGGAATGGTTTGCTGATAAGTCAGTGCCTCGGCATGTTTCTCAAAACAGCGGTGCAGGTATCCCAAATGGGGAATTGCTTCTTTAACAATTTCGCCATCGGTAATGAGCTCCAATCGCAAAACTCCGTGCGTAGACGGATGCTGCGGCCCCATGTTAAGCACCATGTCTTGCGTGGCGGCCTGGGCTATTTTTTGTTGATACTTAATAAATGCTTCGTTCTGAGTCATTTCAAGTTGTATACTTATGTCATTGCGAGCGATAGCGTGGCAATCTCGTCGCAATCATTCGGTCTGCATAGCTACGAGATTGCTTCGTACCTCGCAATGACAAAATGGAGAATCTAGTCGATTTTTATCCCCTTATAATACTCAGCCGCCTGATAATCCTTCCGCATCGGGAAACCTTCCCAATCATCTGGTAAAAGTATTCTACGTAAATCGGGGTGCCCTTCAAAAAAGATTCCTAGCAGGTCATACGCCTCACGTTCGTGCCAGTCAGCGGTTTTGTAAACCTCGACAAGACTGGGGAAACTGGGTAGATTTTCTACGTCACGACCATGCTCTATACTGATTTTTAAAGTCAGCTGGGTTTGGTAGGGGATAGATGCCAGATTATAAACCACGCCGAACTTACCTGCTTCAACACCATAATCAACTCCTGTAAGGCACGATAGGTAATCGAAATAAGTGGCTTCGTTATCTCTTAACTCACGGCAAACCTCAACGATGCGACTGGGGGCAATAAGCAGGGCAGGCTGTAGAATGCCTGCCTCTTCGCCAACAATAACTTCGCTGCCAAATTTGCTAATGAGTAAGTCTTTAATTTCCGAAAGGATCATGGCGCAAGGCGAACGATTTTCCAGTTACTTTTATCAGCTCTTTTAAACACAATACGATCATGTAAACGGCTGGTGCGGCCTTGCCAAAACTCAAATAAACGTGGTTTTAAAATATAACCACCCCAATGTGCCGGTTTAGCTACATCTTTATCTTCATATTCTTTTTCCAGTTGTTTCCATTTTTCTTCCAGTCCTTCGCGGCCTTCAATTTCCTGGCTTTGTGGCGAAACCACAGCACCAATCTGGCTGCCTTTAGGGCGTGAAAGGAAATAAGCTTCAGAATCGTATTTGCTTATTTTTTCTATAGTACCCTCAATGCGGATTTGGCGCTCCAGCGGTCCCCACCAAAAAGTAATGGCACCTAGTGGGTTCTTTGCAATTTCTTTACCTTTGCGGCTCAGGTAGTTAGTGTAAAATATAAAGCCTTCGGCGTTATACCCTTTAAGCAGTACAATGCGCGACGACGGTCGGCCGTCGGTAGTTGCCGTAGCAAGGTTCATCGCATTAGGCTCATGCATTTCAGATGCGCGTGCCTGGTTAAACCAGCTATCAAACTGGGTAAAGGGGTCTTGTTTAATATCTTTTTCTGACAGAGATGCCGCGCGGTAATCTTGTCTAAGATCTTGTATGTCTTTTTGGCTCATTGTTGCAAATCTACAAATACGCTTTAGTAATATTTTATAAATCCGTTATGGAGTATACAACGTTATTAAAAAAGAACATTAATTTAACGTTTGTGTTATAATTTAAATCTCAACGCTATGCTAAGCACCCTATCTGCCGCTGCCGGCCGCTTGTTAATATCGGAGCCGTTTATGATGGATCCGAACTTTAAGCGGTCTGTAATATTATTAACCGAATACTCAGATCTTGGTGCGATGGGTTTTGTGCTTAACCATCAGAGCGAATATATGATTGGTGATTTACTACCCGATATTTCCTACTCAGAGCTGCCGGTTTACGTAGGCGGCCCCGTTGCAAATAATACGCTCCATTTTATACACCGTTGCCCCGATAAAATTAGCGGGGGGACAGAAATATGGGATGGCATGTACTGGAGTGGTGATTTTGAGCGGGTAAAAGAATTGATCAATACCTACCAGCTAAAAGACGATGAGATCAGATTCTTTGCCGGATATTCTGGCTGGACGCCGGGCCAACTCGAAGAGGAGTTAGCTGAAGACACCTGGATTGTAGCCAATAAATTCACATCAGACATCGTATTTAGCCATGACGAGCAAAATCTTTGGAAAGAAGTAGTTATCGGCCTAGGCCAGCGTTATGCTCACATCGCTAATTTCCCCGAGAACCCAACGCTGAATTGAGTTGTCAGTTGTCTGTTATCAGTTGTCTGTTATCAGTTGTCGGACTTTGCCCACTTTCCTATCATCGCTACCGCAAGTTTCTAACTTGTGGTCAAACTGTTGTAAGGTTTCACCTTACTTAAGCTGAAAGCTATTAATAGCTAATGCAGATTAGTTATGGTACATTTGACAATGCACACAGATAATCAGATATTTAAAGAAGCCGATGGAACAGTAGACTTATTGTTTTCGCTTGAAGACTACGACTACGAAAAGACTGTTGATGTTATGGTTAGTTTAAAAGAAGATGGCGGGAATAAAAACTACACCGCTGTGTATACCAAAAAGCGTGTTGATGGCAAGCCTGTGTGGGTAGCAACTTTAGTTAAGAAATAGGTAAACGTTTTACGTTAGACGTGTGATGTTTTCCCAAATTTTAGTTTGGAGCAAAAGAGCGATCTTTTTTAATGCTAAAAATACTTTACATGAAGAGTTATTTGTCTTGGAAATTCCTTATCCCAATTGAAATCTCTTGTTCCTGACGTTTTAGAATAACCAACGACAGTTGAGTTGTCTCCTTTGATTTTTAATATTCTGTAATAAAATTGTCCGCCTTTATTTGAATAAAGTCGATAAATCATTTCTTCCAAATATTCAGTCTTGGGTAAAATAAATTGGAAAAGTAATTTCCTTTGAACGTTATCATTTTTTATGTAAACTCTTGAACCCATTAATAGATGAGGAATGCCTGGGCTATAATTATCAGTTGGGACATGTAACGAATTCTCATCGAAACATTTCATGCTATATATCTTTTCGTTATTTTCAATAACGAAGGGGCAATTTTCAGTAGCGCTATAATTCTCAATTTTAATCGTAACATTGGGTAAAACATTATTGAAGTTATTTATAACTGATGCTTCATAGGTGCCGTCACCCATATTTGAAATTTCTACTGCCGGATAAGCATTACCCCCTGTTAAATCTTTGTCTAAGGAGTTTTCAGTAGTTTTTATCTTGTTATATAGGTTCTTTTCAGATGATAAAACCGAATTTTGAACTTGAGCCGTGGCCACTAACTGCTCATTTACTAATTTCAAAGATGTTGACTGACTGTTTAGTATTGTGTTATTTTGCGAAATTATACCTCTTGAATTACGAATGGCTGTATCTAATGAGTCAATTATTTTTTTTGCGGATTTGAGGTTCTTATTCAATAATGTATTTATTTGTACATCTCTTCTGCGCAGAGTATCTTGAAAATGGTTTGCATCATGTGATGATTTATAACCCGTAGAAAAACTTAAAACAGCCCCAATTAGAGGAAGTAACAATACCCAATTTTTCAATTTAGTATTACGCTCTTGCTTATAAGAAATTACTCCCCCTGCAATTATCATTATGGCTGCTAATACTTGGGCAACTATATCCATTATTGGTAATTAAATAACATATCCTATCGCATTGAGAAAGAATTTGAGTGATCAGTTTTTAAATTCATTAATGAACATATTAGCTTCAAACCCTAAGCGTCATACCCAGACGGATACCCTTCTTCCTTCATTCCCTTAGCCGATTCTTCTACTTTACTAGCCAAATCTGCCTTGTATTTAATGAGGTTTTGGGTGATATATTCATCCGCAGTTGATAGAATCTGTGCAGCTAGTATCCCTGCGTTTTTTGCAGCGTTTAAGGCTACGGTAGCAACGGGGATACCGTTAGGCATTTGCAGGATTGATAAAACAGAATCCCAGCCATCGATAGAATTGCTTGACTTTACAGGCACACCGATTACCGGTAAATGCGTTAATGAGGCCACCATACCTGGTAAGTGTGCTGCGCCCCCGGCACCGGCGATGATCACTTTTAATCCGCGATCTGCTGCTGATTTGGCATAGCTAAACATGCGATCGGGTGTGCGGTGAGCCGATACCACGGTAATTTCGTAATCAACACCTAACTCTTTTAACACGTCAGCAGCATCCTGCATAATGTTAAGGTCAGACTTGCTGCCCATAATGATTCCGATTTTAGCACTCATTGGTTTTATCTGTTAATTGATCTGTCGATCTGTTTTTGTTTCCTTAATTAAATTGCTCCGCTGCGCGGGATTGGCATTGGCCAGGTTAACAATTAATCCTGTCAGTTTTTCGTGGTCTACGTTACGTATGGCACCCAAACTAATGTTGATTTCTTCGTACCCCATAGCTTTTGATATTGCCCTTAGCCGGGTTTTACCTTTTATTAAATGCTTAAATTCTGGTTTAACTATTAAACACACAAAGGGTTCATTATAAGTTGTGTTCCAATAAGCGTGTTCAATAATGTCCCAGTTTACAAAGTCTTTATAGGCTGATCGGTCAAAAATACCCGTCTCATTAATAATGATTTGTGGCCTTCTGTCGAAAAGATTAACCAAGCCAACAGGTATACCCAAACTAAAGAATCCAATACAAAACCAACCAATTAAGGTGTGCTGACTATTAATTAACCACAAGCCCATCAGTATAAATGGTAGGCAAATCAGCATTAACCTGATCGCCTTCCACCTCGACTTATATAGCTTTATCTCATTCAATAGAAAGTGTCTTGATTCCTGATTCCCGATTCTTGACTCTCTTAACTAGGATACTACCTTCAATATCTGCTGCACGTAACGCGCACGCTCAATAGCTTTTTCGCGGTCAGCATCAACAATGGTAATGTGCCCCATTTTGCGGAACGGTTTTGTTAGCGCCTTGCCGTAAAGGTGAATATACACACCCGGGCATTGTAAAGCTTTTTCGATGCCCTGATAAACAGCCGGACCTTCATGCCCAGCTTCGCCAAGCAGATTGATCATTATGGCATTGTTCAGGCAATCAGTTTCGCCTAGTGGCTGATTGAAAATGGCACGTAGGTGCTGCTCAAATTGAGATACGATGTTACCCTCGATAGTTTGGTGGCCACTGTTATGCGGACGCGGTGCCAGCTCGTTAACCAATATATTGCCATGCTTATCTAAAAACATTTCGACAGCCAGCAGACCAACTATTTTAAGTTGTGATGCAATATTCTTAGCTATTTCTTCGGCTTGCTGATGTACTTCGAACGGAAGAGTAGAAGGAGCAATTAAAAACTCAACCAGGTTGGCTTCGGGGTTAAACTCCATCTCTACCATCGGGAAGGTTTTGATGTCGCCGTTTTCGTTGCGGGCAACTATTACGGCAATCTCTTTTTCAAAATCAACCCAGCGCTCAATTAAACTTGGTTCTGTAAACGCTTTGGCTAATGATTGCTCGTCTATCACTTTATAAACGCCTTTGCCATCATAGCCATCGCGTCGTAACTTTTGGATATAAGGGAAAGGGATATGTGTTTTCTGGAAATCGGCAGGTGAGGAGATGATTTGGAATTCCGCCGTTGGGATATCGTTTTCTTTAAAAAACTGTTTCTGCAAACCTTTGTCCTGTATCAACCTGATAACACGTGGTTGCGGGTAAACCTCTACACCTTCACGTTCCAGTTGCTCCAGGGCATCAACGTTAACTTTCTCAATTTCTATGGTCAAAAGATCAACTTTTTTGCCAAAATTGTAAACGGTTTCGTAGTCGCTTAGTGAGCCAACTACAAACTCGTCGCACAGTTTGCGGCATGGTGCTTCCCGGTCAGGGTCGAGTACTTTAACCGTAACGTTATAGTTTAAAGCCTGTTGTATTAGCATGCGCCCTAACTGGCCGCCGCCTAATATGCCTAATTTTAAATCTCCGTAAAATGCTTTCATTTGATGATGCAAGTTTACCGCAAATCTTTCAAAAATAAATAATATTCAATAACTGAATATTACCAACCAATTTTTAACTTCTTCGAAAGCGAATCACGTTTAAGAAAGTAAAGTTTGGTAATTTTATCAACGTATTCACAAATAATGAAACTGCCATGGAACCAAATTCAAGCAAAAAACAAGCTGAAAAACCGATGCACACTCCTTTTGCCCAAACGTATTTCCACGGCACAAAGGCAGATCTAAAACTTGGCGACTTTATTGAGATTGGTGTTCGCTCGAACTTCGGCCAAAATAATAAAGCAAAATATATTTATCTTACTGCCACGCTTGACGCTGCTGTTTGGGGAGCCGAACTTGCTTTAGGCGAAGGGTGTGAAAGAATATATTTAGTAGAGCCGGTTGGCCCGATTGAGGATGACCCCAACCTAACCGACAAAAAATTCCCAGGCAACCCAACAAAATCTTACCGCTCAAAGCATCCTTTTAAGATTGTCGGAGAGGTCAACATTTGGGAGGGGCACCCAATCGAACAAGTTAAGGCTATGAAAGACAGAGTGGCAACACTTAAAGAACAAGGCATTGAAGCAATAGAGGAATAAAAAAATAGTAGCTTCTTCGCAAAGCACAAAAACATCTCAATTACTCCCCAATACCACTAACTTATTAGCCAATTTTTGCCGGCGGGTAAGCCTTAACCATCTTGTAATACAAAAAGGCCTGTATCACCAAAAACGAAAGGCCACAAGTGGCATAGAACACTGTATTGGATTCGCTCATCTTGTGGATAAGCAGGTAAGCCATAAATGCAACAGTACCACCAAAAAATACCAGGAATCTTAAAAAAGTATTGGCGTAAACACTTTGGTGTATTAGCAGCATGGAAGCAAATGCCATCATCGTTAGGATTACGTTCAGCAACAAACACCCGTCTATAATTGATGACATGGCCGATACATAGCTGCCAGTTTTAAACATATAGATATAGTAAGCAGAGCCCAGCGCAAACGATAGGGCAACTGAGAAGGCAAGTGCCTTAAATAATAGTTGAAGCAGGTATTTAGCAGTCATAATGGCGCAAGTTAGCGATAATTGACATTATAGAAACGATGCTGGCTAGCGTTTTGGCCTCAAAATTGCACGTTTAGCCGTATATTTGCAGCGTTTTTTACATTCAGAAGATTATCTATGAGAACTAAAATAGCAGTAGCTAAGGGCGACGGTATCGGTCCCGAAATAATGGATGCCGTAATAAAAGTATTTGAAGCGGCCGATGTGCAGTTGGATTACGAGGTTGTTGAAATGGGGAAATCTTATTTCGATGCGGGCCACTCAACAGGTATGACAGCCAGGGCTAAAGAAACTATTGAAGATCTGGGCATCCTTTTTAAAGGCCCCATGGAAACCCCAAAAGGTAAAGGTGTAAAAAGTATTAATGTTACCGCGCGTAAAGTGTGGAATACTTATGCCAATCAGCGCGATTTCCGCACGTTAAATGGTGTCGAAACTGTTTTTTCTAAAGCTGGTATCCCGATTAACTTAACTATTGTTCGCGAAAATATTGAAGATACTTACGGAGGTATTGAGCACATGATGACTAATGATGTTGCCGTTGGCCGTCGTATTATCACCCGTGCAGGTTCGGCACAGGTAATTCGTTATGCTTTTGAAATGGCTCGCCGCAAGGGTTACAAAAAAGTTGCCTGCGGACACAAAGCCAACATTATGAAACTAACTGATGGTTTGTTTTTAGAAACCTTTCAGGAGATTGCTAAAGAATATCCAGACTTAGAGGCAAGCGACATTATTGTTGATGATTTATGTATGAAACTGGTTGGCCGTCCGCAATTGTTTGAGGTGATTGTGTTGCCTAACTTACAAGGCGATATCGTATCTGATCTTTGTGCTGGTTTAGTTGGCGGCTTAGGTTTCGCCCCGTCTGCAAATATCGGCGATAATATTTCAATTTTTGAAGCAGTACACGGTACAGCGCCAGATATTGCTGGTCGTAATATTGCTAACCCAACTGCATTGCTGCTATCGGGCATTTCTATGCTGCGTTATATGGGCTTTACAGAGAATGCAGCACGTATAGAGAACGCTTTATTATATACTTTAGAGCAAGGCATCCACACCGGTGATTTTGGTGATCGTAATACAAAATCATCAAACACAACAGAATTTGCCGAGGCTATTATTGCCAACCTGGGTAAAGAGCCTGCCAATGGCGGTGCATTTTCTCAGGCAAATTTTGAGTCTAGGACAGAAGAACGTTTCCGCCCGACTACAAACAAAATGACCGTTTCTGAGCCTGATATTAAAGAAGAGATTTTAGGTATCGATGTGTTTGTAGAGTATACCGGTCAGCCGGCAGAACTAGCAGAATTGGCTAAAATAAAAATGAGCAGCGATTTTAAAATGGTAATGATCTCTAACCGCGGTACGCAAGTTTGGCCTACTGGCTCTATTTTCACCGAATTGGTTAATCAATATCGCATCCGCTTTGAGCATGTTAACGGTGGAACCTTTACCCAACGCGAAGTATTAGGCTTAGCTGCCGAAGTATCAGACGTTGTTAAAGTATGTTCAACAGAAATGCTGATGAAATTTGGTGATAAACTGGGTTACTCTTTGGCGCAAGGACAATAAGTCTATAAACAAGAAATAAGAGGGTAGCTGCTGAGAGGTAGCTGCCCTTTTTATTTGATATCACCGTCATTGCTTCGTAGTACCTCCTCGCAATAACGAGCGTAGTCGAGTGGCGTATTTGAAATACTACTTCTTTACAGTCTTTACCTTCGGCACATTCTTATAATATTCACTCGCTATCATAGCGGTAGGCAACCCAATACACAATACTAAGGTGGCCATGCCTACGCCTGCGCCATACAAGGTCATGCCATGTTTGCCTTTAGGTGTATGGCTAAGCGGAATCACAACAAAGCTCATGATAAGCCAGGTGAAAAGTCCGTATAGTGTGCCTATCACAAATTTGTTTCTAAACAACTTAGTAAAAAAAGGAAAGCTGATAAACCAGGTAGTGGTAAAAACATAGCTGATCATATAATGGAATATGATACCGTAAGCCACCATTTTGCCCGACATTACAAAGGCCTTCTTACCGAATACCCCACTGGCAATAAAGCTGAAAACCTGGCTAACGGGCACTTTGCTATTCAACAAAAGTGTGGCCGCAGCGTCGAGTGTGCCGGTTATAAAAACTGTTAATAATAATGCGAGATAGAGATTTTTAATGCGCACGATGTTTTTAGATAGTGGCAGCTAAAATAGTAAAAATTGTACGTTGTGATTTAGGGCGATAGCGAAGAATCTTCTTCGCCCTGTAAGTTCGACACACAAGTGGCAGTAGATGCTTCACTATGTCCAGAAGGACAAATGGGTTAAAACGACAAAAAGAGAAGGGGCTTGTGATTCATGGCTCTCGGTTTTTTACTCCCCATTTAGGGGGCTGGGGGGCTTACATTTCCAGTACGTGCTCACCCTCAATCTTCTTTTGAAGCTCAAGTACCGCGCCGATCAAGGCTTCGGGGCGGGGTGGGCAGCCTTGTACGTAAACATCTACAGGGATTACACGATCAACACCTTTTACTACATGGTAGCCATGCTGCCAGTAAGGGCCGCCGCAGTTAGAGCATGAACCCATTGATATCACATATTTAGGCTCGGGCATTTGCTCGTAAAGGCGTTTAATACGCTCGGCCATTTTAAAGGTAACGGTGCCTGCAATAATAATAACATCGGCCTGCCGTGCCGAAGGGCGTGGGAATACGCCGAAACGCTCAAAATCATAAGTCGAAGCATAAGACCCCATCATTTCTATAGCACAGCAAGCAATACCAAAGCTTAGCGGCCATAGAGATGACAGACGAGCCCAGTTAAGCAAGTCATTTACCTTGGTGACAACTACGCCACCACTTTCGTTCATATCCTGGCTCATTATTCTATGGCTTTTTTAAATGTGGGCTTAAACATTGGTTTTGCAGTAGTGTTTGTAGAAGGAGTTGAAGCTCCTACGGCCTCAACTTTCTCAATTTCCATCGAAAATGGCTTCACCTTAAATGCGCTCTGCTCTAAGTTTAATTTCTCGTAAACGGAAGCCGGTATATTTACATCCACCTTGGGTACAATCGGGCTGGCTTTTATCCATTCAAGGTCGCCTTTTATCCAAACGTAAACCAGGCCCATAATTAGGATGCCTACAAAAACAAACATTTCAATGAGGCTTAAAGCTGTCCAGCGCGAATCAACTGCTGCAATTTCTTTGCTGCCAAACACGGTAGCCCATGGAAAAATGAACATCATTTCTACATCGAACAACAAAAAAATTAACGCAATAACATAAAAGCGGGAGTTAAAAGGCAACCAGGCGCTGCCGGTTGGTTCTTCGCCACACTCGTACGATGTTAACTTTTCGGGATTAGGATTATGGGGTGCTACCAGCTTATTGGCAAAAAAAGCAGCCCCGGTCATCACAATACCGATAATTAAGAAGATAAGTATCTTTCCAAATTCAGATATTTGCGCAACTTCGCCCATGGTTGCAAAAATAACAAAACAAACCCAGTTTGATGCTATAATAATAGGAGCAGGTGCATGCGGACTTATGTGCGCCGTGCAAGCCGGCTATTTAGGCAAACGCACCCTCATTATTGAGCATAACGATAAGCCCGGCGCTAAGATCCTCATCAGCGGGGGCGGGCGTTGCAACTATACCAATATGTACGCTTCGGCGGCGCAATTTATTTCGCAGAACGAACATTTCGCCAAGTCAGCTTTTGCGCAGTGGACGGTTGAGGATACCATTTCATTTTTTGAAACTTACGGGATAGAGGGCGCTGAGAAAACCCTTGGTCAGCTTTTCCCTGCTAATGGTAAGGCGAAAGATGTAGTACAAGTCTTTACAGATCTGTGCGATCAGCTGGAGCAAGAGCTATGGTTAGATACCAAAGTTACTGACGTTATTAAAAATGAAGACGAAAGTTTTACACTTACTTATGAGCGTTACGGAAAAGTATCAACCATCAACACAAATAAAGTGGTAATTGCTACAGGAGGCTTGCCCATCAGTAAAATGGGGGCTACAGATTTTGGATTGCGCATTGCCCGTAAATTCGGGATGAAGATTGTGGAGACGGTGCCTGCACTCGTTCCGCTTACTATCACCGGTAAGCAACAGAGTTGGTATGAGCAACTATCTGGCAGCAGTATTTTTTGCCGGGTTTGGAATGATGAGATCAGCTTTGAAGAAAATATTTTGTTTACCCATTGGGGCTTAAGCGGCCCAGCTATTTTGCAGATCTCGTCTTACTGGAAACAAGGCGAGAGTATTTATATCGATCTGCTGCCCAATCAATCAATACTGGATATTATAACAGAAGAGCAACGTACCAACAGCAAACAATTGCTGCAAAGCCTACTCTCGGGTTTATTTACCCGCAAGTTTGCCGAGGCATTGGGCTTGTACTTGCCGATCACTAAAAACCTGGCAACCTTAAGCAAAACCGATCTGGAAACGATAGATAATCTGATTCATACTTTTAAAGTTACCCCCGCAGGTAGCAAAGGTTATGATAAAGCCGAAGTAATGCGGGGTGGGGTAGCAACCGACGAGCTATCATCCAAAACCCTCGAAGCTAAAAAAGTAACAGGACTATTTTTCGGCGGCGAATGTGTGGATGTTACCGGATGGCTGGGCGGTTATAACTTTCAATGGGCTTGGGCCAGCGGCTTTGTAATAGCCCAAAACATTTAGTTTTTAAATTATTTGTTGTTTATAATTAGTTTTAGATTGCAACTATAAAAAGGAATTTTATCTTTGTCACATTATTGTTACAAGTGACTAGAAGATTCCCCTTTTTAACCAACTATAGATTGGTATGCCTGCTTTGGATCGCAGTGGCTGCATTTTGCTGGCAATACAAATATTTCCATAACAGATATAATAATTACCTTATTTTTAAATATGTATACCATCATACGGTAGCAGAGAAAAATTTATATAGCTACTATACGCAAGAGTATGCAGACTCCAACCATTATGGGCCTGTATTTAGCGTTATTGTTGCGCCTATGGCTATGATGCCCGATGCCTGGGGCTTTTTCTTTTGGTCGGTTCTTAATGCCGTGGTGCTCATTTGGGCTATACACCTATTGCCGATTAGCGAGAAAAATAAAATGCTTTTGCTGTTGCTCTGTGCCATAGAGTTTGCCAACGCAGAACATTATATTCAGTTTAATCCTATTGTTACGGCCTTTATATTTTTCAGTTTTGTACTGGTAGAAAAAAAGCGGGAAGAATGGGCCACACTTTTTATCGTTTTGGGTACGCTGATTAAGCTTTACCCCATTGTTGGGTTTGTTTTTTTTCTGTTTTCAGAGAATAAGTGGAAGTTTATCTGGTCTACTGCACTGTGGTTTGCTGTTTTCCTGGCTTTGCCAATGGTTATAGCCAGTCCGCATTTTGTGTTGCAGTCTTATATAGACTGGCTTCACTCATTACAAGAGAAAAATGGCTTTAACGTCGGGCTTACCTCATCGCAGGATATTTGTTTAATGGGCACTATTCGCCACCTAACACGCGATGCAACTATACCTAATACACCTTTCCTAATTGCGGGGGCAGCTATTTTTGGCGCTGCATTGTTGAGGTTTAGGCAATACGCATCATTAAAATACAGGATGCATATCCTGGCATCGGCTCTTATTATGGTGGTGATATTTAGCACCGGATCAGAGCATCCCACTTATATCATCGCTGTGCCCGGTGCTTTTTTATGGATGTTGATACAGGATAAGCCTTTTAGCCGTACTAATATTATTTTGCTGGTGTTACTGCTGGTGGTAACCGGTTTAGGCCCAACAGACGCTATCCCGGCATTGATAAGGCGCGGTTACATTAATAAATATGTAATGAAAGCATGGCCTTGTATTGCCGTTTGGTTTATCATCTCGTACCAGTTGTTGTTTAAAAACTTTGTACCAGCCGATGAAACATTTGATAACGAACGTAAACTTCAACCAGCCAAAGACGACGAGCTAGTAGCCGCTTAAGACGATTTGTGCGATGCCTGTGCCTGTATAAAGTAAGCGATTAGCTTATCGAGATTGCCCATGTTGTAGAGATGGCCTTTAATCCGGTCTACAACATCGGGTTCGTCGCCCATTATTTCGGCCATTACATCTTCAAAGTTTAATGGAGTAAGTTCGCGCAGTTCGCCGGGGTTGGCACCGTAGTAATAGGTTAATTTAGCCTTGTTGCCACCGCCACCGAAAGAAAGGCCTATACCGCCACCCACATAGCTACCGCCTGTACCCAAACCAAGGCCTAAACCCGGCGATACATGTACGGGGCTGCCGCCGCTTTTTTCGCCGCGATAAACGTAAAGCTTAAGTTCTTCGTCAAGCACCACTTTAACAAAGTCGAACTCGTTCGGCCAAATTTCTCCCATGGATGGGTGCGCCACTACAAAGCTATCCTTGCCTGCTACAAAGTATTTAAGATCGCCTGCACTTAGCTTAATTTCGTTGGCATCTTTGTTCTCTTTAAAATTGATATATCCCTGGCCTTTAACAGGGCCTTTGCCCGATGGATAGGGTTGGATGATGCCTTTCATCACGTTGTCTTTAACATCGACAAAGTAACCGGGCTGCCATTTTTGGGCAAAAGAGAATAGACTAATAGTAGCAAAAGATGCAGTTAATATTATACGGCGCATAAGGGTAAAAACAGATTAACGTAGTAAATACGATTTAAATATAAAGTAACACGGAAAATACAGATTAATGCCAAAACAAACCGTGTAGATTTAGATATTTGAAAAGCGAAAATACTACAATAATTAAAACTATGATAACTGTTGATCTGCGTAGCGATACTGTAACCAAACCAACCCCGGGTATGCTCGAAGCCATGTGGAGCGCCAAAGTAGGGGATGACGTTTTTGGTGAAGACGAAAGCATAAATGAACTGGAAGCCAAAGCGGCTGCTATGTTTGGTATGGAGGCCGGAATTTTTTGCCCCTCTGGCACTATGACCAATCAGATTGCCATAAAATGCTTTACCCAGCCGCTTGATGAGTTGATTGCCGACCAAACTGCGCACGTTTACCGTTACGAGGGTGGGGGCATAGCTTTTAACTCGGGTGTATCAACCCGTTTGTTGAATGGCTACCGTGGTATCATCACCGCCGAAATGATTGAGCCCGAGATCAACGCAGAAAATATACATTACCCGCACACCAGTTTGGTGGTGCTGGAAAATACGGTGAACAAAGGTGGAGGCAGCTGCTACACCTTAGATCAAATTGCGCCGATTGCCGATTTGTGTAAAGCCAACAATTTAAAACTACACCTGGATGGTGCGCGAATTTTTAATGCACTCGCTCATACAGGCGATAAGGCTGTTGATTATGGTAAATATTTTAATGGCGTATCGGTTTGCTTATCTAAAGGTTTGGGCGCACCGGTAGGTTCGGTTTTGCTGGCCGATAAGGCGACTATCAAATATGCACGCCGGATTCGTAAGGTATTGGGTGGTGGCATGCGCCAGGCTGGTTTTTTGGCTGCAGCGGCTATTTACGCGCTGGATCATCATGTTGATCGTTTAAAGATCGACCACTCGCACGCTCAAATTATGGCCGAAGAATTGGCTAAGTGCGATTGGGTAAGCAATGTAGTGCCTGTTGAAACCAACATTGTATTGTTTGATACCATCCAACCGGCAGAGCAAGTACTGGCAAAATTGTTAGAAAAACGCATCAAAGCCGGCAGTACTGATAAACACCGCATCCGTTTTGTAACCCATTTAGATATACACCCAGAGCAGGTGGAGTATCTGGTGCAGGTGCTGAAGAGTCTTTAATTAATAAATAATGGTTCATAGATCATAGTAAGAAACACTCCTCTGGCTATGATCTATAAACCATCAACTATGATCTTTTAGATTCTATCCGCCGTTTGTCTTT
>Ga0116227_10000219_pt1 | contig 102182 bp, 136 predicted proteins | sample S1TSphgellanicum_FD_89693 | JGI IMG/M metagenome (GOLD analysis project Ga0116227, IMG submission 89693) | Host-associated microbial communities from peat moss isolated from Minnesota, USA - S1T2_Fb - Sphagnum magellanicum MG | ecosystem: Host-associated > Plants > Peat moss > Unclassified... | reverse complement strand
CAAGAAAATTTTTGTTTTTTTGTAAAAAGACCTTTTTTCCTTTATAAATCAAACACTTAGGTCTTACAAAAACGGAAAATCAATTTTGTAAAGAAATTTTATTTACAGAAAATTTTGTAATCATCCCTTCCTTCGGCCAGAAAGTTAAACTCATTGCCAGTAGCAGCTTGACAAAGAAAAGGCAATAGACTTACAATGGCAAGATCAATACCAACCTTTGTTCATCCTATGGAACCCCTATCTCTTAACAAAGCTATTCTCTCCGGTGTTACCTTAGAGGAGATCGAATCTTTATTGCTTGAGAATTCATCGCTCAGGGGATATGTCCAAGGCTTCGTGGCGGAGCGTCGCTTGGCTCAAATGCTTCGAGGTCTGCCGGATGTGCAGAAGGTTGAGAAAATACCCGATGCCTCTGAAGAGAAAGGTGATTTAAGAATTACGTATAAAGACGAAGTTATTCGTTTAGAACTTAAATCCCTTGCCTCTGATTCAATACGCCATGATTGCCTCAATGAAACATGGCAAGGTAAAGTACGTAGTAAAGCCACTGACAAAAGAGATGTAGAAATAGAAGGTGTTGGCATTGTTCGTACTTCCTGTCTTGTTAAGGGTGAATTCGATGTCTTAGGCATCTGTTGCCTACCTGTCGATGGAACCTGGTCCTATCTTTTCATGGAGGAAATTTATCTCCCTGAAACAAGTCCTTATCTTATCCAAACAAGCTTCGTTTTAAATCCGGCTATAACCCCTGGAGTCCAGTCGAATCCCTTGATGGTATTTGATTCTGTGCTCGCAAAGAGACGCGCTAAAATAGGAGAACGTGTTTCTTTTTAGCGTCTATGGATAATAAATTAGCAGCTCAACTCATTGCATTTTATAAATCTCGTGGGATAGATCTTCACTATCTCCTGGATGATGCTTATTTTATGAAACTACCGTTATCGGATAAGATTCGTATTGTCAAAGAACATGCTGAGGAACTTGAGCAAGGCACCCGTAGTGATCTATATAATATTTCTCGTTTCGATATTCGCAAATATAAACGTGGAGTCGCTGAAGGTGCCATTGCAGGCGCATTAGCAGGTGGAAGCTTAGGATTCGGCATCAGAGGCTATTCACGCGCATCAATTCTCCCTACTCTTACAGCAGCAGGTATGGGTGCTGTCGCAGGTGGATTAAGCAGTGCAGTTCTTAAAATGCTTGATTCAGAAAAAGAAATTCATAGGCGGATCGATATTAATAATGCCCTTCAAACTGTTGTTAAAGAGCCGACAAACGAAAATGCATTTAATGTTTTGCTGCTTCATAATGTTCAAAAATCTAATCCCGAGAAAATCGGGGATCCAATTTCAGATTTCATTAGGAAGAATCAGGAACAAGCTAGAGACCGAGGCTTTAAACAGATCGGTGATAAAGTTAAAGAACTATATTTCCCAAATTGACCCAACCACATGCTCGCTCATACACTTAAACCTATCTTGGAACTTGTGCCCGAAGCACTGCCAATGATCAAACAAGCCCACGTGGATGAGGAGTTTCCTCTATCAAATCGTGACTCATGCATTGCTTCTGCTTTGTGCGTAAATTACGCAGCCCAAGTTAGTGGCAACCCTATTGCTTTGAATGTACTTGAAAAAGTAGCTAAAGCAGTTAAATTGTATAATGTTGAAAGTCAGATCAAAACACTGACAGATAAGATGGTTGCTGTGGTACACGAAAAGAAAGCGGCCGCTGTCCTTCCCGGTGAATACATGGACAAACAAGCTAACTTTGAAGGTGATTTCACAGGATTTACTGATGTCCTGGAACAAAGTGCCAAGGCAGAGAACCTTTATAAAGAAGCAAAAGCTTTAGGCATTGAACCTTCAGACCAAGTTAAGCGGTATTCTGGACATGCTTTTTTAGTTAAAGAAGCAGCAGTCAAAAGTCTTGCAGTTCGTTATCATAAAACAAATCAAGCTGGATATGTTAAGCTTGCGGCAGCAATTAACAAAGCAAACGAATTCAATTTAAAACCTGAAACAGTTGTTGACTTATGCCGAACTGTTTCGGAAATGGATAAAGCTGCTGGTTTAACCATGGATTTTTTTAAAGAGACCTTGGTAACAAAACAAGCCGAAGCTTTGGATTCAATGACTGTTCGCCTTCGTAACAAAGAAATTCCTCTTAACAATATCCTTGCTTTAGGTGAAAAAAGGTTAGCTAGTTACCTTGGTACAGAAATCACTCGTGAGATGAATGATGGTCCGATGAACTTTAAAGCCGCGCTTGAGTCTCTCCCCATTGATTCCCAGCAACTTCTGTTGCGAATGACTAACTGCATATAATGACTGTACCCGTTGATAAGCTTGCCGAGACATCTCTCGTTAGACTTTCCCGCTATCTAGATAAAAAATTTAGTGAGGAAGGAGAGCCTCTAACTGTTCCTGGACAATGGATAAACTTTGAACTTGAAACCATTGTTGATGATTTGATGGAAGGTAAAGGGCTAGCCCCTGTAATGCTTACTGAAAAAATTGAAGTCTTAAAAACCCTGGCAGTAAATCCTCATATTTTCTACGAAAATATTCTCGGCTTCATCGCTATTTGTGATGTAGTTAACGGAGTGCCTCATGATTTTGAAACCCTTATAACTCCAAATAGTTTGGAAATGATTGGAGCTGTCGTTGAAGTGCGAGATGTACTTGACGACTGGAAAATTCCTTTTATCCAATTTAGTAATGCAATGAAAGCAGGTATTGCCAAGTTATTGATCGAAGATGGATTTGATGTTTCTCCAATGGAATTTATTCCAGATAGTTATTTTCCTGAGAAGTCTAATAATAAAGAAACAGCAGCCAATAAAATTAAGGCTGTTCAAATTTACCTGAAACACTTGACGGATAAATAATATGACAACATTTAATTCTCCCGTTAACACCCAAGCTTTTGTCATGGTCAATGGCAATGAGCCTAGCTTGACGGTTATCCCTGACTTGGCCTTATATCTAAATGGTGCTACAAATTCAACTACTATTACTGTGGCATATGTGGGTACAGGCAATCTTTACTCCCTTACATTCACCCCAACTTCCACTGGTGTCTACGATGTCTTCTGTTTCGGCGAACTCCAAGCACGAGTGAATGTTACTACTCGCTCTGATCAGTCGTTCTTACAAAATATTGAAGATGAAGCCCTCGGCTCTTGGTCATGGGATAAAACTACTGGAGTCTTGACTCTGGTTCGTCAAGATGGAACAACCCTTAACACATATAACGTCACTGATACTCTCACCGAAGCTTCCCGAGAGTTAGTAAGCTAAAAAAAGCCAGACGATATTTTGTCTGGCTTTGTTCTTTACGGCAATGCAACCGGCGGTGGTGATATCACCGGCATTTCAACTTCATCCATCATTGGTTCAACCTCTGCAGTATTGTTTCCCAATACTCGAATCGCTTCATCCAATCCTACCGCTGCAGTATTGTTTCCCAATACTCGAATCGCTTCATGTAATGCAGTCTCAGCCGCACTCCTCTCGGCTGCTACTGGATGCCTATCCCCCGTCGGGAATGGCCACATTGCACGATCTGCCATCTCACCGGTATCTGGTTGTGGAGTTGCGTTCAAGCGTTGTGCTGCCCGTACTGCTGCAGGAGGTGGCGGCGGAGGCGTGGTAGTAATAAATTGGGCTGGCCGTCCACCGACTACTTCAACTGGAGTCGAAATAACTGGGGCAGACACAGGTTCCAACGCCATTTCCTCAACCTCTACTTTTACTGCTTCCACTGGTTTTGGATCTTCGATGATTGACACTGTTTTCATCGATTCGTACTTCCTACCAGTATCCGGATCAATGCCCATAGTAACCAGCTTGTCGCGGTTCTTCGTGACATAGTCGTCCAGAATCGCTTTAGCCGGAGCACTTCTCGCCTTGGGGAAATTGGCACAAAATGAGCTCACCGGCACCACTTCTTTCATGAACCACGTCATACGCCGGATAGCATCCATCGTCATCCAAGACGTATTACCTGCTCCCATCAGGTCGAAGCTACGGCCACTATATGTGAAGGGTTTGAAGTACATGTAGTTCTGAGCCACACCCATCATCATCGTTGCCATTTGAGCATTGATGGCTAAAGTTTGGTCCAAATCTGCACAGCTCGCCGCTTGATTATCAACGATACTGTCATAGTACTTCGGATCAAGCGGAATGAACGGAATGCTGACTTTCTCCGGAACCATCGGAGGAACTTTCATCGTTGAAACAGCACTTGTCTTCTCTTGAAAACCCGACGCAATAGTCTGAAGATGAAAGAACTTTACTTGTCCAAACGTATCTTCGTTGCCAGCGTCGATGACAAAATACGGCTTTGAATGAAGGTTCATGTTCATATGCGTAAACGCAAGTAACACTTCCCTTCGGGCTTTAACCGAATCAACACACAGAAATACTATCGCATCTTTTGAACCGATAAAATCTCTGCTTGGAACTTTTTCAGCAAGAACTTTTTCCATTGCCATTGCTGAGGTAACTCGTTCAACGATTGGATGAATGTTTATGCCAAACGCCTTCGAATAACGCTCGGCCAAAACAATTGCTTTCGGTTTTCCGACATCCCGCTGAATGAAGTTTTGACGAATCAAATTCTTCGTCTCCACAACGTCGTCATCGATAATGACAATGGCCGGGTCTATCAACCAACCTCTTGGTCCAACATCCTTCGTAATAGACCGAAGAAACTGAGCCAAAAGAGGAACCAATCTGCCACCCGTCCCGCCGCCGCCAATGATGAAGAATTGCTGCGGCATGGTATGCGGTCTGTATGTAAACACATATCCTCCTAAAATTAAGAGACACAAAGGAGTAAATCCCCTCTGCGTCTCTTATACCAATGTGACGGGTTAGTTAGATGCCTTTAGAATTGATATCGGCTTGATTCTTTGCCGACAGAAATTCATATAGATTCCGAAACGTCTTCACTGCTGAGTCCTCTGGTAAGAGTTGGAAGAAGTCACCAACGATTTCCATTATCATTTCATCGCAACCGCCGCCCGCAAATTCAACAGATAATTCGTTGATTAAGCAGAATGCATTAGCTACGGTTACTCCATAGTTAACTGCGATATCTTGAAAACGGGGATGTTCCTCGAAGCCGGAGATGGAAACACCTTCTTCCCCCGCTCCGTCAGGTAGAAACCCCAAACTTTCGTTGTGCCCTTCGATGTCAAAACCTTCACCTCCTGCCTCCCACATTGCACGGTTAGCGAGATTACGAAGGATGGCATCAGCTTCTTCTTCAGACAGATCGACGGGGACTTCGGCCAAAATATTCTTGGCGTTAGTCCCCGAGCGCTCCCCCGCTGCGGGCCCTCCTAAGGGTGCGAGCTCTCCATTCCCTTTATCTATGAAATCCGAACCTTTCGGAAACGGAAATGCATCGGTTTTAGGTTCAGGAGTAGTAGCGTTACTTTCCGTTCCGTTTGCCCCCACCGCCGCGCCGTGAACTTTTTCCATGTCGGCTAGGAGCGATTGAGCCGTCGTCAGCTTCTCGGATGAATTCTTCAATGGCTGACCATTTGCGTCCACGATCACGGCCTCTCCGCCCTTTGCCGGAACCACCGTTAATGCTGTCCCCGTCGGTGTTCCGGCCGATACGTTTCCCTGGTTCTCCTGAGTTGCAGCGGGAGTCCGTGAGGAATTGTCGTAAGCACTCGGATCGATCGTTGTTGCTACACGAGTACGCTGGTCATACACCGGCCGACCTGTCGGAGTTGGCGGTCTGGAAGTTGGTCCGGTACCATCGGATGCAGGTTGACCAGACAATCTGCGGTAGTAGTCTTCGTACTGAGCGTCGAAATCGTAGGCGTCTTCATGAGGCCGACCCGTAGAATTAGCACCCCCGGTTCCGCTTCCAGTGTTTCCCGCCCCGCCGTTTCTTCCGCCCCCCGGTTGAAACTGATATGGCCTCAGATGGTCCGCTCGATTCCGTCCCACCGTCCCGCTCGTCCCGCCAGTCGAAGCTGTTGTTCCCGTGCCGTTGCTTCCGTTGTGACTTCCTGCCCGACCCCCCTGATACCCGTATCCTTGATAACCACCATACGAGTGTGTCTCGATCTTTCCCAACCAATCCGGGTTAACCTCCGCCCGGGGCGGCGCAAAGATGTCGTCGAATTTGGTGTCGAAGAACTTGCCCTGGTAGCAGAACCGCCAGATCATTTCGAAAGTGGTTGCCGTCAACTTACCGACCACACCTGAGTAGCGAACACCCTTACGGTCGTCGCCGTCATCTGTGCCGGAGAAGAATGCCCCCATGCTGTTATGTGAATGAGTATCCACAATCACAGTGCTACCTTCGGGAATATCCCAATCGTAGTTGACACTTGCGCCAGAAACTTGCTGCTTCGGAACATGGATAAAATATCCTTGCTCTTTAGTCCACAGAATCCACGCCATCGCTTCGAGATTTCGGCCGTTGTTGACCCGCATCACTTCACGGTATAAACTGACGATTTGCTCAAACAGTTCGCCCGGAACTTTCCCGTCAGGCAAGAATTTTGTTTCTTGTTTCGGCGGGATCATCATCTCGTAGCCAGGAATGGCCGGAACTTTCGCGCAAACGTATCGTTCACTTCCGTTCGCGCCTAGACGATGATGCTTGTAAATCCCGTCAGTCGTGATCATAAAGATCTCGGGATAGTTTTCCTGTTGAGCTTTCTCGAAGTCAGCCTTCGACGCAACAACAACTCGGAAGTACGGTTGGAGGATATGCATATTGTTTCCTAATACTGAAGGTTAAATTGCGGCGGGTCGGTAACCACGAAGCTTTTCATACGGGAACTTCAAACCTTGTTGATGCCTTTCTTGGAGATGCACATACCAACTTTGCACATTGCTCTCCCAATCTCGAACTGCATGGAGCCCGAGATCGTTGTTGAACGGAGAATTCCACAATACTTCGAAGTGCCAGTTAAGCCGACGCAAGTCGTTGCGTGGCATTACTGTGGGCATAGCATTCTCCCCGGTGCATAGCTTGGCATCTTCGTAGATATTCGAAAATGGTAGCAAATACAGGCCGAGATTATGGTCAACAGAAGTCGAGTGCTTGACTTTGAAGGCACCTTGAGGGTAATCCGTGCAAAAGTACTTTGCGCTTGTGACGCGAGCTTCTGCATCTCCTTTTGAATTTGTCGTGATGTCCAAAGTCAGACACACAACAATATTCGGAGTTGGAATTTTAAACTTCCGATCTGTACCACCATACTGATAATGTAGATCGTATGTTCCTTCAGGGTAATACAACGTTATGTACATCGTCTTGCTTGTGGTCCGAATGTAAATACAATTCTTCGGAAGCATGATTTCTGCACCGTTATCTTCCACTGCTTTCTGGAAAGCAAAACTGATCATGTTATAACAGTCTTGCAATGAGATTGTTTTGGAAGTTCCGTTCGGCATTGTGACAATGGCGGCATCTTCGAGAAGCTTGATATCGACGCCTTTCATCATCACTTCTTTTACTGGCGCTTTTGGCGCTTCAGCGACTGCCTTGTTATCCGCAATGGCAGCCTTGACCAAATCACCGACAGCCGGCGCGGCGGGTACCGGAGTACTACTTTCGGTATTCCCCGATCCCGCCACATTTGCATTAGTTTGGATGTCACTCACACTAACTCCTTAGATGAAATCGTCGTCGTCGTCATAGACGGAGACATAGCGTTTAAAATTCGGCGTCATTGATTCGATGGCATTCAAAGCGTCTCTGGACGCCCGCCTTGTCGAACTCAATGTAGGATTGCCTTTTGCCGGGCCTTTACTTACTTGAGCAAGGTCTGTCTGGGCTCGACGTAAACAAGTGAAAAGATAAGAAACATCTTCAAGAGACGAAAACTCTTTCGTCTTTTCAAGGATATCCAATCCGTATTCAATTGGCTTGGAGATATCGTCCAGGCCTTCAAAGTTTGACTGCAAATACTGAAGGAACATATTCAGCCTTTCGGTGAAGAGTTTTAACAATCTGGGCGATATCTTTGGCAAAGAACGCCAAAGAATACAAGGGCATAGAAATTACACCATCCATTCCCCTCTTGGTATCTCCCATTTCCTCTTGAGGACTTTTCATCACACAGAAATATCCGACGGAGGAATTAAATTGGTTTCTACCACGGCCGAACTTGCCGTAACTGGAAGTCCAAGATGCATTGGCATCATTCGGGCGCATAAAGACCGGATCGAAATAAATTGTGATTCTGATGTAAGCACGATCTGACGGCTTTGAACTTGAGGAAAATCCGCTGGGAATTGAAGAATACTGGTTGACACTAAGACTAATTGACCCAGGCACACGATTTTTAATGCACAAAGCATTGATTTTCGCTATGTACCGATTCAACCATTTCGGTACTCCAAACATAACTACTTCTGAGTTATTTGCCCCGGGCCCATTTGCATCATCTATGTCTCGGATCGTTTTCAAACTTTGGAATATAGGATCTTGATCTTTAAAAATGAATTGAACTCCTATACCAACACCCGATGAACCGCCTCGGATAGGTTTTTCAAAACCAGATTTGACGAGGCTGATATATGGATATTGCTGGGTAAGATAGCGAATCACCAAATTCATATAATGGTGAATGGAATCTTCTATGGAAGCTGCAGTTGTAAAATCAAGACCTCTACCGTAGGCAGTATTGACAATTCCACTTTCCATCAATTGCTTAATGGTTATGCCGACCAGGCGTTCGTGGGCCATTTTGATTAATGATTGATAGGCTTGAGAATTCGGCAGCCTATTCGAAGGGACTTTGATTTTCACCGCAAATGCCTCCAACGAAAAGAAAACAGGATGTTAAGAATTTGTACGACGAATCGTACAAAGGATTTATTGCCTCTATTTTTCTTATACCAAATAAAACGTTCGAAAAGACTAAAAAAAACCGGACCCATTGAGAGTCCGGTTTTCCTACTACTGGACCTAACCAGACCTAGAAAACTACTCTAGGTCCGAGGTCCAACGCGCCGAATTACAGCTTAACCCTTCGCGCCGGTGACCGGCGAGAACGTCAGCGTGCGGGTTTCGCCATTGGTCGACGAGGTAGCGCGCAGGCCGCTGAGGTCAGGGTAGTTCGCTTGAACTTGTTCCGCACTCCAGTCGCCCGGGATTTGGAACGAGGAGCCAGTCGAGTTGTTCACGATGGTGGTGTTTTGGATATCCATGGTATGCCTTTTGAATCAAAAAGTTTTTAGTTGCACAACTGGAGAGAAACATATAGTCTCTCTCCAAAATTCTTATACCAGCATTTCATAAAAAATCTAATTTTATGTAAATGTTAATATAACGACATGAGTATAATACAAACTTCGTCCGATGTCAACGCCCCTGTGAAAGCTTCCTTATCACAAGCTGCGGCTGCCCTTTTGCAATTTCAAGGAAAGCCATTAGGGTTTACCGGATATGAACCATTCAAAGATATCTATGATTACGCCCCAAACACGTTAGTAATTAAAGCGGGTCGTCAGATCGGTAAAAGTCTTTCTCTTGCCGCAATCTTCTTGACGAATAGTATCATGAGACCATACTTCAATACACTATATGTTGCTCCTTTACAACAACAATCTTCTAGATTTTCCACTGCGTATATCGATCCTTTTTTACGGTCGCCACTTGTAAGGAAATACTTCATAGATGGGGAATCACGCAAAAACGTTTTTGAAAAAAGTATGCGCAATGGTTCTATCATCTATATTGGGTATTGTGAAACTGAAAGCGATGCCGACCGCATCCGGGGTATTGCAAATATTGGTATCTTGAATTGCGATGAGTTTCAGGATATGAGTATGGATGCCCTCCCTATTCTCAGAGAAACAACAAGCGCTTCTGATTTCGGGTTTGTCCGACTTACTGGTACAGCCAAGGGAGAAAATAATAGCCTTGAGATCGTTTGGAAACGGTCTAGCATGAGTGAATGGGTTATGAAATGTGAACATTGCTCACGTTATACTGTTCCTATTGACTTTGAAAATTGTTCGAAAATGATGAAAGGGAAAGACGGTCCTGGATGTATCCATTGCGGAAAAACTTTGGACGTACGTAATGGGCAATGGATGGCAGCAAAGCCTGATAGGGCTGATAATATTGGTTTTCATTGTCCACAACTTATTTTCCATGCTCGTACAAAGCCAGATAAATGGAAAAACTTAGTTGAAAAATTTGAGACTTATCCTGCAACTAAACTGGCAAACGAAGTTTATGGATTAGCTGCCGGTATTGGTGGACGTATTCTTTCCCTCAGAGAATGTATGGCTTGTTGCAATCCAGATAGAACAGCTTGGGATACTGAGTTCCCTACTGATGATCGCCATATTCTATATACAACTCTTGGGGTAGACTGGTCAGTCTCCGGTTCTGATAAAAGCTATACAGTCATTTCTATCATGGGACATGATTCCAAAGGTAAAGTGTATCTACTTTATTGTCAACGTCTTAATGGCGTGGACATCCTAGAACAAGTGGCCCGAGTCGAACAATTATATCGTCAGTTTCGTTGCACAATGTTGGCATCTGATCGAGGAGTTGGCGTACTTCAAGCCCAGCTTCTCCAACGTGCTTTAGGCAAAGATCAAGCGAATATGATTCAGTATGTCGCTGCCAAACATCCTCTTCGTTGGGATCGTATAGGTGGATTCTTTTCTGCTGATCGTACAATGGCTATGGACCATATGATTATTAAAGCAAAACTTGGGCGGGATAAATTCGAAACTCCTTCATGGGGCTTAACTGGTGAATTTTGGCAAGATGCACTTAATGTATTTGAAGAGGAAACTCAAGCCGGCCGGAGAGTATATCGAAAGGATGAAGACTTAACTGATGATGCTTTGCATTCCTGGGTATTCTGCGATGTTGCTAGCCAAATTTTACGCCAAGAATTTACCTATTTGGACGAAGTACCTGATAACCAAGAAGGTCGGCTAGAGTTTCTTTGACAGTGCGTGAAAATTCACGTATAATCCGAGTATCAAAGGAATTTATCCATGTCAACTAATTCTGAACTTAAGTCGTTTGAATTTTCAAAAACTCCAGCAACATCTAAGCGAAAGGGTGTGCTGGAGAGTCCCCCCGATGCAGTCGCTCTTATTAAACCTCAAGCAGAGTTAGCTATGGAATCTTCTAAAGATTCTGAAGTAAAGTCGGAAGAAGAAAAACCTAAGTATGATCCTGAGCAACTAGCAATGATTTTTGACGAACTCTTGTTTCAAGGGGAATATTCCGAAAATGTCAAGATCAAAGATAAGCTTCTTGTTACTTTCAGGACTCGTACTTCTGAAGAATCCGAGGAAATAGCACTCACACTTGATACTTTAGGCGCTAACTTATTTACTACGCTTGATCAAAAACGTTCTCTGCTCAATCTCCAATACTCTCTGACACGATACCATAGTCGGGATTTGTCAGGGCTATCTAAAGAAGATAGAGCTAAGTTTGTCGGTAAACTTGCCTCTCCTATCATTGTCGCTCTTGTAAATGAATTAGCGCAGTTTGATGAAAAGGTTTTTGCTGCTCTGAAAGAAGGGGAGACTTCTTTCTAACTCGGTCTTGGGCCATGCAACGGACCAAGCTATACGTCTCAGGAATAAAACTACCCCGGCTTGGTTCCGCTCAGGACCGTGTACTACGAGACTACGTAACAAAAGAAGCTGAGCTTGAGGCTGAGCGAGAAAAACTAACGATGCTCAATACATTGAGTAATCCAACTTTCTCAGATGAAAATAAAGCAAAAGCTTGGGAAAAAGAAATACAGCGCACATGGTCTTCTTATCTACATAAACTCTTTAATGTTGAACTTTCAGAAGAGTCACAAAAAGATATTGAGATGTTGGAATTCTATAACAAAGTCGTTAAACACATGCGACCCAAGTTGAGAAAGACGAAGAGTGGGAAATTGGTCGTAGAAGGTCTTAAGGGATTAGACGCCTCAGATTTTAGAGACGATAAAATCCCTAAACAGGCCGCCTAAAATACTTCCATGACCTTCAACTCTTATTTCAATGCGCCAGGATTTCAAAGCCAATTTATTACATCCCCAATTGGCCAAAATCCTTATTTGAATCAAAGCTGGAATACGCAGATGCCTTTTGCGTATTCTGGCGTTACTAATCCATACCCTGAATCGTATAATGGTTCTATGCCCTACCAGCCGGTGGGCCAGCAAGGATTTTGGAGTTCGGCCAATCAATTAATTTCCCCGTTTGCTCATGAACATCCCTGGGGAAATCCTCAATATAATAACCAAGCAGCATTAGATTCCGTTTCGACTCGACCTTTAGATGCAACAGTTTGGGCTGGGCAGCGTATAGCTGGTCCGGCACTCGCTTTTGGTGCAGCGTTTAAAGCGTTGGGTCCAGCTACCGCAGGGGGATATTTTACGGGGCAAGGAATTGCTGCTGGAATGGGCAAAGGGATTGCGTCTGGTATAACCCGAGGCGCTTTAGGATCTTTCGGAACACCAAATTGGATTGTAGGAGGTGCTGAAGCAGCAGCCGGCGTTGCTGGCTCTCTCGCCGGAGCTGTACTCATTCCTGCCGCTGTTGGGTATGGAGTTATGCAAGGAGCTCAAAAACTTGCATTCGACCCATACATTCGTACTCGTCAGATGGGAGAGCAACTCAAAAACAATTTTGACGGCATCACATTTGGGGACGCCAGGGGCAACGCCTTAACTGGAGGCGGCTTATCTAACCGTGAAGCATACGGAATGGCAAGCAAACTTGTTTCGTCAAGCGCACGGGATATGACGTTTAACTCGGACCAGTATCTGCAAATTGCCGATATGTCCATGCGCTCTGGATTGCTTGATAATGCTAATTCAACTCAAATTGTAAGTCGGATTAAAGGAATTGCAGAGCAGGTAAAGGTTGTCATGGCAATTTCTAAAGACCCGGACTTCCAAAAAGCAATTGAAGATCTTTCTAGTCTCCAGATGAGTGGTGCGAGTGCTGTTGGTGGAAGATTCAGTACGGCAATGTCTGCGTACCAAGGATTGGGTCGTTCTGCATCCATAGCAGGTACAACTGTCCAACGCCTTATGGGAACAGTTGGGGTTCAAGGCTCTAATCTATTCTCATCTTTTGGCATGACTCCTTATTTGGGAGAATTGACTTCAGCAAATATTTACTCATCCATGTCTGCTGCAATGCGGGAGGGACTGATTAGCCCTGCTCAGGCCGCACGAATGGGCGGTCTAGAAAATGCTACTCAAAGTGCTATGATGGGCATGATGCAAGGCGGTAGAAGTACGCTTATGCAAATGGGTCTTTTCAATCAGGCATTTGGGCGTGGCGGTTCCCAATCTATGGCAGGACCCGGTATGAATTTAACGGCTACTGTCGGACAATTCTCAAATAACTTTGCTCGTGATCCATATGGATTAATGGGACGCATGGCTTTGCATGGAGATGAACTTATTGCCCGTGACTTAAGTAAAAATGGAGGTCTTAACATCGAAAACTCCGTTTATGCTTATGCACAGAATTTACCTCTAAAGAGAAATAACAAAGGCCAAATAGATTTCTATGACATCGTCCCTATCCTTATGTCTCAAGGTTGGACTAAAGAACAGATTGACGCGTTTGGGTCCATGAGATCTGCTCAGACTGACCCCAATGTAGTAAGGCAAGGACTACAGGCCAATAACCGCACAACCCAAGAATTGTTAATGCAAAATACTAGCCAAAATAAATTATATGGCGGTGCGTTAGGATCTATGTATCGACATGGTTTGGAAGGTGTTAAAGGCTTTATGGGAGATACTTGGAGGAACGTCGGGGGATTAGCTGCAGATGCCCTTGGTTTAGGAGACGATATTTCTAAAGCTTGGTACAACGTTCAATTTGGAAGTAGCTTTGACAACACTGGATTGCAAGGTAATCCTAACAACTTCTTTGACCGCACCCAAAACCAACAGTTCAAGAATGTTAGACTCCTAAGCGAAAGTTCTGGGGAATGGGCTAAACTTGGAACGGCAGGAGAAACCGGAATAGCAGGTGCTTGGCATAGGTTTGCTGGCCAACTTAATTATGGACGAGGGTATGCTTCACTAAGTAAAGGTATTAACTCCTTTGCTAGACAAGGTGATTCAGGAGCTTTAGCAATTCTATCTGCACAAGATAATCAGACTCGTCGTACTGCTTTAGGAAATTTTTTAGCTGCTCATAAAGATAGCCTAGATGATGATGTTAAAAGTTTGATGGATTCTAAAAACTCAGATTATTTAAATGCATTCGTAGATAACATGAGTAAAGGTCAAACTGGAGATTCCTTTGATCAAACATCTAAATCCCAGGGGGATAAGTACAAACAAGAGCTTAATAAAATTACTGGACAAGCCGGCCCATACTATAATTTGCGCTCAATGGGCGAAGCAATGATGGGAGAACAAAAAGTTGTTTCTGGTGATTTAAACGAGCTCAATATTATGGATTACATTAGAAAACAACCAGGATTATACGAAGCTCTTGGCCGGCCAAAATCCGGCAAAGAAGCCATGGATAAACTTGCTCAACTAAATCGTAAAACTGCAGAAGGTGGATATTCAGAAATTGCGTATCAGGCTTCTACTATGGATGTAAATGCAATAAGCAAAAATCCCAGTTTAATTACAGATCCAGATATTAGGAAAAGATTCCAAACTGCGCTTAAAAAAGGCGATAAAGGCGGCATGGAAGATGCGTTAGCTTCTTATGCCGGCTATTTAAATGGCGGAAATTTTAAAGATACGCAGATTAAAAATACATCTGGATTTACTGATGCCCAGCTTATGAGTCAGCAACAAATTTTAATTGAAGACGCTCAAAAACGTAATCAGTTAGAAAAGGCTTATAAGGGAGGAATGATAGATTATAGTAGCTATCAAGCAACTCTTAACCAGTTAGATATGAAAGAAGCAACCCAGATATTTAGTGATGCCGTGCAGCAATTCTCCAAAGCAGTTGGAGATATGTCGGGTTCAGGCTCATCTAATGGCGGAACACCCCTGGTTATTTCCGGAGTACCTATTAATACTAAGGGTAACCAAAGAACAAGTAGTCCTAACGGAGGACAATAATGGCTAGCACAACAACGACCTCAAACGGAAATACCGTTAAACTTAACAGTCAGTATAAGATTATGTCCCCCTCCCAAATTTATTTGGAGCAAATTAATGCTTGCATTGACGGAATCAGAGCCACTAATAATGGATTGAGTTATACCCCTAATCAGTTAGGCGGTATTTTTACGCAGCAAGACGTACTAACAGACGATGTTGTATTACAAGTAATTAACTTTTCAGTCACAGGATCTAGCACATAATGTCAACTGTCTTAGCCACTGGACAATCCAGCGAAAGACTATTTACAATTACCCCACGTAGTGTATTATCTAATACTACCGGAGGAGATAGGGGTTATCGTGGGTATATCCAGCTTGTAAGTTCTAATCCTGTAAATGTATCAGACACATCTATATATTCTTCATCTATTGCTGGTTCAGGGGGAACACTCGATCAAGCTGTAAATGGAGGTACGTACGGAGGATATGCTAATTTTCTGATTACTAGCATTCAATGCCAGATGTCTGAAAAAATTCAAGTAACTGAAACATTTGGCGATGGGGAAGTATACTATTACTTCGGTCGGCAGCCAATTGCTATGACAGTTAGCGGGATATTAATTGATTCTATTGAGAACGATTGGTTCACTCAATGGATGTTTATGTACGGCCAAGTATTGAGAGGAACTCAAACTGCTTCTCGATATCAGCTCGTGAAACTCTATCTACCAACAATGGTATTGGTTGGTACTATTTCCTCCATGAGTTTCAATCAAAACTCAGATAGGGATACTGATATTCCATTTCAATTCCAATTTATGGCCAAAGAATTGTTACCAATTCCGGTCATGAACACGAATTTTATATTGTCTAACTCCGCGTCTTTACTGAACATTAGCCAAGCATCGACATTCTTAGATCAGGTTGGATTAAATAGTTTGAAAGCTTCACTGTCACAATTTTCAACAATGGTGACTAGTGATCTCTCTTCATTTAACACTGTAGCCCAAGGTATTTCTGGATTTGCAAATACCATCACTGCGAATCTGAATAGTGTATCTAGTGCATTTTATAGCGTTACAGCAACATTGGCCGGTTTGCGAGCTAGTTTGTTTTCGCCGATTTATGGGGTATTGTCTTCTCTTACTAAACTTGTCGGTGCTATAAGCGGTGTTGAAAATGCATTTACTAGTACTGTTACACAAGTCAATAACATTGTTCGAGATTTGCAAAATATCTCATCAATCGCAGTTGGTCTTGTAAATCTTGCTAATGCAGCTTTATTTGATGGGGGAGGCGCTTTACTTGGAAACAACTCAACTTCTATTTCAACTTCCAGTGCAACATTACAAGCGATTGGGAGTTTATCTAACTCAAGTGGGGTTATCTCTACTGTTCCGCCGACGTTATTTCAATATATTCAGTCATATGTATCCGCTGGCCAAATTCCAGTTAATTCTGCATTTATGCAAAATCAGTCCATTGCTTCATTAACAGTCAGTGAGACATCCCTATCTAAAATTGGTATTCTTAATTCTGGCACACCATATTCTGCAGCACAAGGAGCTTTCCTATGACAATGCGTAGTTACGCAGGACTTTTAATCCTGGAAGATATTTATGATTATGTCCCAACGACAAACCAAGATGTGGTCAACTTGGCTAATACGGTTTTTTCACCTAATCTAAAAGTAGTAGCAACAGATTGCGGAACAACTCTTGGCTTATTTGTAACTGTTAATTACACTGCAGAAGGCTTAGTGGAATTAGCCACAGGTGAACCTTTGAGCCGTGATAGAATTGGGCAGCTTTTATATAATGGCATTTACTCAGTAGCCACACGCTCAACTAGTACATGCATTGCTTCCGGAGGTATTTGTGCAACATGTTATGCAGCGTCTTTTCCACGAGCAACAGTCCCAAATGTGAATGATCGCGTAATTGTTTATCCAGAATATGCTATAACAACAGATGCATTGTCTGGCGTCCAAGGACAAACTGTATTTACTTTGACTTTAAGTCCGGCCCAATACGCTTATAACTACGTTTACTACGAAGGGCAATTATATACGCAAGGTGTTGATTACACAATTTCAGATACGACATTAACATTGACTATTCCTTTAGCTGAAGATGGAGGCATAACCGTTCGATATACGAGTTATAACCGTGCGCCCTTTTTGATCTACCTTGCAGAACAATACTCAGGTGCAATGCTTGGGATGTTGCCATTGCCAAGAGAACTACTACCTACCAGGTCTCTTTTATTGACCTCTATAATTAATAGTGCTATACTCAATGTAGTGCTTGATGCTACAGTCAGTAATAATAACATCCCATCAGAACTTTCCAACTATGCTGGGAGCATTCAAGATCCTCTTGAACAAACGTTATATTTGCTGGCTCTTCAATCACTCTTTGCTAATGTGGTCTCTTAATGTCTGACAACTTCACTATTTCACTTGGAACTACCCCTGCAGCTTCCACGGTCACTCTTAATTCTGATGGGTCGGTAACAGGATCTGAAGGTGCAGTCCCTTCCGGTAATACTTTTACGGATGTCATTTATCAGACAGTTAAACTTTACATAGAAGGCGTTCAGGTCCCATTTACAGCTATTTCCATTTCCCAATCTATCGGGACCTACCCATCAGCAATGATCTCAGTCCCTCCGCAAGCAGGACTCATGGACATTGCTCGTTACTATCAGCCCAAAGTCCATATTTTTTACACTGATCAGATCACTGGTGGAGATAGGCTTTTGTTCTGGGGGCATATTGCACGAGTAGAGTACTCCCGTTCACGTAGCCCTGCCTCATCATCGATCAGCTTTCAGTGCGTACACAAGAATGAATTAATGAAACTTGTGACTCTGGACTACAACGGCTATGTAGGCTCTAACATGTCTAACGGCACTGATCCTAACCCAGAACAAGCAGCGTTGAAAGTTGATTTAATGACTTCCGAGTTAAGTATTATCAATGCTTTATCAGGAATTACTGGTGTTCAGTCTGCTGCTCAAGATTTGCTAGGCCCCACTAATACTCAGATCTCCGAGGCTGATGTCACCAAAGCTGCAACAAAATTTCAAGGCTTCATCCCTCGCTATGCCGGTATTCCAGGTAGTATGATGAATATCTGGAATCAGTTTAAACGTCAATGCTATATGGCCCCAGCATGGAGTTCAACGATGACCTCTATGTATATTCCATTGGTGGAAGATGGGCTTAAATTCTTTAATCGTATCTCTGGTCATTACCTTGTTGAAAACTATGCTGAGACACATCGTGAACAGTACTGCCCTCACGATATTCCCCCGTCGGATGTCAAATACAATCTCCTAGTTCCACCATCCAGCCAATTGCCAAGTGTTTCAGCAATGAAGACGGCATTGACCGTCTATGCTGTTAAGAGTCAAATGGGCTACTCCGGGGAATTGACAGATTTCATCACAATGATGAATAACTTTTTTTACTCTGTTGAGTATGAGTATTTGACATTGGCTAGCCCCGCTGCAGTTCCCGTCGATCCGACAACGTACGTAAATCCTGATAGTGCTTCTGCATGGGCCAGTGCTAACCGCATGGCTGTTGAAACTGTTATTAAGCCACAGACGCCCTTCTATTACGCCCCTGTATGTAACGTTGTTTATCCTCAGATGTTTACATCCATCAGTGTTAGCCAGGATGAGGCGAGTGTGCCAACTCGTGTAACTGCGTACACAGACATGCTACCAAACGATGGCGGCGGGGCGCTCAATACTTTCTATCGAGCCCCTGAATCTGTCCGTGAGGCGGTAGCAGTTGGAGTGAGTCTTGCTAATGCATCCGGCGCTCAGAATACTATTGATCTGTTGAGTACAACCGGTCCTTCCTACAACGTTCCCGGCAAATACGAAGAAGCCCGAGGCGTTGTGCAGCGCAAGGTAGTAATGCCAAACTGGCTTTCGTTCTATATTGCGGATCAAATACCCAATGTAGGAGACCCAAACAACGAAGCATGGCCGGCTCAGGGAACTGCAGACTATAACGATCTGGTCAATATGCATGCAGCCTGGGTAGATCGCTATGGATACGACATTACGGAAAATGACGGGGTCGTTACTCGTACTTTGAATACATCAAAGGATACGATGGACCCGAATTCTCCACAATCTCAAATCGCTCCTTTCCAGAGAATGTTATTTAACACGGCGGACTATGAATTTGCAAAAAGCGTGGAGCAAGCCCGTAGCGGGATAATTGAGATGGTGTTCAATCCATATATTGTCTGTGGATACCCGATGGATATTATTGATTCAAGTCCAGCGTATCCTTGCTTCCACGCGACATGTGCTTCTATCACCCACAATATTACGGCCAGTAGTATCAGCACAACAGTTAGTTTTGTTGGAGCGATGACTTACGCGGAGATGTCGAATTATTACATTCCTCCTGTTGCACCTTGGCTTCAAAACATACTGAATGTGAATAACGTCCAGTATGGAACGAGTACTTCTACGTCAGGTGGAACTACAACAGTACCATCAGGTCAGATTGGTCAAGTTGCTAATAGCAGTACGACTGCTACAACTACTACAGGTTCAGCCTCATACGGTTCTCCGACTGGGACAATCCAATCGGTGGAACAGACTTTGATTAATAACCCGACTGCTTTGGCTGCGGCAACGGAGTACTACCAGACTACTTTAGGAATTGGAGCTGCGGATCCAAGCTTACTTTATGCCTTTGATTATGGACAGCCGAGCGCAGTGACTCGGTCAAATGGACAACTGGCTTCTGGCGTTGCACAAAGCTCACCGGACGGCAATGGTATAGAAACTAACCCTTACATGTCCGTCGTTGGAAATCTATCTTTATCTGCTAGACAGATTGAAGGCAAACAAGCTATAATGGCAGCCTTTGGAATTAATTTTATTGATTTAGATCCTACTCTGTATTCCCAACAAGCGTCTAGTTATTTAAATCCAATTTTGGATAAAAGTATACTATTAGAACCCGGCGCATCATTATTCGTGGATTACCAGGATACTTCGGACTTTATTAATGCAAGTAGTATTAAGCAAGAAATTCAAACTTTAAACACAGCACAGACTTCAGGTAGTTAAATATGGAAATTATTAGCAAGAAACAAGCAATAGAGCAAGGTTTGGATTTATATTTTACAGGTAAACCATGTAAACATGGTCACCTTAGTGAAAGGTACGTAAAAAGCAGATGTTGTATTCAATGCCAAGAACAATATCGTTTAGAAAATAAAGAAAAACATCTTGAGTATTGGAAAAATAGATATGAATCCAATAAAGAAGGTATATCAGAATATTGGAAAGAATACAGAGAAAATAATAAAGAAATTATTTCTCAAAGAGCTAAGAAATACCACGAAAATAACAGAACAAAAATTATTGCTAGAGTTAAAACATATGTTCAAAATAATAAAGAACATGTCTCAGAGTATCAAAAAACATACCGGCAAGAAAATTTAGACGTTGTTAGACATCATTCAGCTAAGCGTAGAGCGAGGCATAAACAAGCAATTGTGGAATGGGCTAACCTTGATAAGGTTAAAAAAGTTTATACTGAATGTGACAATACTAGTAAAGAAACAGGTATTATTCATCACGTTGATCATATAGTTCCCTTAACTCATGGTCTTGTATGTGGATTACATAATGAATTCAATTTACAAATTCTTACAGCTAAAGAAAATCTTGCAAAAAAGAATTGTTATTGGCCGGATATGCCAGATGATGTCTACGAAGCGTTAAAATTTTACTACCATGAGTGACTATTCATCCTTTGACTTTAGTACATTAGGGGAAACCGTAGCGGGCTTGCCCAGGTCCGTTAATATCCCCCAAGGCATTGCTCAGTCTGGTCTTTTATCTACTACTAGTACGGCAGCTAATGTATTTGCAGGACAAAAATTTAGTGGAAAATTACAAGCTTATTTAGTGGGCTACGTTAATAGCATATATAGCGACTATCCAGTTTATGACTGATTTAAACGAAGAAAACGAAGACCTTATTTCAGAGGACGATGAAATACCGGAGGCTACTGGATCCACAGCTTCTATGTATGCTGATCGTAGGGCTAAAGACATAGAATTATTCAACGCCTGGAAAAAATCTGGATCTAAAGAACATCTGAGTGCTCTAATGCATCAGATTGATCCCTTGATACAACGGGAAGTACAAAAACGATCCGGATCATTGCCTCGTGCCACTCTTTCTTCTTCTGGTAAGCGTTGGGCTCTAAAGGCATTAGAGACGTATGATCCAAGCAAAGGGGCAGCTCTTGGTACTCACGTTACTTCATATATGCGAAAGATATCGCGGCAAAATTATCGCCTACAAAATGCGGTAATGCTACCAGAAGATGTGCATCTGAAATATCAGACCTACACTCACGCCAAAGAAAATCTCACTGACGAACTTGGCCAAGAGCCAACCGAAGATGAACTGGCTAAGAGGCTTGGCTGGTCAAAAGGTATGGTAGTTCGACTCAAAGGTGGCCTATACGACGATCTCGTCGAATCCAGCAGTGAACGTCCTGCTGAATTTGCAATGCACAATGAGAATGCGTTGTTAATGGAATACTTGAGAAACACGCTTTCACCTGAAGAACTCTACATCATGGACAACGCTAAATCAGTGTCATCCCAAGAAATGGCAGAGCATTTAAAAATTAACATCAGTCGCTTGAACTACCTCAAGCTGAAGCTTGTGCAGAAAATTCAAGAAATTAAAAAGGATCTAGGCGAATGACAACTCCTTCTCCTGCACAAACCCAGACAACAACAGCGTTTAACCAAATGTCGAGTTACTACTCAGCCTTATCTAGCTATCTAAGCGGAGAATCCTCGACTTACCCAACGGCTTCAGATTATCTTTCAAGTTTGGATTATTCCGAACTATTTACGATTGCAGCTCAGACCCAGCGAGGTTCTCCCAACTATGCTAACGGCGCATTGATCGAAACAATCCACCATATTACGGCTGTGCAAAGAGAACTGGGGCTGGGATCGTTGACTAAGTATGAGCATTACTTAGATGCTCAAAGTGACGGCAATACTGAATCAGAGTACTACACAATGCTGAGTAACCAGTACGGCTACATGGTAAGTGGCCTGGGGACAGCTTCAGTTTCTGCACCAGAAGGGGTTACGACGTAATGGCTAGTGTATCCAGCCGAGTTGGTACAGTTTCAAACTTAGGTACAGATGGTACCTATGACGTTCTGTTATTCAGTTTTCCAGACGGATTTCCGAATAGCCAACTTATCTTTGAATTTGGAAATACCCCAAGAAAAGTCACAGGACTTGAAAAAGTTGTACAGACGTTTCTTAAAATCCTTTTTACAACACAAGGAAGCGATCCCGTTAACCCCAACCGTGGAACACAATTCCCTTCTTTAGTTGTCAACGCCAATATCCTAAGTACTAACGCAGTTTTATCAGCTCAACTTGTTTCTGCAGTTGCCAATGCTGCTAGCCAAACGCAAAGTATCCTCAACTCAGCTAGTTCTGATTCATCAAGCCAAATGGCGTCAGCCACAGTCCTAGGAGTAAACGTTGCTGATGACGGAGCTATTCTCTCGGTGAATATTCTGACAGTTGCAGGACAAAACGCAGCAATCGCCATTCCTTTCCCCCAATTAGACTTGCCAGTAAACGCGTAATCTTAGGCTGCTGGAGATTCCGTTAAACTAACATCAGTTATTATACTGAACTCTACATACCTTAGTTAAGATGGCCGGTGATCTATACAATGTCCTAGACGGACTTACAGTAAGCGCGAACGACGTTACTGAGGCGGAACTCCTCACACAACAAATATTATCAGCTCAATATCCCGACCTGGACCTCCGTTCAGGGACCGGTCTAGCTGATCTTACGATTCGTCCTTCTGCCCTAGCACTTGCAACTGTTAGAGCAGCCCTTAATTATTATTTTGCGAATAATACCATATCCCAAGTAACGGATAACACAGATACAAGTATTGTTGATAATCTGCTGTCTAACTGGTTTTTAACTCGTAATGAGGGAACTTACTCAGTTATCAATGTCCGCCTATATTTTGCTCGCCAAGTAACAGTGACATTGACTACGGATATCTGGTTTAGTCCCGATAATACTTTGCTGTATTACCCAAGCACAACTTACTCGTTTGCTGCAACTGCACTGCAATACGATTCGTACTCAAATGAGTATTACGTTGATGTAAACCTTACAGCAGCAGCGACAGGATCATCATACGATCTTTCGTCTGGTTCGTTGCTATATTTCTCTAATTTCAACGCTTACTTTTTACAAGCACAAATTAATTATCTTGTCTCCTCGTCTACCAATGCAGAGACAAACACTCAATTTGTTACACGAGCTAGTACGGCTATCTCAACTCGTAACCTTATCAATGTTCCGTCAATTCAATCCAATCTGGCTGCTAATTTCAATTACCTTTCCCAGATTTTTCCGGTTGGATTTGGCGATGCCCAGATGATTCGAGATCAAATATACGCAAACATTACAACGCCTCAACCTGTTACACCTACCGCAGTTACATATGAAAGTGACATTGCAACTATCACTGTTCCAAATCACGGATTTCAAACCGGACAAAACATCATTGCTACAGGGGGAAAGCCAAGTGTATTAAATGGAGGTTTTTCAATTACGGTTCTTGATACTAACACCTTTACTTATGTGATGGATGATGTACCGACTGTCCAAGTTACAAACTTTCCATCAATTGTTCCTGTTTACGTTCCAGTGTTACTTCACAATGGAGGTTGCGTAGATATTTATTGTGGTAATTCCTTGGCTTCAGAAATTAGTCAACTAACAACAGATGCTAACGGCAATGCAACGCTCACAGGACCCGTGTATTCGTTTTCTCGCTCAGCAGTTACTGGTGGGTCATCTGCCGATACCATCCCGTTTCAGAACGCCCTGGCGTATTCTAGCTATACTTTGAATCAACCAGGACAAATGATTCAAGTTGCTCAGACAAACCATGGACTAATAACTGGAGAAGACGTAGCTATTTCTGGTCTTACCCAGATTATTTCTATTAGTGCTATTTCTTGTACGGGCTTTACCGTAAGCATCAGTACTAGCGTTCCTCATGGATTAGCTACCGGAGCAACTGTGACAGTTGCGGGAGTTACTCCCACTACCTATAACGGTACATTTATTGTCGTAGCTACAAATGCAAATACGTTAACTTACACAGTTGCCGCCAATATTCCTACCGCCGGTTCGGGTTCAGCAATGCAACTTGTTAATCCTAATTTGACAGGCAGTTACCCGGTTACAGTGCTTGGTCCCAACGCCTATGAGATTCCTGTACCAACTCTTTGGATTGAAGGAACAACCTCTGGAACACTAGTTATTGAAACTAATGTTCCTTATACTTCTAAAAATACTTATGCCCAGACATTAAATGTTACTTCTCTAACTTATAGTGATGGAGTTGTTACTGTTGTGCAGCCTAACCACGGTCTTTCTGTAGGTGAATATATTTCTATTCAAGGTGCAAGCCCTGCTGGATACAATGGATCATGGGTGGTACAGTCTGTTATAGACCAGAATACGTATACATTTAATGAAAGTACTACATTGTCTAGCCCAGCGACAGGAACAATTACCGCAACGTCGGTTATTCCTTGGGAGGATTATGGATTTTCTACGGAACAATCTATTACTATTAGTTTTGGCAGTCAATACGCCAATTCTACTGCCAGTTTCTTGGTGAACTACTTTAACTATCTCAGCGATATTCAAACGTATCTGGAAGCTTCGGCTAATAGAGTTATGTGTGCTGATTTATTAGCCCGTGGCTTTAATTTTTATCTGTTAGACATTAGCCTTGTTGCGTATAATTCTGCTACTCCGGATGCTTCAACTGTTACCACCACAGTTAACACCTATTTATCTTCTCTCAGCCCAGGGGCAACTTTTGTTATGGGAGATTTAATTTCGGCGTTGACAGAAGCAGGAATTACTGGCATTCAAACTCCAATTGGTGTATCATATACGAACTATACTCGTTACTTAGTTCCACCTACGACAGGTACGATTACAGATTACCTTGATCCAATGGATGCAACTTCTGTGTTTATTCTAAATAACGTTACAACTAACAGTTTGGCGGTTTAACAATGGCATTGAATCCTCGTGCTAATTTCACAACAAATGGCCTTGCTATTGGTCAAAACAATGTCAACATGGTTGCATTATATGGCCTTAGTGATTTTTTCCATACTATTTTTGAAGATTCAGAAACTGTAAACTTAATGCTGGAAGCAGAGGCTGAATACGCATCTGATGTGTACAGCCGTTTTTTGCAGTATGCTTCAACAATCAGTCTTGAGTCAATACAAGAAACAATAGGCTCTAGCATAAAGCTTGTTTTGTTAGAAGCAAACAGTCAAGTTGTAGGTTCTGAAAATACTTATACATTGCCGATCAGTGTTCAATCGGCTAGATATATAGCTAATAGACCATTCCTCCCAACAACTCTATGGGAACAGAATGTAGATTTTGCTATTCAAACTACAACTGCTGGCCAACTTCAAATCGTTTTCGCAAGATCTATCACCGATGCTGGATTTTCGGTTCGTGCCGATTCATCCGGCAATACCCAATACGCCCTCTGGTTTGTAGACGCAAATATCGATGAAGAACTTATTAGCACATACTATGCTGATCTCATCGCCATAAGCCCAGAAACATCTACGGATAATTTCTACAATCTTGTATATGGTTTGTATTATATGTATACCCAAGGACCTAAGCTTTCACTTGTACAAAGTGGCTTAAATTTAGTCTTGGGAATTCCTCTTGCGCGTGATGCCGAGACAGTTTTGGATATCCGTGAGTACTTGCAAACAGGGGAATACATTGTCATTACGAATCAAAATCAATATATTATTCCTTACGGTTTGCCGCCCTCGGTATCGGTAGGGGATGCTTTGAGTGTCGGGGAACCTTTATCAAGCTGGCTTCAGGTTAAAGACTACCAAGAAGATGGAGATTGGTGGTTAAATTTGTATATTCCCTCGTCAGTTATTCCTTACCTTCCACCTGGTCAAGATAACCGTTATGCAACATCGGGATCTCAATTTGATTATTTAATGAGAAATTATTTAAAGACTCATACATTCTTAATCAATATCGAAGTTGCTAATTTTAAAGACATTCAAAACTTTTCGACAGTTTTCGATGTTATTCAACGTGTTAAACCGACGTACACAAAAGCAATTTATATCTGGTCTGTTCAGGGTTTAAATGAAACTTTGACATTATCTGATGATGATTTTTCAATAGATATTTATCAAGCCCGCTGTGAACATTTAACACAACCCATCCAGGAATTTTATCGTGGAAATACAATTAACCCTATTACCAGGGACTGCCCTAACTTTTTGCATTGGAATGTTCCTTACTTTGTAACATCTTTAGGAGGATCAAACCCCTATGTAAACTCCTTCCAGCCGGTTATGGATTTTGGCCAAATTAATGGATTGAGAAATCCACGTGGGCAATTTACAACACCTACTGCTACTGATCAAGCCTGGATTCAAAATATCTGGAGGCGTGATTCAGAAATTTGGGCTATTAACCGTAGTGTAGCTGGATACAATCGAGGGGTGATGCCGCAGAATAGCTTACCCGGTACGCCGGTAAATTGTTTGGATCTTCCATCTGGTATGTATGCAATTCCATTATACATAACCAATCAGGATGATATCCAACAAAAATGTACAGCAGCAGGAGTGGATGTTCCTCCTCTAACTCAGTGGACATTTGAAATCCCCTCTCTGACGAATAGTCAGGCTATTAACACGTTTGCAATCGACGACACTGCTTCATTGAATACTTATACTGAGCTCACTGAAAATTACGAAACTCTATTTTTCCGTGGCCCAAACATTTATTATCTGGGAGCACATATCCCAGATTTGGCTTTGACAGATACTTATGCCCCTAATATATCTGAGATACAAGCAGGAGATTATTTATTAGGAATTCGTATTGAAGACGTATACGCAGGCATATACTGGGTAACTACGAATGTATCTAATGATATGCCTTACTGTGATCCAATTGCGGAAAATGATTCGTTAACTGTAAATTGGACTGCCCCTATAAACCGTGGATTTGCCGGAACAGGAGTTCCCTACTATCTAATTCGTGGACAAAATTATGCTGACGGAGCCCCTGTCGGGTCATACACAGATGAAAATAATACTGCAGTACCTATTAATCGTTCGGGCAGTAGCATCGCACACGCAATATACAGAAACTAATTATGAAAATTACTCAACAAACTAGGAAACGTTCCGCCATTCGGTTTCATACCAGTGCTAAGCTCAGGGGTGATTTGGCTATTTTCCTAACCTACACCCAACCAGATGGCACTGTTGACAAGGTTCCTTACTTTAAAAAGAAAAATGTCATAACTTTAACAGCTAAACAAAAAGTGTTGTCAGGTATTTATCTGGCAACTACGTCGGACCCTATTACAACGTTAGAAGTAGGAACGGGAGGTACATTGGATAGTGAAGGCCTATACCCACGCCCAGTTAATCAATCGCTTACTTCCCTTTATGCTTATTTACTAACTGTTCCAGTTACATATTCTATTGCTCCGACTGTGCCCAGTGTTACTTTCCTTGCTACTGTCGATGAATCTACAGCCAATGGTAGTAATCTTAATGAAGCGGGATTATTTACCCAATCTGGAATTATGTTTAATATCAAAACCTGGCCAAGTATCACCAAGGCATCAAGTTTTGGTGTTCAATTTGAATGGACGATTTCAATCGCTTAATAATGAGTTCACAACTTCAGATTACGACTCAACTAAACAATAGTACTTGGGTAATCACGGCAGTAGTACTACCCGGTGGAACTCTGCCACAAAATATTTTTGTATATTGGAATACGGGTACGACTACATTGGGTGACTACATTGGCGTATGCAATATTTCAGAACTGACAAGGTTACAAGTCTGGTCTGGCGCGGCATTGCCCGTTTTTGGCAATAAATTTGTTTTATCTAATCAGGCTAAAATTAACATCAGTATACAAGAAGATCTTAGTTCTGTGACTCAAAACTTAATTAATACAGCTACTTTATTAAGCAAAGAAATCCAGGCTCAAGGCAATTCAACGGAAACGGTAACGATTAACTAATATGGCAATCAGTCAACGAGTTTATTTCAATAACGCGAAAACTTCCCTGGCTGCGGCAATTGGAGCTTCCGACACGACTATTCCCGTGGCAGATACAACTGCATTTCAGACAACCACCCTGACAACGGGACAGTATTTCTTGGTTACTTTAGTATCGGGAACTACTTATGAAATTGTCCAAGTATACGGAGTTTCCAACGGTGCATTCACAGGATGCATTCGTGGTTTAGAAAATACGACAGCACTTGCGTGGCCGTCGGGAACAACTTGTGAAAACCGTGCAACTGCTGAAACGTTTACGTCATTCACTCGTTTTGTCGATGTCATGGCCCCTGTCGCTTCAGTGGAAAGTTTATCTACTCCAGAGACAAGTGATTCTGTTACTTATGTTTCGGTGTCAACAGATGATGGAGGTAACCCTATTATTGCTGTGGCCCGTAGTGATAATACATGGAGATTTGTAAATCATCCTTCCACAATAGCTTCGGGTTCCGCTCCTTCAGGCGTAACACAAACTTTTTTACCTTTATCAAGTGCGCTATCAACATTAGGAACGCCGGCTGCTGGTCAGTATATCGTCCAATTTACTTCAGGTTCCCAAATTGGGCTGCCTCGTCTTGTGACAGCAGCATCTACAACTGGGGTAACTTGGTCTAACCCATTACCCGGTTCCCCTTCAGTTGGGGATCAATACATGATTTACCAGAGTGAGTATTCTTCACTTCAAGATTTACAAAACAGTCAAATCGACTCAATTATTTTCGCTATCGTCTTAGGTGACTAACTAACATGGCATATGCTTTTTCACACAGCCCACCGTCTATTATTGCTACGACTTCGCTGAGTCAGCTTTATGGCCCTACGGCGGCTAACACAACTGATATCATTTTTTCAGGCACTATTTCGAATATCGACAACACGAACGAATTACAACATAATATTACCTTACAGTTGTACAATGGTACTACATACACCCAAGTGTACATGAATAACATCCCTGTCCCTTTTGGGGGAACTTCTAAAGTTCCTAAAATTGTTATGATGCCGGGAGAGTCTCTTTGGGTTGAAGCAGACACTAATGGTGTTTTGCAATGCAATGTAAACATTCTTACCCTGAGCTAATTAATGACGACCGTTTATGAATATTATGGAGTTGCACCCTCTGCAGTTACCAATACTGAAAACAGGTATCGGTATCTTGCGGTATTAGGTCAAACCACATTCTCAGCAAATTATACGGTCGGATATGTCGACGTTTACTATAATGGCGCTGACCTCGATCCGGCAGTTGACTTTACTGCTACCGATGGTTTACATATTGTTTTAACACTCGCCTGTACTGGCGGGGAAACTGTAGAAATTGTCTCCAAAATACAAGTTCAAAATCAAGATATTTATACAAAAGAACAAGTTAATAGTCTTTTGTCTAATTATTATGGTATTTGTACTGGGACCGGAGACACCCAAATTGTCAACACAACTCCAACATTTAGCTCATTCATTGATGGTTTAGAAGTCAAGGTTCGCACTAGTGCCGCAAATTCTACTACTAGTCCCGTCATTACTATTAACGGTCTTTCATCATTAGGTATTGTTAGACCTGACCAGAGCCCACTAGCAGGAAACGACTGGGGACCTAATACAGATATAACTCTTCGTTACATCCAAGCAAATAATAATCTTGCTTTAATGGATGGGTCTTCATCAGTTGAAACTCCTCCCCAATTTGACAATAGCTCTCATTCTGCTACTACTTCCTGGGTGAATGCTCTTGGTATTAAACCTGCTCAAATTGTGACCATTTCGTCGGGATTGACTCTGACTGCATCAGAAGCAGGATCAATGTATGTAATGGGAGGTAGTACTCAATATGTTGTTACTTTACCCCTTGCGTCTACTGTCTTAACTTCTAGTGGTTTTGTTTTAACCAATGTTAGTAGCGAAGCTCAAACGATTTCATGCAGTGGATCAGATACGACGGACTCCGGTCCAACCGTAGTACTAACTACTGGTGCTCGTTATTGTATCGTCAGTGATGGATCTTCCCATTGGAGAGAAGTATTCTTTGCTAATGAAGTTGATCCTGCATTTACAGCAGCTACGAATAATACCCCTGCGCAAGGAGATAACTCAACACTTTGTGCAACAACGGCATTCTCATGGCAGACTGGATTACACTACAACGTTCAAACTGTAGAAACCTCTTCGGCAACAGTTTCTCTTGCTCAGAATACCATTGGCGCTCGAATTGTTTTAAACTCGTCGTCTGCTCAAACAGTTACTTTGCCCAATCATACTTCATTGTTAATTGGGTCTACTGTTGAACTGGTGAGAAATTTAGTTGATGCAACTCCTGCAACTATTAATGCTTTCGACAATGATGCGGTCATTAATCTTGGTAATGGTTCAGCTTTAGCCTCAACGTTTACTTTAAATTCCGGGGATACTGTAGCATTGACATGGACTGGTACATTCTGGTCTGTCAATGGAACTTTCTTGTTCCGTCAATTAGCGTTTCCGGTCACGTTAGGCTTAACAGGATCTGTAGGATCCCCAACTAGTCTATTTCGTCAATGGGGGCAATTTACTGCTACTACTTCCGCAACAGAAGCTGGGGACTCTAGATACGAAGGATCAGTTGCAATTACGTTTCCAGTAGTATTTGATACAAATTGCGTACATATTGTCCCAGTTGTTGTTGATGCTTCTGGGTCAGGTCAAGATTTTAGTACTTGGATTTCCAATAAAACTACTTCAGGATGTACCATCAATGTATCTTGCGCTACCGCGTCTCGTGTAGTTGCTGGAACTTGGGAATCAGTGGGCTATTAAAGTAAAATACCGACATGACTATCTCTCTTGCTCGTAACGTTGGTAACCTTGGTAATGTACTTTCCACTAATGGTAAGTACGCAACAGGAACTACTCCACCGGCCCTTGATTCTTCAACCAATTTAGTAACGACAGCTTTCGTTAAGGCATCGGGCCATACTTATTCAAATATATTTTCGTACTCTGCTTCTACAAGTCTATCGACTACTCAGATAGGTGGATTAGTCCAAGTATCGACAGGTGGGCTTATTATTACCTTGCCGCCAATTGGTAATTCTCCTACTGGTGCAACTCTTACTTTCCTTAATCCTTTAGCAACAGGAAACGTTACTATAAAAGGAAACGTAAACGATTTAATCACTTCTCCTTTCTCAACTACAGGAGTTAATACTCTTGTATTATACCCAAATGAAAGTTTAGATATTGTTTCCAATTCTATAAATTGGGAAGTTATTAAATACGCTCAGTTAAATGCTCCTGGATTCGCATCTCCTACAGTATCGGTTACTCCTGGGCATTTCGATAATTCTACTCTTATTCCTAATACTGCATGGGAAGCAGCTAGGGGGGTTCAGTACAACACTAGCTCTAGCTACATTACAGCTACGTCAACTACAATGACGGCAGCTAACCTTGGCGGTATTTATAGCTTTGAGACATCTGCGTCTCAGGCAGTGACAATGCCTGCTACTACGGGTGTTCCTGCCGGCGCACAAATTACTTTTTTGACGGGATCTACCACAACGTTGACTGTAACAGGTACCGGGACAAACATGGATGTTGGGAATGGCGTTGTAGCAAGTTTCGCTATGCCAGGAGCAAATTCGGTAACTCTTGTCTATAATGGTACTGGGACATGGATCGCCGTTGGCATTTATCCTTTTAACCGTAGTTATCTCGCAACAACAGTAACTAATATTAATACTAGTATTAGCAATGAGGCCACCACTCGACTCAATGCTGACAATGCACTACAAAGTAATATTAATAGCGAAGCCAATACTCGACTCAATGCTGACAATGCACTACAAAATAATATTAATGGTGAAGCAAATAATCGAGTTAACGGCGATAATAATCTGCAAAATCAGCTTAATGCAATTAGTAGTGTGTATGGTATTCGCAGTTATTATTTCATTCAGCAATCTCAATGGAGTGGCGGGTTTGGACCCGGCGGTAATGGGACAATCTCCGGCGTCCCTGGAAGTTGGACTATGACATCGGCAACTCAGATTTCCGGGGATAATGTTGGCTTAGGATATAGGTACGCATAATGATTAAAATTGAACATTTGAACACTACTGTCGAAGATGTGACGGACATTACCTGGGGTGATGATGCTAAAACTCACTTTAATTGTAAAGTAAAACTTTCCGACGGTACAGTCCTTCCATTCAATGCCCATAAAGATGATACTGAACCACATGGCATTGCTCTATTTAAAAATATATCCGACGGAAAATTCGGTAAAATTGGCGCGTATAAACCCCCCGCACCAGTAGTAGCTACACAAACTTCTGTTGACAAATTAAAAGCATTCTTGGCTAATAACCCTGATGTTGTTGCACTTTTGCAGGAAACTTCGAAATGACATACTGGTGGTCGGCCTCTAAGAATGGCTTTTTATCAAGCGCATTTACTCATCCAAATAATATTCCGCATGACGCAGTTGAACTAAGCGAAGCGGAATACACATATTTAATTTCCCAGAATCAACGAGGTATGAAGATTATCTCGGTCAACGGAAAACCGCAACTTCAATCGAAGTAACGTTTCGGCTAAAACAGGTTTTCAACCTAAAATAAATGCATGGCCGAACCCACCACTTCCACCGCACTTGCTGCCGCTATTACTGCCGCAAAATTTTGGTCTTTCTTGGCCAGTTTTGCTGGCAGCATTGTGCCTATTCTTGCAATTTCTAACGAAAGAAAAATCAGTATTCGCAATGCAGTAATCAGTGCCATTGTTGGTACTTCTTTCGCTGTGTTTATCGGTCCAATTATTTGTGATTACCTAAATTTAAAAACGGCGGAGGCTATCGCTGCTTTATCTTGGATCATGGGTGGAACGGGTGTCCACATTATAAGAGCTGTTATTTTATGGATTGACAATAGAGGTTCAGAGGCCCTTGATAGGCTAGTCAATAAAGGCATTAGCTTGATACCAGGAGAAAACGAAGATAGGGTTGAAGTTACAGTTAATCTTAATCAAGGCTCAGAAGAACACCGATCCAAAGCTGACCATTACAAGAACTAAACGAGTAAAATCAAAGAGCTTACTACTAATTAAATATGTCCTATTACGGAATTCCAGTTGGTGACGAAACAGCCGTCATCCCTACGCTCAAACCTTATTCTTATCTTGGTACTGAAACCATCTCGGCTTCTTACACCATTCAGAATAGCGACTATGGTAAAGTTATCGAGATTACTGCTCCTAATGTCGTATTGACACTTCCGTTGAGTTCTACAACGCCAGGGTATATTCTAGTTACTGTTATTTATACGGCATCAACCGGCACTTCTTCCATTGTCACAACTGGTTCTGATACAATTCAAGACCAGACGGCTTCAGTAACCTCTATCACGTTTAACCCCGGTGATTCTATCCAATTAGTGTCGACGACTAACGGAATCTGGCTAAATATTTCGTCGTCTACCGGCTCCGTTAGTACTCAACTTGAAAACAATACGGATCCAACGAAAGGTTCTGCTCTTGTTGGTTACTACCCCGGCTCTACCGTTTATGCTGAACTCAATTCTCTAGCAGCATCAATTACTGAGTTAACTGAAGCTCGTACAAAACAAAACATTGGAGCTACGTCAGCTAACCAAGTTAATTGGACAGTACCCGGTGGTTATCAACTAGGTGAACTGGATGTATACATGTATAACACCTATCTTGCTGAGAGTGTTGACTACACAGCAACAGACGGGGAAACAGTTCATTTAATTAATCCGAAGATTTATAATTCTGTAAAGATTGGAGACATCATGACTGTCTCCGCTTTAAACACGTATGCAACGGTAGCGAATCCAGTCAATAGCCAGTCGTTAGCCAGTTCAGGCGGCGCGACAATGGTCGGGTATAATTCCCAAACTGTCGCTGAAGCTCTGAACACTCTTAACCAAGTTCGCACAAGGTATTCAATTGCAGCTACCGCAGCCAATCAAACAACTTTCACTGTACCGAGTGGATATCTGGTAGGCAAAATTGAATGTTTCATGTTCAATGCGTACTTAATGGAAGGCATCGATTATGTAGCAACTGATGGTGCTACTGTTGTAATTCTCAATACTAAAGTAATTAACAAAATTGCAATTGGAGATACCCTCGTTGTTTCGGCGTTAATCGTTTATGCTGAAGGACAGAATAATGTTGACCAAGGTACTTTAGCAAGTTCTGCAGGTGCAACATTAGTTGGGTATGGTACTACTACGGTTGCCCAAGCCCTCAATGAAACTATTGTCAATAGGCAACAACAGTACTACACTGGAATCACTACAAATACGATTACAGTAACAGGAGGGTACACTCCCGGCGCGATTGAAGTGTATCTCAACATGAATAAACTTCCATTCGCTTCTGGCTTATATCAGGCTACGGATGGTGAGACTATTGTTTTTCAGCATAATTTGAATGCGTCAGATATTGTTGAGTTGATGATCAACACGGCATTCTCTTATAACAATGGAGTCAACGCTTCTCAGTTATCAAGTAGCCAGGCTGGACTAGGTGCTAGTCTGGTTGGATACCACCAGGGTGGTACTGTATCCCAGGCGCTGGATGCTCTTCTTGGTAATCCAACTTTTGTCCAAGGTACAACTACTACCGCTAATCAAACAGTCCTCCCTGTTTCCGGTGGCTATACTATTGGTACAGTTCGTGGAGTAATCACTGGACTTGGTCTTTCCCTACAAAATTCTGACTATACTGCGTTAGACGGACAAAATGTAACTATCATTAATTCAAATATTACATTACCTCTCGGTACGACGTACACAGTAGAATTTTATACTCCGTACGTAGCATTATCTCAATCTATTCAAACTTCAGTTACTGCAGCCCAGACAGCAGCGGCTCAAGCTCAAATTGGAACTGTAATAAGCCCCTCTTCAGATACGCCGAGCGCCGCTTATACAATTACCGCCGCAAAAATGTTGGGGGGAGTTTACACTGTATCTGGTGCAGGAGGATTCACTGGAACTACGGATACTGCTTCTAATCTTGTAGCGGCTTTGCCAAATGTTACGACAGGCGCTGGGAGATCGTTGATGATTCTCAATACTTCCAGTGGAACTCTGACTCTGGCTCCTGGATCTTTTGTAATTTTTTCAGGAAATACAAGTTCTGGAACTTTCGTAATTAACGCAGGGACCACCAGAAATTTTATGGTGTACTTTAGCAGAGTTCAATCCGGAGAAAACACCGTGACTCTGTATGGTTGATACAGCCAAACTGAGGACTAAAATAACTTTATCTAAAGTTATCGGATAAAATGACAACTTATTCCCCCATTCCATTTGTAACTAATAGTTACATTTTACAACAGCCAAATGATTCAGTTGCAGTCTCTGTAGCATCATTGGGATCAATTAATTTTTCTCTACAAGGTACTCCAGTAGGTGCCACGGTAATTTTTGAATATACATCTGATGGTATTAACTGGGTCGCTAAAAAGGCTTACTCGGCAGCGAATACCGCAGGTAGTACAACAGTTACAACCGAAGGTGTTTATAACGTTAGTGCCGGCGGTGCAGAACAAATACGAGCTAGATTAGTTAGTATTACGTCAGGATCGTTCACGGCATTTGCAACAGGAACAGCATCAGTTGATCATGTCAATGTAAAAAATGATGTTGCATCCGATTTAAATACTACTTCATTAATTTCTTATCAAAATTCACAAGGTGCTCAAGTAATCGTAACTGCTGCCAATCCCCTCCCAGTAACAGGAGGAGGTGGGGGTAGTGGATCGTCTCTTTCAGATGTTCTTTTAACAGACACTACAGGCACATTATTCGTCGCTCGGGATACGGGCTCTGCCATTACTTATGCCAATGTAACCACAGGAGCTACCTACACCCCCTCAGGCACTATTCAAGCATCAGGGACTGGTGTCGATGGAACTGGGATTACTCAACCAACGGGCGGTTCCGGTATTAGGGGTTGGCTCTCAGGTATTTATAAAGCAATCACAGGAACCCTCACTATTGGGGGAACAGTTTCAGTATCCGGTACAGTTCCTGTCTCCGGAACATTTTATCAAGCAACCCAACCCGTCTCTGGAACAGTTTCAGTATCAGGCACAGTTCCTGTCTCTGGAACGTTTTACCCCGCAACTCAGCCCATTAGTGCAACTGCATTGCCCCTTCCAACAGGCGCAGCAACATCGGCAAACCAACCTGCATTAAACGGTGATGGAGGTTCGCTTGCTCACGTTACTAATTTCCCCACCACCCAAGCAGTGACAACTCCTCTTGCTGCCCCAGTGACTGGTCAAGTTTCAATTGCGACGACTGGTACTGCATTAGCTCTTGGGTCAGGTGCTTTAGTAAATGGAATTGTTATTAAGGCAAACACCGCCAATGCCGCTACTATTCTTGTAGGTGGTTCTGGTGTGACAAACGTAAGTACAGGTACTGGCAATGGATACCCCCTTGCTCCTGGAGAAGCAATTTCTATAGCTTCTTCCAATTTAAGCCAAGTATACATCAACGGCACAGCGGCTGATTTCGTTTCGTACGCAGGGAACTAATATGATGCTTCCAATTCCACCAAAAGCTAGTTATGAAATTTCTTACAGGACCGGCGTAAACGCTACTGTTCCTGTTTTAGGAGTATTAGGCTCTTTAGTTGGCGCAAACGTTGATGTATCCGTAGTTCCTTCTGGCACCGGGGCATTTCAACTTAGCGTGCCGGATGGCACTACAGTTGGAGGAAATAAGCGTGGCGCAAACGCAATAGATTTACAAGGTCCTTCCCAAAGAACAAGTGCCACTCAAGTAGCAAGCGCTGCTAATTCGGTTGTAGCTGGACTGACTTGCACAGCATCCGGCGTTGCAGCCGTCTCCATGGGCTATGGTAACACAGCTTCGGGGCTGCAGGCTGTGGCGCTGGGAACCGCAGCGAACGCATCTGCCAACTATTCGGCTGTGTTGGGTGGCAATGGCTCTACAGCTTCAGGTATTGCTTCATCGGCACTCGGCAATTCTGCAACTACAAATAGTATCGCTGGTCAAGTAACGTTTGGTCATGATAGTCCATCATCGGGTCGTTATCAGCATAGTTTTACTCAAGCTTATGCTTCTACAACCACGACGGCTGCAACCGTTGCAACTGCCGACGGTAACTCTGGGGCAACCGCCAACCAACTTACACTGAGAAACAATTCAGCATTCTATGTGCATGCTCGTGTAGTTGCAAGAGATACAACAAATAATACTGATGCAGCAGCCTGGTATGCAGACTTGCTTGTTATACGTGGCGCAAATGCAGCAGCTACTAGCATCGCTGGATCTCCAAGTGTTACTCAGCAATATGCGACCTCTGGAGCTACCGGATGGACAGTCGCGTTCGCGGCGGATACAACTAATGGTGCGTTAAAAGCAACTGTGACTAGCACAACAACCGATACTGTTCGTTGGAACGTATCTTATGACACAATCGAGGTAAATTAATGACTCTGCCACAACCCCCATATAACTATGCAACAGAAGATGAGGCTAATGCAGCATCTAACCAACTCTTTCTTGCTGTCAACCCAGATGGCACCACTGAATTACTCTGGGGTTGGTATGTTGATACGAATGGGAATTACCAATTAGCCGTACCCGAGGATTGGGTACCTCCTGCTCAATCAAGCTAAAATAATCGAAGCGGTCTTCCGCTTTCTATAGAAAAATTTACGTAAAGGAATAATATGTCAATCACTTCAGGTTTCGTAGAAACTGAGTGGTCCAATACCCAAGGCAAGTATATTGTCTTCACCGGTTCAACCGCTCAGTCTTATACGCTAGGGGATGCAACCCTGACCCCTGGACTTTCAACGGTCCTCAAGAATCAAAGCACGGCTGCCGTTACAATTAACACTGTTAGTTCACAAACTATTGATGGTGTTGCAACTCTGGTTTTAGGTTCTAAATATAGTCAAGCTGTTCTTTTTAGCGATGGCCATAATTGGAATGTTATGGCAGGTAGCTCAGCCGGTTCGACTCTGGCTGGCAGCGCATCTTTGACTGCTCAAACGGCTTCTGTCGCATCGACGCCTCTGTTCACTGCACCTGTGGCTGGTACGTACCGTGCAACAGTAACTTTGATTACCACAGCGGCTGGCTCCGCCGGCACGGTTGATGCATCAATCATCAGTAATAACGGTTCGGCTGCTAACACGCAAACGACCGCAACTTGTAGTCTCGCTACTTTGGGTACGGAACTTTCTCAAGTCGTTACGTTCTATTCGGCTGCTGGCCAAGTTGTTGATTACTCGACAACTGTTGCAAGTGCTGCTGGATCTCCCGCCTATTCAGTTTCAGTTGTAGTTGAACAACTCGCTTAAGTTCTCTATTAAGCTATAAGAAAGCCCGGCTAAAACCGGGCTTTTTCGTTTAAACTAGCATAGACAGCTACTCTCTACCTATGACCTCACTCTTTGATTTACTGCCACTTGATGGCGCTGACCAGCAAAATAACTCTTCAGCCGGTGCTAGTCTTATTGGTTGGAACGGGCAAAGTGTTGGCGCGATATTGAATTCTTTGACCAGTTCGACCACTATTGTTCAAGTTACCAATATCTCAGCGATGAGAGCAATAGCTACAAATAGTGTTACAAACAACCAACAAATTTTGGTTGCTAATTACACAACATCTGGGGATGGAGGTGGTGGCCTTTTCATATGGAATTCTGCAAGCACAGCTACTCATGACTTCGGTATGACATTTGTTCCTACCGCTAATGTCTCGACTGTTAGCTCCGCATCCATCGGAACCGGAGACGGTTCTACGACAACTTTTTCGGGTACGTTGGCTCATACTTCGGTAATTCCAAAAACTTTTTCAATTGCTGCCAGTAGCCAGTCAGCTTCTGACTCGGGGAATATCGGTGGTGCGGGTCCCATGCAAGGCTCAGGCGGTATATCCGGGAATATTAACTATGCTACTGGAGCATGGACAATCACATTCTCAACTGCCCCCGCTAGCGGAGTAGCAATTACTGCTAGTTATTCCTATGCTAGTTCTGCGGGTCGTTGGCTTAGAGTCATTACAAATCCTATTAATCTTGCTTGGTTTGGATTAGTCAATAACCCTTCTATTGACAATACCTCGGCATTAATGGCATTTAATTCATATGCCAGAAATAATCCTAATCAAGAATACGAAATATTTTTGCCGAACGGAATCATATCTTACCAAAACCCGTATTTTATGCAGGGTATTCGTAACTCTCGCTGGGTTGGCGGCCCTGCTACTCAATTTATAAACATAAATACTAGCGGTAATACTAACGAAGATTTTACAAGTATAACCAATTTTGATATTTTTTATGATAATTCTACAATTGGTTTACAAAATGGCGTATTTAATCCAGGGTATACTATCGCAACGGTACCTAAATTTTCAACTTCAGTTACTCTTTTAACTACTGCTAACGCATCTAATTTTACGGTAGGTGGTTATGCCTTTATTTATGGATATAACCAAGGATCTTCTGGTTACCCATCAGCGTGTAGATATTTTGAGTATATTCGGGTTACTGCGGTTAACACTAGTACCGGAGTTCTTACTCTTGAAAAACCTTTACTCAACAAGTATCGTCAAGATTGGTTGGATATCCAAAATAATTCTCCGGCAAGTGCTGTTGGAGCGGCTCGTATTTTACCACTTAATAGGCCGTACTTTAATATAACTGAAGACCTAAAGTTAGAGAATATTATTTTTGGTCCAAGCACCTATTACGCTACAGATCCTTTGCAATCACTGCAGGGTTATTTGGGAACTAATGGTTGCTTAAACGTAACAATTAGTAACTGTCGAGTAGAAGGTATTTTTGATCCTACAACATGCCAAACTGTTAAAGTTTATAACAGTTATATAAATTTTGTTGAAGTTGATAAAAATCTTGATACCGTTGTTTTTGAAAATTGTGAAATTGGTGATATTAATAATGGGCCCGGCACAAATTTTATTTATTTGAAAAATTGTAAAATTGTAACTCCAATTCCTAATTTAGGCCCACGCCGATTCCAAGCGGATAATTGCAAATTCCAATGCGGAGACGTGACAACATTTCCTCGAATTTCATCGTTTATTGAATTTGGTGCTTCAACGCCGATGGATAGTATTTCTATTAATGATCCATTGATTGACGTAATTGATCCCAATGAAATTATTGGCCAATGTCCAGCACAAACGGGGGCGACAACATCGCAAATTATTTTGCCTACAAATGCAAGTACCGTTAATAACGCTTTGTGCGGGTACTCTGTATATATTTATTCCGGGACTGGAGTAGGTCAATATCGTCAAATCAGTACTACCACTGGTAGTTATGTAGGATCTACTCGAACGGGAACTTTGACTGCTGCTTGGACTACCCAACCAGATAGTACTAGTGTTGTTCAAGTGAGTCGAGCAATTGCTTTTATGATTGGTGGAGGACAGCAATCAGTTACTGTATTAAGCGCTAATCAAGCTGCCAATACAATTGAAGTTGCTCTAACAAATGCTGGATTAAATGATACCACTATACGCGGGTTAGACTCTGGAGCGGTTCTTGTTAGTACAACGACGGCGACCCAGATCCGTATTTCTGATATCTATTATGACTCTGGCACCGGCAATACCGTTATTGCTGGACAATGGTCAAATTCTGGATTACCAATTTCTGGTACATCAGGTATTCCACAAGTAGGCGAAGTTTTTACCGCTAATATTGTCCGCTCTATTAGTGTAAGGAACCCTGTTATTAAGGGCAGCCAAGTTCAATATAATGCCACTCCAACGGGAGCGGTAGCGGCAGGTTCTTTGGATATTTATAACGGCGTTATTGCAGACCAATACTATTTAGAGAGTCCAACTCGTACAAATAATACTGTTAGAGTTCCTTTTGTGTTTCTACGTGATTTCACTGGCACAGGCGCTTACCAAGGACTTATACTAGGTAACTTGACAAAAATCATTGTTGAAGTTTCTTCAGCAGGTACAGGAACTATGACGATCAGTCGTCCTACTGGAGAAGTAAAAGGAAGTATTAATCCTGCCCCGCCTTCACAAGTAATAGACTTGACAACAACCGGAGTTCGAGTTGTAGATTTCAGTGGAACGTACGGAAGCGTAGGTGCAGACAGTTTGACAAAACTAACATTAATGCAGTATTGGCATGGATTCAACATTGCATTTAGTGCGGATAACACTAGTTCTCCTCCCCAAGGTTCAATTTTATTTGAGATGACCCATTGATATGAAATTCGCATTTAAAAAAGCAAATAGCCCTACCGCATCAATTTTTGATAAGCTTATTGGATGGTGGGAAAGCGGCGTGTACGCTCATGTAGAAGCAATTCTTTCTTATGATGAGCAAACACAATTATATACGGTTGTTAGTTCTGTGCCCGGAACAGGAATACGGAAAACTCAAATGGTATTGCCTGCAGATACTTGGGACATTGTTGAAAGTCCTGGGAACGAAGCTTCAGTAGAGGCTTGGTTTGATGCTCGACTTGGGAGTGGGTATGATTGGCTAGGGATTTTAGGATTTATTGTTAGACCGATTAAAGGCTTCCCGACAAATCTTTGGTTTTGTTCTGAATCTGTCCTTGAGAGTCTTGGTTTTGAAGAACCCTGGAGATTCGATCCCAATGCTTGTTCAGATGTTTTAAAAGAGCGTCAAAAACTGGTTTCTTAATTAACTATAGAATATGTCAATAGACTTACAACAAGTTGCCCAAGCATTACCTGGAGTTGCGAGCGCTTCGAATGGATCGAATAGTAGTGCAGGAACTTTAACTGGTTCCGAGATAGTCCCTGTCAGTCGTGGGTCAGGATTTTTACAAACTACTCTTTCTACAGCAGCAACTTGGATTATGCAAACTTTCCAAGGATTTCTTCAAAATGGAACAGGAGCTGTAAATAGAACAGTTCAAGGAAGATTTCAGGATACAGTCAGTGCTAAAGACTTTGGTGCAACTGGTAATGGTACTACAGACGATACTGCTGCTTTGCAAGCATTTGTTACTTATATTGTTACAAATAGCAAACGAGGGTATATCCCAGAAGGCACTTACATTATAAGTTCTTCCTTAAATTTCCCTCAAGGTGGCAGTTATAGCGTTATTGGAGCTGGTAAAAATAGTACTACAATTCAACAAATAACAAATAATGTGCCCATTTTTAGTATGGGTGGTACTGGCTCAGCAGCGTGTGTATTTATTGAAATTGCAAACATGTATTTGCATTACGCAAATGCTCAAGGTACGTCAAATACCTCTGCGTATGCTATTTACTTACAATCTAGTTATTATTTTTGTAGCTTCCATCATCTTCGTTGGGAAGGATACACAGGATTCAAAGTTCTAAGTGGACAACCCGCACCGCAAAATACCAAATGGGATGAAATCGACTGTACAGCCGCTACGTATGGTTCAATGATGGATTGGACTGGCACAGTTGACGCCGGTCCAAACTGGGTTATAGGACGTATGCAGATTGCTTGCAATAATATGGTTGGCCCAGCTTTCAATAATATCAAGGGTGTTAATGCCAATATTGATTGCTTAGAATTCCTATCTCCGACCAATTGTCAATTAATGTTGGTTCAATCAGGAAGTGATATCTCTATTAATACTATGAAAATGGAGGTTTACACTTACAATGTAGCCGGTAATTTATTTGTTTTTGACGGTGGTACAAACATAAGGATAAATCAATTTATCTGTTATGGTACAACTGGTGTATTTAATCCTGCGTCTGGTAGCTTTGTATTATTTGAAACTAATGCTGGAGGTAACACCGGCAGTTTAAGTATAGACTTTCTAAGTCTTACTGCAACAACAGTCGGATCTGGAAATGTATACGTATTCCAAGGTGCGGTAGGCTTTATTACTGTGAATACATACATCAACGATGGAAACGCCAATTGGCAATTAACTAATACGGGAAGCAGTACCACCTGTGAAATACTATCCATTAAGAATTTCCTCAATGGCCACATTTCGCAAGATAATGGTAATATTACTTCATTGGCTATTACATTAGGAGCAAACAATACTCAAGTATTTAATACAGCATTGACTGCTCCTTGTACTGTAACTCTTCCGTCAACTGGTGCTAATTTGTTTAACGGACTAACTTATACGTTTATAACCAATGGAGCAGTCAATGGTAGTAATACTATAATTATTAATAATGGTTCAGCTACTCTTGCAACTCTTTCATCAGATCTTACTTATGTAACAGTTGGTTGGAGGCGCAATGCCTCTCATGGGTATCTTGGTTGGATTATTCTAGCCGTAGGCTCAGTATAATCGCCTTAACAGAATTTACAAAAGCCAGGTGGTTACCTGGCTTTTTCTTTAGCTAAAATAAAAGCACAACGACTACTCCAGAATGACAGCCTCTATTTTTGATCTTCTAAATCCTTCTAACCAGAACTCAGCTTCTACAGTTAACTCTACTGATACTGTAACTTTAGATCAGAATGGGACTTTAGTTCAAGGCACCGTTACGCAACTCTCTACAGGGATAAATAATCCCACTGCTCAAATTGCTAATGCAACGAATATCAATGCTGGAGCTTTGAATGGGGCAGAGTTCGCTACTGTTAGTCGTGGATCAGGTATTCTCCAAACTACCTTAACTACAATCGCAAATTGGATTTTGAATATTTTTGGAGGATTTACTAATCCAAATACTGGTGGAACGACTCGTACAATAGGAAGTAAATTACGAGATTTTTCAAGCCCTTTAGATTTTGGTGCCATTGGAAATGGGTCCAGTAATCCTGCTAGTAATACGTTCTCAAGTCTAGCTGCTTTACAAGCAGTATATCCATTTGCAACTAGTCTTACCCAGGAGATGGATTACCTCGCATGGCAAGCAGCATTGAATGCAGGCGGGGGAATTTATACGCCTCAATTGCATTACATTATGTGTAACAGCAATGTTGCTTCCCAGACCCCTCTCACTGTTGTGTCTGGGCAAAGTTGGGTAGAAGCGCAAGGCGCTATTTGGGATTTTTCTGCCATGGTTGCTCAGACAACTACAGTAAGTTATGTCCCTAACTATAATTTTGCGACATCGGCGGGTTGGGCTAATTCAAGCATTTGGACGCCTACTCAAATCACTCTGACGACTTTCGGGGGTGGAACAGCAACATACACTGATCCTAACATCTATAATAGTTTTTCAGGAGCGGTATCTAGTGCGGGTGTTCTCACTGTAACTGGTTTTTCAGGAACAACTGCACTAGCTGTTGGTCAAACATTGTACGGTACTGGAGTTCCGACGGGAGTAACTATTACTAGCCTTGGGACGGGTACTGGTGGTAATGGGACTTATAATTTAGCTGGATGGGGAGGAACAACCGTTGCTGCAGAAGCTATGAATACTTCTGGCGGTCATTTTTGCCAGTTTGGTACACAAGTAACGCTTACACCTGGAAAATACAAAGCAATTCTCACTGCTACAGCAACTCTAGGAGCTTCTTATGTATTGGGAAATCCTACTCCTGCGTATGGACAAATCGCTTTCTTCCAAAATAGTCCCGGCTACGGCCCAAATTTTACAGGGAATACAGTCAGTTTAACCGGCATGTCAGGAGTTCTCACAGGAACCGTTAGTCAAACTATTGAACTGGATTTTATTGTTACTACTAATACTACTTCATGGTTAACTTTCACGGGGGGAGGATATGTTAATTTCAGCATATCATCTTTTAATATTTCTCCGTGGTTGCCTAATAGCGCTGTTATCGCAACCAGAGATGGTACAGTTGAACACTATCCTATTCACGAACCCGTGGAAGGCATAGAAATTATTGGGCCAGGATCTACTGTCGGAGTTAATGGTATTTTATTTAAATCGTTTACAAATCTTGATGGTAATATTCTACGATTTGATAGAAGCGCAATTCATGGATTTGGAACCGGCATTAACTTCCAAGATGGTGCCTATCTAGCCCAACTTTCTGGTTTAGAAATATATAGTAACGGGACTGGAATTAACTATACTACCGGTATTAATAGCGGTGAAAATTTTCGATTTTACGGCGGCGGTATTTATAATAATACTATCGGACTTAGCAATGTAGGTGGCGCAGAGTTTACTTTCTATGGTACAGCCATAGATTATAACACCCAAGCTATAGTTAACAACGCCGGTCGTGTCGAACTCTACGGAGTACACGCAGAAATGAATGTACCGTCGACTGCTGGCTATCCATTATTCCAATGTGTAAATAGTGGCCGTATCTCAATGTTTGGAGGTATGTTCCTCGGTGCTGGAGCAACGAGTTCGGCTGCTGAACCTCCCATCAATCTTGCCAGCGCAATGTGTAGTTTCTTGTTTGAAGGAACTGAAGTTTATAATTTAAGCAGTATAGCCGGCATTGCTGCTTCGGGTCCTGGAATGTTGCGATTTAGTAATTGGCGTAATAAAGGTAATGCCAATATTGGTCCTACTTTACTTTCTAATAGTTTGGCGATGGATGTGTTGGCAGGATCAGGTACGTTTGAGCCTGCAACCTCTACCATACTCTACGGAGCAGATACCTCAGGAATTAATTTAGCCGGTGGTATGTATACAAGCTCAGCTTTAAGCCAATGGAATTCAAACTATTATACATTGGCAGTTAGCACTTCATATGCACAAAGTGGTATATCTTCTCTAAGCGTTAGTCGACTTGTTGGAAGTGGTCAGAATGGCCAGTTAGTTTTCATAGTCCCAGTTCAACCTGGACATGACATGCTTGGTCAAATTAATTTCTTATTCCCTAACAATGTTGGAACTGGGACTGCTACTTTATACTATCGATTATTTTGGGTAAAAGTTCTTGCTTATGATTCATTTAACAGACCTATCTTCGATACTCAAACTATGTTTAAAGGGGAAACTGATATTACTGTTCCGTTAGCAGGGTCAACTACCTGGATTAATAGAGGGATAAATACACTTTATACTACTGATTCCTCGGTTATTTCAGGTGATGTTAGCCCCGGTGCTCCTCAGTGGGCTAGTCACCTTGCAATTGTTATGGATCAACAAAATTTACCAGTTATTACGTATTATATTGATAATTTTATTGTCAATCAAATTTAAGAGAAAGAATAGACAATGAGCAATACTCCTAACGCAACGTATTCTACCGTAGGATATAATTATAGTACAAACGCTACTGTACCGGTTCAGGCATTAGTTTCTTCTCTTACTAATCTCGGGACAAATATAGATCTTTCTCTTGTCCCGGCTGGTACTGGAGCAGTACAACTCTGTATTCCTGACGGAACAACCACTGGTGGCAATAAACGCGGCAATTATTCAGTTGATTTGCAAGGCGCTTCTCAACGTAGTGCCGCTACCCAAGTAGCAAGCGGAGCAAATTCTTTTGCGGCTGGAAACAATAATACTGCCAGCGCAAATACAACAATCGCCATGGGTTATAGTAATACCTCTTCAGGTGCTAACTCCGCAACAATTGGCGGCCATAACACCGCTAGTGGTATTTATTCTTTTACAGTCGGATATAGCAATACCGCTTCCGCTTCGTACTCTGCAGTATTTGGGAATTCTAGTGTTGCGTCTGGGACATCTTCAACTGCTATCGGAGCATTTTGTACTACTAATTCTATTAATGGCCAAGTTGCTATTGGATTTTATAGTCCAACAATTGGAAAATTTCAAAATACAATTACACAACTTTACGCTATAACAACTAGTACAACCGCAAAAGTTGCTACTTCAGACGGAAATTCCGGAGCCACCACTAATCAACTTGTGCTCAGATCAAATGCTGCAACTCGGGTAAGATTATTCGCAGTTGCCAGAGATGCGACAAATAACACCGATGCCAAAGAATGGACATCTGATATTTTATTAACAAAGGGATCTACTGCAGCAAGTATAGCTATTGTTGGAAGTCCGACGGTCACGAGTACATTCGCAACTTCTGGTGCATCCGGATGGTCACTTGCAGTAAGTACAGATACAACCAATGGAGGACTGGCAGTTACGGTTACGAGTAGTACTACCGATACTGTAGATTGGAATGTTATTCTTAATGCTGTTGAAGTAATGTAATAAACGGCCAAGCTTAAACTAGAAGTATCCTTAACTATAATTAAATGCCAAATTTTTCAGATATTGTTTCTCCCCTCGAAGTTAACACAGTTAATGTATCGGGAAGTTCTAACATTGTTATTCTTTCTACCAGCCAAGCCAATGCTGGGACAATAATTTTGACTGGAGTATTGACAGGAAATATTACAATTACATTTCCAGAGAAGGTAAAAATTTGGTCAGTATTTAATAATACTACCGGTGCATACTCGATTACTTTGGCAATGACAAATGGGACTGCTACAGTTACAGTAGCCCAAGGCTACACTCGAGAAATCTTTGCTGACGGGGCAACGGGTATCTATGTGCTAGGTTCTGATGTTACTGGTGGCTACGCAGGTAGTTTCGCCATGACGGGTCTATTGACATTAAATGAAACAGGCTCAAATATCATTAGTCCTTTTTCCGGCACAATTCTACAATTAGCAGGAAATTCTCCAGTTAGGGCCGTTCTGGACTCTTATAGTGGGAGTAGTAGCGTAGGACCAGTCGGTACATTCCAGACCCGATCTGCTCGTGGTACTGCGGCTGCTCCACTGGCACTTCAATCTGGGGATGTGCTTGCGTCTTTTAGCGGACATGGCTATGGTGCAACTTCTTTCCAAACTTCATCTACTGGACTTTATAAAGTTGTATCCGAAGGAACATTTTCAAATACTAGTATGCCCACAGCGTTGACGTTTAGTACAACGCCTACGGCGAGCATCGTCAATTCCGAAGTAGGTAGATTTAATAACAGGGGAGCATTACTACTTGGGACAACGACTGATAATGGTGTTGATACTTTACAAGTAACAGGCTCCGCTTCATTTACTGGCGGTCTTGGTATAGAAACTCCGTCCCAAGGTAATTTCACTTCTGTAAACGCATCTACTAGCATTAATCCGACTACGGATGCAACGGTTAACCTTGGCAGTTCTTCACTTCATTTTCAAAATGAATATTTGAAAGGAGTTTACTTAAATTCCGGAACTGCGGTTGCTACTCCGACTACCGGAGCAACTGTTGCTATCGCCCAAGAAACAAATCTTCAAACAATTGATCCCGCTGGAACGTTAGCGACTTTAACTATAACTTTGCCAACTCCTCTGGCAGATGGTCATTCTGTTGAAATTTCGTTCTCTCAGCTTATTACCACATTAACTATTAATTCCGCCACAGGTTCAGTTCAAGCTGGTTCCCCAACTTCAATACCTGTTATTGGCGCGTCTTTGAAGTTTCGCTACTACGCTGCAACAACAACTTGGAGAATGATTAACACTTCTTTATCTGGGAGTGGATTACTTTCAATTGCAGGTGGTGGTACAAATGCATCTACAGCAATTGCGGCAGCAGGAAATTTAGGCACATTCACCGTCGTAAGTTCTATCACTGCACTTAGGGCGGTTAGTAAAACAGCAAACGGTAACGTTTTTGTTACTGGTTATACTACCGCAAATGATGGTGGAGGCGGAGTTTATATTTATTTTGCGTCAGATACAACTAGTTCTGATAACGGCGGCTCCATTATCGTAGCTTCAGATGGGGGTCGTTGGCACCTTCAAATAATTTCAGGTGTTTCCGTTAAGCAATTCGGTGCTACTGGAAATGGCACTACCGATGATACGGCAGCTATTCAAGCTGCTGAAAACGCAGGTATTAGCCCCCTTGTTTTTCCGGCGGGAACTTATATTGTCGATACGACTGGAATTACAAAGAAATCTTCTATCGATTGGATTGCAGCAGAGAATGGTACTGTTACTATAAAAGCTCAGGCTGCTTCTTATAGCACCGGGGGACTGGTCAATGGTTCTAGTATCTCAAATTTCAAAATATATGGTATTACTTTTGACATGTCCGCAGCTACAAGTTTTCCCGACGGAATGTTAAATTTCAGTTTAAATAATAATTATACAATTGAAAATTGCGTATTTACGGGTAACTTTACATTTGCAATTTCTCACAATGGCGGAAATCGTTTTATTTTCCGCAACAACCAATTTTTAAGAACGGCGTCTGCTAATACTCAAAACCAAGGAATTTTAGTTTCTACTGCTTCAGGCTCATGTAGCAATGGTTTAATTGAAGCTAATTACCATTCCAATACTGGTATGGATTTAAGTTGCCAATACACAACTATTCGAGATAACCAAGTCTATAACTGGAAATTCGGAGCAGGTATTACTATTGAACAAAATAGTAACTGTAGCGATCTAGAAATTGTTAACAATACTTGTGCCGGTGGAACTGGCACGGACGTTAATTCCACAGTTTGTTTGGGTATTGAAATGTGGGCACCCAGGTCTAAAGTTATCGGCAATACCTGCTCTTCTAACGCAGGAGATGGCATTGCAATTGGCGGACAAAATAGTGTTGTGCAAGGTAATACTTGTATCAATAATGGTCAAACGAGCGGCAATGGTATAACCCTCCGCTATACTAGTGGTACTGTTAACGGGAACTATAGTGTTGTTTCCGGAAATAACCTTATCGATACTCAAAGTACTCACACTCAAACCTACGGTTACGCAGATTACAGTTCAAGTGTATTTGGTGTATTCATCTCTGGTAATACTTGTACTGGAAACGTTTCTGGAGCATTGAATATTCTTGGTACTAATTCAGTACTCACTCCAGCATTTAGCGCATCGTTTGCAACAGCTCCTGGTGCTATTACTAATGGTAGCAGTGCCGGTGGAACGGGTACTCTGACTGGAGCTGCTTTAGGAGATACCGTAGAATGTGGGTATTCTCAAAATCTTCAAGGCGTTAAACTTTTTGGGTATGTAACTGCTGCCAATGGAATTGGATTTCGATTTGAAAATAACACAGGCACAACCATTACTCTAGCTTCGGGTAATGTTACTGTAACATGTACGAAAGCTAATAACTATACACAGTACTAATATGAATTTCTTACAAACTTTTTTCCAATTTTTAGGCGGGCTGTTTAACAAATCCCAAATTGGAACTACATCTACTCCCGAAGTTGCGGAACCTACTCCAGTTTCCTCATCAGTAGTTGAACCGGAAGTTTCTACTTCAGAAAAGACTTTGTTGAATGAAACACAACTCGGTCAAATTACTGATAGACTTACTTCAGCAAATTTAACATTATACTCGCAATGCTTAAGTGACGCTTGTGCTCAATTTGGCATTACTAATAACGTTGTGTTAGCAATGTTTCTGGGGCAGATTATGCATGAATCTGGCGGCGGTATCTGGTTGACAGAACTGGCCTCCGGAGAAGAATATCAAGGCCGAACAGATTTAGGCAATACTGCCCCCGGCTCTGGGGTCAAATATAAAGGCCGTGGATTTATTCAAATTACTGGACTGTTTAATTACGAAGCTGCCACCAAAGCTTTGGGACACGACTTTGTCAATAACCCAACTGATTTAGCTTTGCCAAAATGGGCTGCATTATCTGCTGCATGGTATTGGTCTAGCCATGGCTTGACAGAAAAAGCACAACCTGGTACACTTGATGCATTTGTTGCTTGTACCAAAGTTATCAACGGTGGAACTAATGGCGAAGCTGACCGTGAAATGTACTGGGGTAAAGCTAAAACTGCACTCGGTGTAAAATAAATTATTATGAACGCGACATTTAAACTGAAATTAATTGATGATTGGCGGCAAGGATGGAAGTACCTCTCAGTGCAATGCTTTGCATTGGCTGCAGCCGTTAATGGAACATGGTATTCTATTCCGGACGGCCTTAAGAGTTCTATCCCCGCTAATTACGTAACTATTGGAAGTGTCATCCTAGCTGGCGTTGGTATTCTTGGACGCTTCCTGGAATTCGATGGTTCTGCAAATGCTACGCCTGCAATTTCAGAAGCAGGTGGCTTAGATGGCCAAGACCACAGGCACGACCAAGATGGAAATCAATGGCGTGGTCGGGATCAAGCAGGAGATCAAGCTGATGCTGCAACAGCACAAATTGTCAATGTTCAAGTTAATAACGTTGCTCCTGCCGTAACAGCCCCTGCTCCGACAACCACAACAACTACCTCTTAAGGATTATCATGTTAGCAGCATTCGAACTTTTGAAATCTAAGGCATTTTGGGTAGCTATGGTTCTCGTCGCTTTTGCAACGATTACTGGCTATTTCTGGATTTCCAATAGTCATCTACATGCTCAAGTTAGTACTTTAACGGGTCAAGTTGATGCAGCTCAAATGACTATCAATGAGAAAACAGCGGCCGCTCAACTGTGTAGTAATCAAACACTTTCTCTTAAAACCAAAGAAAATACCCTTGCATCTCAAGTAGCTGTTGCTCAAGAAGCTGCTAGCGCTGCTGCTGCAGGACATGATCAAAAATCTCAAAGTATTCTTTCAATGAAACCAGCGAGTGGGGTCTCCGACTCAGACGCTGCTAATGCTTTACTCAACTCTCTTATCCAAGGTAAATAAAATGGGCCGTTATCTCCTGATTGTATTTTTACCTTTAATTCTAGCTATTGGAGGATGTGGGATAGACCCTATTAAAGTGACAGGAACACAGACAGTGGACGTTCCAATTCCTGTCCGCTGCAAAGTCGTCACCCCGAATAGGCCAGAACTTGTTTTCCAAACTCAAGCTTCAGTCTCTGATACACAATTCCAAAAAACTCAGTTGTTGGCTGCTGAGAATGAAGCACTTCAAGCGTATTCCGATAAGCTTGTAGCAGCACTTAATGTATGCGCTACAGCACCTATTGAAACTCCATTTCCAGCCAGTGATGCAGGAGTTTCCAAGTAATGGATGGATACGGCACCTTCCACATTGTTATAGACGAAGAAAGTACTTGGACTCAAACGTTTATCTCGCAAGATGAACTTACCGGTTTACCAAATGACTTAACTGGATATAGGGCAGAAATTCAAGTTCGTACAGGATCTGACGGAGACACAGCGACCGCCCTTAATAATCCATACATCGTTTTAACATTTAATACTGATGGAGAAAATCCTTCCATTGTATTGGGAGGGGCGGCCGGGACTATTCAAGTAACTATTCCTTATTCCGCAACGTATCAAACTTACTGGAACCAGGGCGTATATAGTCTTATTTTGATTTCGCCTACGGGATCCAGAAAAGAATTCCTTCGCGGTTTCTTCATTATTCAGCCTAACGCTTCCAAGCTTGGAACAAGTACTTTAGCTAACCTGACAACTGGTGCTATTGGGAGCCCTAATAATCAAGGCGCAGAAGCTCAGGATAGCAATACTCCTGAAGTTCCTAACCCAACTGCAGGTAGCGCTCCTCCCCAATACAATTTCACTGCTACAGAATGGATCGACTACATCGTAGAAAATCTGGATTATTAAGCTAAAAGAAATTAGACAGTGTAAAGAAAGGGGGCCAACGGCCCCTTTTCTCATTCTATTTCGACGGCCGCTTTAACCTTTTCAATTGCCGCACGAACTACTTCCGGCTGAACACGACAGAACAGACGCACCACCAGAGTTCCCAATTCAATCTGAAACTCTGGGTGGTTAGCAGGATAGTCATGCTGACCCACTGAAAGAAAGACTACAGGTTGAAGCGACCGAGTTGTTTTACGGACGGAACAAACGTTGTACAAATCTTTCTCGCCCTTATTAGGAGCAAGGGTCTTATGAATAACAAGATCCCCATCCCCAAGTTCTGAAGCTAGGGTTTTAATACCCGTTTCGTACATCTTACCCACTGCAATGTTATATGACGTTGTATTGGGCATTCCCATCATCTGCTCCTTTAGCATTTAATGTTTACACGGACCCAGCCAATTGTTAAACCATTACGCAAAACTGCAACGTTATACCCGTAGACTCGAAGATCTTCTGCCATATCTTGAAGAAAAGGAATCTCTTCGATAGAAGCAATATACGTTGCTCCAAATTCCTTTTCTTCCATTTTTTGTTTTATCAAATCTATGACTCGGCGAGTCAGCTTTACTTTCGTTGATTCAAGACCGACCACCTCTACTTTCGACATCATAACCCCCGTTAAGTGCCAACTCCAGAATCATCGCTATTTCCTGGAAATTGACTCTGAAAGTATCGTTTAAATTGCTAAGCGTGACCGGCCGGAAAACTCCTTCTAATCGTACTGAAAATCCTACAAGCCGATCTTTTTTACAGAATCCAAGTTGCTCACCCAACAATTGTGGCAATGCCCCAGACACCTCTTCCAAAATGGATTGCCCGTCCAGTCGAAAGAGGTAGTACTGTGTATGCCCAAAAGTTCTTTCCGAAAGTTTCCAGCTTCCCCCTAGGCGCTCTCTATTAATTTCTGTGACTACTCCAAAAGCACAGAAACCCTCTCTACTTTGCAAGAAACCATAGACCTGAGAAAACCCTCCGGTTCGAAGGGCCCAAATCCATTCACGCCAAAGTTCCTTACTAGAGTCAGATAATCCGGAGTAGTCAGGAATCAGAGTTATTCTTTTCCTCGACTTGAGCTTCATAACCCCCTCCCATATGGCATTCCAGAATGTCGGCTAATTGCTCAAACGACGCTCCTTCATCGTTTAATGTGCCGATAGACTTTTCAATCCGGTTCGGCCCAAGTCTAATGATGACAGAAACATCATCCCCCATGCCGAGAGCTTTGCGAACTGCGGGTGGAAACATGCGGGCATAGAAGAAGCCTTCCGGAGTACGGAAATAAACCAGGTTGTTATCAGACCGAGTCCATTCCCCAAATTCCGGCATGATATCCAGGGCTACGCCGTATACATCAAAGCGATTGCCAATTCGGGATCTCCGTGCCGTTTGCTGGTATCCATGGGTGCGAAGAGCATTGATCCAAGCTTCGAACCCGGCTTTCTGGACACCAGTTAGGTTGAGACCTTTAACCTTAACGACTTCAGCCGTGTAGTGCCGTTGTGTATTGGTTATCAAAAGCTTTTTCATGCTCCCTCCCAAGAGACGTAGAGACGCGTCTCACCTGTTTTGAAGACACTATAACCGCGACTTTTCAACTGACTCATTATCGTGCCAATGTCGGGGTCAACGCCCCCTACGAAGTTTACGAGATCGATAGTCGTCTGCCAATTTCCTTGCAGAGCCATTGTTGCAATTTCTTTCAGGCAATACATTAGTAGTGCCGTCTTAGAATCACGGTTAATTGTGATCCAAGACATTGCTTTTGCTTCACTGGCTTTCATATTAAGAAATTCCCGTTTTAGACATCCAGTTGAAAATATAGCGGTGATGACCGCAACCATGAACTTTGTATCCTAAAACTATCATTTTGTCGATAGCCAAATCACGAAGCCGAGGACGAAGTGAACTCATGTCGACCTCAACGAATGCTTTTTTCTCAGCCGCCGACGTTTTAATCAGGGCCTCTATACCGAACAGGACCATTTCAACGTCTTCTTTCGTGACCGTATCTAACGCCTTCTTCCAGGTCAGTTCCCCAGCTTCCTTTGCTGAAATCATTATTGACTCCTATTTGTGATGAGCCCAACTTATTTTGATAACAGGATCCGACGGGAAGGATGACGGAACTCTAACTCGGTATCCATTGCCCTTAAGCTGTTCCGCAAGTTTCGCAACAAGCGACCGGTTATCCCAACGCAAGTCAATATCGGCGCTATACTTGCCGTTAGAGCATGCTTTTGTAATTACGCAATCAACATAGACTTTTATCTGATCGTACGTAGAAAACACAGAATTGAAATCCGGTTTACGTTCGATTGATTCCGTCGTCATTTGCGCTGATTCTTTTGCGTTCATAGTTCTTCCTTTCGGTTACTTTACAAGGTAACCCCAATCGATCCAGAAAACAGCCATCGTAGTCCCTTGAGTCGTATACCCTTTTTTTTGAAGATGCAACCGAAGTTTTGCGATAACTGAAAGGGAATTACCAGCATATTCAAACTGAACTCGGGTAAGTCCATCGTTTGCGGCAAGTGTAATTTTACTATTAGCTCTTGCCAAAACTTCGTCAAGTTCTTTGTCTAGTTTCTTCTGGTTGTTTTTACGAGATTCAATCGTCACAAATGCTGCCTGTTCCGCATGTATCATTGACTTTCTCCTAAGATAGAAATATAATTCCTACTATCTTTCTTATACCAAAAATGAGCAACCAACCAGTATGCCGTTTAGGGGACACAGGGATAGGAGTCTGCTATCTACACTCCTCTCCTACCCCGTATGTCACAACGTTTATCCAAGGCGCAATCACTGCTTATGCAGATGGTCTTTTACTTATGACTGTTGGGGGCATCGGTTTAGCAACGTGTGGGCATATGACTATCGCTGAAACTGGCTCTGGTTTAAGCGTTGCTAATGGTCTTGGTTTACATCGGGTCGGGGATATAGGTTCGACTCCCAATGGTCCTTATGTAGCAGCAACTGGTTCACCTTTTGTGACTTCTCTATGACAACCTCTGTAATTCCAACTTGGATTAATACTTACAATCCAACTGCGTATGCTTCACTTGTAGCACAAGAAACCTATGCCTACAGCGTTGATGATATCAATTGGCCTCCTCTTTTCGTAGAATTGGCTGCGGATCTTAACGCATGGTTTGGTACTAACCGCTCAGCAGATATTTCCAATCTCATCGGACCAGTATATCAGGCGTACGTAATGAATCAACTTTACGGAACTTCTATCCCAAGTCTAAGTGCATACGATGGTTTGGTTGTGTTTTCCGTTGCAGGGTTTTTAACTGCTACAGCGTCTAGGCCTTCTAACTATTACAACGACCTTATTCCAACAACGACGGGTACGCCTCCTGATACAGTGACAACGTATAGCTCTGTAAAAATGACAGCCGATCTTTCTACAGTCAGCGGAGCTATTGCAACCGAAGAGAACACGGTCAAAACACTCACAGGAGCCGTTCAGGAATCAGTCCAAGGGGTTATTACCAACTTACTCTTCCAAGACCCTCCAACGCCTTTAAATCCAGTCACAAAGCCTTCTATTGCTACTTATGTCTTCGATACTCTACATTACAAAGAAGTTTATCAAAATCTTTCTGTATCTCCATTGACTTTACCGCCTGGAGTATAACTAAAAAAAGCCTGGACAGTTTCCAGGCTTTTCTTTACCAGCTAATCATGTATTCCGGTTTTGGACTTTTTCCACGGTAGATAATAACTGTATATCCCTTAACTCTGAGATGAGGTATGATATCGTCGAAAATATCTTTATTAACACTTGGTGGTAAGCAGAAAACTACAGCTCCACGCCCATCATTAGCAGCATCTAGGATATGATCTTCTGCATAGCGAAAAGCTGCACGTATGTTCCTTTCATATGTTGCTTTAACCGTCGCGTTAAGAGTAATTCTTTTAGCATCTTCAGCCGCAATCATAGTAGCCCTTATCCCGGAAAGCCGGTTTAATTTCGCCAATTAATTAAGATGCACAAAATACCTTTGGGAGTTTCGACTTTGGCATCAAAACCACATTTCACAAGATCTGCTACCACAGCGTCTACGATATCTTTGGTAGCAAACGGAGTTAGGTACGTTTCCCAACAACCGTCTATAATAGCTTCGGCAATTGCCAATTCAGCCGATATCCGAAGTCTGGTAAACCAAATTTCGGATGTAGTATGGCTAGTAGCCTTGACTCTGGTATCAAGTAACTCCCGAGCCTCTTTCGCCGTAATCATTACTTCTCCTATCTAACGTGTGAAGACCATTCGACGATACACGTCGAGTCTAGGCCTTCTTGGGTTGTTACTTTATAGCCGAGGTCACGCATCCGAGTGATAGCTAATTTAGAAATGTCCGGCCGGAAGTAGTACAGGACGAAGCAGACAACCTTAGTTTGGCCGAGAGCAATTGCCTCTAGGATTTGTTTCTCCATATTACTTAAAACTCGGTTGAGCAACTCATCCTTGTACAGCCCATCTTTGATTTGTTTTACCTGACGACCAGCTTCACTAGCAGAAATCATTTTATACCTCAATTAGGTTAAGAAGTTTTCTTTACTACTTTTCTTATACCAATTTGAAGAGACTAAAAAAAGAAGCCCGATAATTCCGGGCCTCTGCCCTTAAATGATTTTCGGTGACCAACTGATTACCAGAAATTCGTTTGAATAAGCATGGGCTTGAAACCCACGTTGCCTTAAATTTTCTAAGACAATGTTAACGGAGGTCTTACTCATATTATCCATAATCTTTATATGAGCCCCATACTTTCTTTGCTTTGCTGCAGATCTTATACAAGCATCTATAGTTTGGAGTGCTTCCTGTACCCCTATCTCACGGTCTTCTTTTGCTACAGCTTCATTTGTTATATCTAATGCTTCTCTAGCTGAGATCATAGCGTTACTCCGGTAAGTGTAGTTTGAAATACAGCTCTCTCCTACATTATTCTTATACCAAATCTAAAAAATAAGCCCAGGTTTTAATTGGGCTTATCATTACTTACGCAGCATCCGGAGGTGGAGTAGAACCTTTCTCCGTTTCATGCGAAGGCCGTGGAGCTTTCGTAGGAGTTTTTTGTAAGACCTGCATTTGTTGAGCACGAGCTTGAGGGTTTAAACCTGAACTTGCGGCTTTATGAAGGATTGTCATATCTTCACCTTTTACTTGGGTATAGATATTAGCAATGCTTTGGGCAATGAGCTGACGATAATTAGGATCCTGTTCATTTGTCATATTGACAATCTTCTTGAGGAACACATCGTCTTTAACACCGTTCCAAACATTGATGTAAGTGCCTTCCTTCATTCCATTTTCCCAACGGAAAATGTTGAGTTCTGCTTTTGCCAAATAAATAGCACGAAGACGAACGGGATCAAGGCCAACTGCATGTAGAAATCTGAAATACATGAGGGCCAATTCTTCCCCCTGGTATGTCGCATAAGATTCATCTTCCGCAAACCGATTTCCGATCAGACTACCAATCAAATCTTTGGAAAACGACAATGCATTCTTAATCGAAGGAGATTGGAAATCCCCACTTAACGATCGTTCATAGCTCTTAACAAAGGTCCGAACCACCGAGTGGTAGCTACATTCTTTTAGCAAATATGTTGTCAAAAAGTTAAACACGTCTGCTGCTTCATAATGAACAGCTTCCCAATCAATGTCTTTCTCAGTAATATTATCTGAGTTTTTCCACCATTTCCATTTCAGATGCTCTATTGTTTCAATGACTTCTTCGATTGCCGCAAGCCGGAAGTCCCAATCTTTTTCACGCCAATGCGTGTTTTGACGAAGACCTAAATCATCCTGTACATGGATCATTTCCGTCAAATAATGCGTAAGTGTCTTTATTTCAACTGTCATTTGATACCTCCAATTGCGCTACTAACAAGTAAATCCATATAAATAACTACTGATGCCGGACTGCCGAAAAAATCTTCTGGCATTGTTTTCATTCTTGAAATTGCTTTCAATAAGTCTATTACTTTGGAATGAAGAAGCATATACTTTATCTCAGCCTCTTCTTTACCAGCTTCGAGTTCTTTCACATAACTGACAGAATACGAGCCCATTTGAATCTCGTTCTGCTTAAAGGTCTGGATATTCTGGACGTAGGTATACGGATCATTAGGAGCGTTATCATAATATACTAAAGAGGGACTGGGATTAGTTCGGAAAATGTCGCCAGCACCAACTCCATTTGAATTTATGGTGCGGCTAAGTCCTTCGTAAGCATTATTAAATCCTCCGTTAGTAGGCCAAGGAATGCCAATGTGCCTATTCTCCCCCGCTGGGGATATAACTTCATTAATGTCGATGCCGCTAATTGATGAGAAAGCCATTTCGGCCTCCATAGTAATTGGAATATTTCATTTTATACTTAAGCGCATTTGCCGTCAAGTATACCGTCAAGAATATTTTGTAGAGTTTTAAGGTAGCATCTTCCGCCCGCTGCTTTGGCGTGACCTCCACCACCGAATTCCTTGGCAAGAACGGAAACGTCTACGTCATTGTCTTTGGCAGCCCGAAAACTAAGGAGTACTTTACCATCTTCAATGATTTGATACATTAAAGCAACGTCGACTCTAAGGGTTTCATCATTGACAATAGCCGAGCCAGTTTTTGAGATGAGCGTGGTGCAATTAATACAGCCACAAGAGTAGCCGTACAAAGTAGTTTTGTGAACATGTTTAGGTACTCGGTGACTAATTTCAACGTTTTCAGAAGTTAGAATAGACTCTCCTTGACCTAAGAGCCATTCGTAGTCGTCTTCATACATAGCACAAGAATGCAGAGATAAGAGATCGAATTTAATCAATGGCAACGCTGCTCTAATTTTCTCTGTGTTAGGTCTTTCAAACTTCCAGAGATCGCCGTCCTGAATATCCAAAAGGATTGAAGGAACATCTTTATCTGGATGAAAGTATTCCCAAGCCAAGACAGCACCAGATTTGTTCATGTTAAATGTGGCGTAGTCCAGACCTTTGAGATCTTCTTGAGCAGTTTTGTGGTGGTCTAGTACCACTAAAGTACGGACCCGTTTACGTAATTCTTCTAAAACATCCCGTGGATACGAAAAGTCTAGTATATACACATCAACTTCCGTAGTTACTATTGAATTTGGAGATCTTGGTATCTCTACAAATCCAGTATTAATAGGGGTAGTTTCAGAGTCTTCCGTTTTAACAAGGGACAGAGCTTCAAATTGATACCGCTCTCCCACCGCAACCTTGCTTAAAGTTGTGATACCGCTTATGTTCGGGAGAGGCTGCCCGTAATTTACGGCAATGTATTCAGCGTTGTTTCCAAATTTTCTCCAGGCGGCGTATTTAGCCCCGAAGCCATCGAAACAGTTAGCGTGATAAAGTACAAAAATAGACATAATATTCAACTAAAAAAAGCCGCTAACGAGTAACGGCAAAGGGACGTGGAACGTCCAATGGGGAAATGCAAATGCTACGACAACTCGTGGAAATACAGCTCTTCCTGGAGACCAGATCTACATCTACTAATAACTTTAATAATTATGGGCCCGGCCCTCTCCTTCGCAGAAGGAGAAAGCGCCCGCCGGCAAGGTACTTACCAGCCGCATTCTCGGTAATACGATAATACCGCAAACATATTACACAGCGAAATACTTGTCGTGAAAATAAAAACAAATTATGAAAATGAAACCGCTTTACTCATGCGCCGATCTCGCCTGCAGACGTCTTCTAGAGGAGATGTGCTCACCCAGTGCTCGCCGGCGGCCGTCGTACTCCTGTCCACAGGACAGGAAGCAGATATCCAGGAAGTTACTTCCTAGCTGCATCCTCCTAACTGCTTATGTTAGGTAAAGCAAAGTACTAAAGCGGTAGGGCTTACGCCCAAATTCTTAAAACCCAATAACTGGTCGGACTCCCCCTCGTGAATTCTTCCGAATTCTAAGAGGGCCAAGTTCTCCGAGAAGTAGCTTCTCAGTCGGCCGTTACATCAGGCTATGATAGACTTATTGGGCCCGGCGCTAAACCAGCCGCCGGAATACATCAGTTACGCTACTTCAAGTTCTACCTCAAATTTCCTAGGTTGCGTTAGCACTTTCGGTTCTGTGAGATAGCATGTTCTCGGTTCCGGCAAAGGCGTCAGTTTTGCATTAGCATGTTCGATAAGAAACTTTCCGAACTCATCTTCGCAAATAGCTACGCCTTCGTGATACACAGTTACTTTCTGGATGCGACTCATCTCGACCCCCGGTTTACGAAAAAGAAGTGATTCGTAACAATAGGAATAAGCCTAAGCTTTCTTCCCATATTTCTAATACCAAGGTTTAAACGAATTGTTTAACCCTCTGGAGCTTCTTCGCCAACCCGAGTGAAATCGATATAGTATTCTGCACCCAGTTCAAAGTAACGACCTGTTTCGCCTTTGACAACGCCGAGTTCAATGTTACCACTCGGAGTGGCCGACCAGAACTCGTGATTTTCACTACCAGGCTCAGGGTCATAAACCGGATTCAGCTTGATAGTTAGTAATTCACAGGGCTCATAAGTCCCATGATGCCCTGGATTTTTTGAAGGAACGTATCGGCTACCTTGCTGCCGAGTAACGCTTTGAACTGTAAATTTTGCTCGGACAGTCATGGTATTTCCTTAGTTCGGACGAATAAGCGTAGTACGAGTGAATTCGTCGAGGGTTACACCATAAGCTGAAGCCAGCTTAATCAGCGTTTGAAGCGTAGGATTGTAGGTGCTGCCACCCAGATAGTGCTGCTCAATCCGTTGTTGAGTGCTGGGCGAAATGCCGGTAGCTTCGGTATATTGTTTCCGAGTCAAACCGGAAGTCCAACGCATACGAGCCGCATTGCGAAGAACAGTGCCGCTAACACGAGTTGCGGAGATGGTTGTCATAGTTACGTCTCTTTTATTACAAGACCTGAGTTAATGGAAAAAATAGGAAGATAATTTCAGGCTAATTATCTTCCCACAAATTACTAATACCACAGTTTGAACAAAATATCTAATCAAAAATCTGCAATTCCAAGATCTTTGGCGAACAGATCTTTCATGTGAAAATTATCTTCGATTGTTACAAGTGCTGATTGTGCAACGATAGGGCCAATAGGTTGAGTGATCCCTGGAGACCCGAAAAACCCATCATCCCTATTACCACCATGAATGGGATAAATGGGCCCAAGTACGGGCTCTGGCTTATAACTACATGCTTCATTGCACAGAATGCGTAGTTGTTTCATTAATGCTTCTTTTGCTGCCGACAAAGAAATTCCTGGATCATCTGTGCCTAGCATATCTTCAATGCGGGCAATGACAAACCCGTCAATAGCCCTATATAAATCAGTTTCAAGTTGTACTGACTTGCTTACCATTTTCAATCTCCAAGTATTCTTTGGCTACTTTTGATGCTAACTTGGAATCGTACTGACCTGGAAAATTCATCTTGAGATACGACATTGCCGAGCCAATGTTAAGTGGCTTCGCTTCCTCAAAAAGTTCTAGGAGTTGAACTTCATTAAGTTGCGATGGCAAATAGTATTCGAGAATGTTTTTTTCGATAAGAAATTCGGATTCACCCGGCTTGTATTTCAAATTCTCCTCAACAGCTTTAAGGAGTTTTTTAATTGAAGCCAAACAATCTTCATCTGTAGGCTTACGATCACCATCGTCTTTAGCCTTCTTATCAATGTCACCAACAAGAACAGTAAGTAAGCTGGCCTTATCAGCGTTCTTATGCTTCCGAGCAATGAGTCGGTCTTTAGCAATCAGGTCGTACAATTCGCTCAAAGTGTTTCTCCAAGTACATCAAAAAGATCTTTCCAACGACCACGCCACGTTGTATCGTGAACTTGGCGGGGATCCTTGTTGTAAGGTTGATCAAACAATAACTGTATCCATTCCGGCATATAGAGACCTTTGATTTGTCGGGATGGTTTATCATCAACCAATACATCTCCCTTAATCAAAGTTTTATCCTTAGTTATAATCAGTTTACGAACCCACGCTTCGCCGAAGTGACTTTCGATTGCCTGAGCCTTCTCTGACCAACACATCTGATCCTGATATTCTGTTTCCGGGGCAGTACAGAAGAATACTTCATACCCGAGTTCACCTAGCTTTTTAACTGCTTCAACAGAACCTTCAATAGGATTGAGGCTACTGTATAACCCCTTGGACGAAGTGATCTTCTTAAGGTGCCTTGCCGCTTCCTCACCTGGATAAACATCTTCCAGATAAAAACTATGAATTTCTTCATGAGTTTTGTGTTGTTCTGGAGGAAGAATTTCATGCAGTTCACTACGAACAAAGTTCGACCAATCAAAAACTACCCCATCCAGATCCACAAGAATAGTGGGATTTATCCCAAGTTCTTTATAACCTTGAAGAAGGTTAATTACTTTTTCTTTATCGGGAATAGGTAGATGAAGCAGATTGGCCCCGTATTGTGTATTTATTTCAGACATCTTATTACCTTTAAGATTGACATACCAATTCCAACTATGATTCCTCCAAAAGCTAAGGAGAATTCAAAATTGATTAAATGAAAAAAAGCATTGATGAAATGCTGATGTAATAAAAGAGTCTGGATCTTTTCACTGGCTTCAGCTTCACAAGCTTTACATGAATCCACGCCAGTGGCAAGACTATTCAGACTCTTCCCATGCCTACAAACTTCTAAGTCACCGAAGGGTTTTGTTAAAGACATACGGCACTGCCTTAGTAAAACTAGACTTTACCACAGACAGCGCCTTATCGTCAATGATTTGCTTCTTTAGTCTCAGTTTCAATCATGAGCTTTAGGCGAGTCAGAGCATCGGCATAGGGAACTTCCAGACATTCTGTTGCCACCAGAAGCTCCTTGAGATGGGCCAGACTAAACCCTTCGGTATCAACGGCAATTTTATTCAAAAGTTCGGCAGAAACACTGCTGAATTTATGGGCAACGTAACGGGCCCGGTCATTTTTGGTAGGCATACCGACTTCAACAACCATGTCAAAGCGACTTGGCCGGTTACGGAACCGAGGATGAAGCTTTTCAATGTTATTCGTTGTTGCTACCCAAATGATGTTGTTAACGCTGTACTCACCGTCCAACAAACTCGCCCATTCCGCTTCGTCGTATTCATTGATCTGCATATCGATTTCTTCGATAATGCCCAGAATTGGACGATCAGGTTCGACTTCACGAAGGCGGCGAATGGCAGGTCCATCCACGTCCGGGGTGTCTACCATGACAGAGAATCCACCAACTTCCTTGATTGCATCGCAGAGTTGGTAAATAACTCCGGTCTTACCAGAGCCCTGAGGACCATGAACCAGATACCCACGCTTATGTAGAATATCGAACTTCTTGTAAATTTCGCCCTTAGTCCAAAATTTCTTGATATCGGCAAGGATGGTACTTTGCAAACTATGTTCGAGAACGATGATTTCATCGGTCTGTACATTTTCAGGAACAAAGCAGACAGTCCCGTTACGACGTTGAATGCTATATGTACCGGGGGGTAGTTTTTCTTCAACGTTATCCACGAAGAAAAAAGCACCGCTATCTTCATAAATTTTGGTGTTGCGAATTGAAGTGATTTCAGTTTCTTTTTTCATAGGACTTCCTGTTACAAAATTTTGGCTGGCGCTGACGGGTTGCTGGGATTTTGACATTGCATTTCACCTATGTTAAAATTGAGGTTTTGACAAATTAACAACTTTTCATGGACTCTATTATATCTAGAAAAGAAGCTTTGGAACTAGGGCTGAAAACATATTACACCGGTAAAGCCTGTAAGCACGGACATTTATCACAAAGGTATTCAAGTAATCTGATCTGTGTTCAATGTATGATTTCTCACAACGTTAGTGGCAAGGACGCACGACGTGCCTGCAAGAAAAAATATGAAGAAAGAAACGCGGAAAAAGTTCGGATTTCCAAACAAATATACAACAAATCTTTATACGAACGAAAGAAAGAAGAGATTCTAGAAAAAGGAAAAGAATGGAGACGTTTGAATCCCGGAGCTGCTAACGCATTAACAATGAAACGTAAGTTGGCTAAGAAACAAGCGGTCCCGGGCTGGTACGACCATGAAAACGTAGTGAAAATAAGCGAAGAATGTCACTATTTGACTCTATCAACCAATACTAAATACAATTCCGATCATATAGTCCCAATCCAATCAGACTTTGTATGTGGATTACATTGGTCTGTAAATTTACAAATTATATCCGCACTAGACAATATACGTAAAAGCAACAGGTATTGGCCAGATATGCCAGATACTTCAGACCCAGAGTTAAAGGCTCTTGTCAAAGCATTTAAATCTGAAACCAAAAATAAAGAAAAGGCCCCAAACTCCGGGGCCTCAACACTACTTACAACGCCAATCGGTCAATCTCTCGACCATCTACCGTTACAGACGTCAGGGCAACCGAAAAGCCCCAAAGTTCTTTGATAGCTTTCAACGACATCAACGCCATCGGCTTGTGCAGCGATCTTCCGTCCATGGACGTATGTTCCAAGAACAGGTTTCGACTGCGTTTGATGTCTGCCTTTACAACATAGATATCCGGCAGACGTGTCGACAGCGCGTAGTTGTTTGCCAATTCCTTACGGATATGGTGGAACCCGTCATCATCGCTTACTGCTGCGATTTCAACATAGGGATCCCGGCTATCCGACTTGATATCGAACAGACGCCATTCCCGCATCAGCTTGGGACTGAGGAATTGACCGACGAAAGACTCGTCACGGTAGTCACAGATCGCATGCTTGATAACCGGCAACCACGGTTGACCAGCATAGTCGGGGAACCAACGCTTGTCTTCCGGCGTCGGATTTTCGCAGATACGCTTCAGATCCTGGAGAATCGAGAAGCCAAATGCATACGGATTCATGTCCGGTAAATAAAGATCCGAGATATATTTCTCTTGTCCCGGACCATTCACGAACCGTGCCTGGGTCATCCCCTGGTACAGAACTCCCGTGTGAAGCTTAAGGAACTCCAGCATGTCCCCGCCGCTCAACAAACCCTTCTCGAACATCTTGTTCACACCCCAGTAGTGAACGAATGATGCTGCACCTTCGTTCACTACCTGGGTTTGCATCTGCGGATAGAAATACTGTGAAATCTTCCGCACGATACGAACAATCTCCCGCTCCCACGGCTCCAAAATCGGTGAGTACTTCTCAATGAAATGGAGGATATTCTCCTCTTTTTCCGCCGGGAACCGCTCTTCTTCTGCCCTTTCCCCCTCGGCCATCAAGCGCTCATACGACGCTTGTGGCAAAGAACGCCAATTGGGATCGTAGGCCTTTCGGTAGAGCTCCTCACGATCCTTCTTCGCTTGCTCAGACTCGTTGGCAGTGAGCGCTTCCGGGCGCTTGTAACGATCAACGCTGTGATACTGCAAAGCGTGACAGTTATCGAGCAGCTTTTCAACTCGTTCCAGGCCGTACTTAACTTCCATACGGGCGACGTATTCCTTCGCGTAGACGAGATAGGGAATGATACCCTTGGCATCCGTCCAGTCCTTGAACATGTAATTGTTCTTGAACACGAAGTTGTGGCCGAAGCTGGCATGCATGATCACCAAAAGCTGAGTGATAATGCTATTGTCCTGCATCAGATAAGCAATGCAGGGATCGGAGTTGATCACGATTTCGTAGGCCAGGCCGCTCTTGCCATCCTGGTACGATTTCGCTTCCCGGAGATGCTTCTTGCCAAACGACCAGTGGTTGTACATGATCGGCAATGCTACCGTCGAGTACGCATCCAGCATTTGATCACTGGAGATAACCTCCAACTGGTTGTCGTAGACATCCAGCTTCAGACCGTCAGGGTCGGTCACGCCAACCTTGTAGCACTCGTCGAATGCGCGCTGAATGTCGTCCAGAGTCCAGCTACGATTGTTGAAAATGGAGGTGCTCATTGTTTCTTCTCCTTACCCTTGCTGAAGAGGTTCTTAAAGACATGCCAGATTTGATCGGCTCTTCCGATCTGACGGGCTGCCAGGTTTTCGTTCTGCTCGTCGAGGTTTTTGAACATCGGCCACAACGTGCTGCTGCCGAACATGGAGAGGTCGTGAGGAATGTCGATGTACGTATAGTACTGGCTTACCGGCAGGATGTCCTTTTCCAAGATGTCCCGGACCTTGACGTTGTCTTCCAGCCAGTTATCACCATCTGACGCCTGGGCGACGTAGATATTGTACTCGTTCGATGGATAACGATCCTTGATGATCTTGGATGTCAACTCCATCGCCGAAGACACCTCTGTGCCGCCGGATTCCCGTTTGTAGAAGAAGTCTTCTTCTGAACATTCTTCCGCCGTGGAATGATGCCGGATGAATACGACTTCGACTTTCCCGTCGCCGTAATTACGTTCGAGAAGCAAAAGCAGCAGAATGAAGTAGCGCTTGGCGATATCCTTCTCACGTTCGCCCATCGAGCCAGAAACGTCCATGATGCAGAACAGGACGACACGTTCCTTCGGCACAGTTACGTCGATGTACTGACGGTACTGCAGATCGATGGGATCGAAGTACGCCACCGCTTGACGCTTGCGTTTCATCCCGATCAGAAGAATTTCGAGTCGCTCGATTTCTGCCTGATTCCCTTCGTCCTTTGCGGCCTGAAGCTGGCGTTCGATTTCTTCCATTTCTTCAGACTTCGGACGGCCGAGTGCTAGACGACGACCTGCAGCCTTATACGCCGAACGACGGAGATCCAATTGGGCCGGGTTCCCTTCCGGCTTGAATCCCGCACGACGCGACGCGACGACTTCGACGATGGCGTTGGCTTTACGCACGATATCCGGCAGACCCAGATCTTCGAAGAAGTATTCCAGGAATTCCTTTCGACTCAGAACGAAGCTGAAGGAATCGTCTCCACCCTGGCCTTGACCGGCACCTTCCCCCACGCCATCACCATCGCCACCAGAACCATCATCCATTTCGGGACGGCGGAAACGGTCGCCTTTCACAAACCATTGATTGCCTGGCGCAATGAAATGGTCAGTACCGCCTTCTGAGGAATTGATGAAGGACGGTTCGGTGGTACCATGGACTTCGACGTTGATGTCGTTGTACTTACCTTTGACACTGCCTTGGGCGACGGCAGCGTCGATGGCTTTCTTCACTTGAGCTTTCTGGCGGCGGAGAAACCGCTCCCGGTTAGAGAGATGTTTGTCCTGACCTACCAATCTGCGATCTACGATCACGACGTTCGACATGCTGAGACTCCTAAAAAGTTAGTACCAACCGAATCTCCCTCTGCTTGAATTGACAAGAGAGGGGAAATTTATTACAATTTCATCTTCAATTTACTTATACCAAGATTCACAAAGATTAGCATGAAGATAGTGTCACGTCAAGAAGCAATCGAGCAAGGTTTAAAGAAATATTTCACAGGTAAACCGTGCAAATACGGTCATATTTCAGAACGTACTACGCATAATTGGCAATGTGTGCAATGCAAACGAGAATTTGACCGTAATAACCTTAAAGCCAAAGAAAGAACTAAACAACGATACCAAGAAAATGCGGAGGAGATTAAGCGTAAACGCCGTGAAAAATATGCTGAGAATAGAGAAAAAGAAATTCACACTACAAAAGAATATCAACGCAAAAATAGAGAACTTGTTCTGGCTAAAAAGAAGCAATTTCATGAAAAAAACAGAGATAGATTAATTGCTGAATGTAGAGACTACTACCGTCAACATAAAGAACAGGCTGCGGAGTTTCACAAAAAATATAGAGAAGCTAATAAAGCTTTATTCAGAGAAAAGGGTGCTAAATACAGGGCTGTAAAAATTCAAGCAACTGTAATTTGGGCTAACAGAAGCTCTATTTCTATTTTTTACAAAAGAGCTGATACATTAACTCAAGAAACTAATATTCTTCATCACGTAGATCATATAGTGCCTTTAGTAAGCGAGTATGTTTGTGGATTACATAATGAATTTAATTTACAGGTTTTAACTGCTTCTGAAAATTCGTCAAAAAGTAATAAATATTGGCCGGATATGCCAGATACTACCGATCCTGAACTTCGTCATTTGGTTAAGCTTTTTAAAGCTAAAGAAAAATCCCAGTCGTAAAGACCTGGGATTTTGAAACTAATCTGCGCTGCCCAGCGTTAGATTAGCTTACAACTTAGTTGCTGTGCTTCGAGCGAACGAAATACTCGACCAGCACACGAGTTTGCTTCGGCGTGTAGCCGAGTTCCCCCATGCGCTTCACGAAACCATCATGCTTGGCAGCGATTTCGCTGTCGCGTTTCGTGTCGAACGAGATCACCGGCAGAACGTCGTTCAAGCTGCTGAACATGTTCGCCTGAATGACTTCCTTCAACTTCGAGTACGACGTCCACGCCGGGTTCTTGCCTCCATTCTGAGCTTGGAAGCGCAGAACGAAGTTGACAACTTCCGAACGGAAATCCCGAGTGTTGACGATACCCGCCGGTTTTTCTAGACGTTCCAGTTCCGTGTTCAGGCTTGAACGATTCAAGATCAGACCCGTTTGGGTATCCTTCAAATCTTTTTCCTGAATCCAGAAATCGGCCATCTGGATGTACCGGTCGAACATGTTCTGACCGAACTCGCCGTAGGACTCGACGTATGCCTGTTGAATCTCCTTCTCCAAGAACTGGAGATAGCGACCCTTCTGCTCCTGGATATAAGCCAGGATTTCGTTCTGCTTTTCCGGCGCGTACTGTTCACGCTTGATCGAGTCTTCGAGCGTGAGAATCAGACGAATCGGGTCGGCCGAGATTTCTTCCGAGTCCGAATTGAACGTCTTCGACAGCACCTTGTAAGCGAAACGCGTCGACAGGCCCTCGAAACCTTCGTCGAGGCCGGCTGCTTCGAGGTACTCGTTGATGGACTTCGCACGAGTGTCGCTTTCGCGGATGTCCTCGCCGTTGTACACACGGATCTTCGAGAACTTCGTCGAATTCGCATGTTGACGCAGCCGACTGGAGATCACCGATTCCGCCAGGAATTCCAGCGTCTTCGGAGCCATCGGCAGGCCGGCCAGTTCCGAGCTGTTGATGAGCTTCTTGTAGATCTCGACTTCCTCGTTCAGCCGGCGGCAGTACGGCACCTTGACGATGTAGACCCGGTCGATGAACGCGGCGTTGTCCGGATTGCCCTTGAACTTTTCCCATTCCGACTCGTTCGAGTGGGCCACGACAGTGCCTTCGTACGGAATCGCCGGAATCGCTTCCGTGCCGGTGTAGTTGCTTTCCTGCGTCGCCGTCAACAACGGGTGAAGCACCTTGATCGGAGCCTTGAACATTTCCACGAATTCGAGCAGACCTTGCGTGGTACGGTTCAGGCCGCCGGAGTAGCTGTAGGCGTCGGTGTCGTTCTGGCTGAACAGCTCCAGCTTGCGGATGTCGGTTTTGCCGACCAGCGAGGAGATGTCCTGGTTGTTCTCGTCACCCGGTTCCGTCTTCATGACGCAGATGTTGCGCAGCTTCTGCGGGTACATCTTGGTGACCGAGAACTTGGTGAGATCGCCGTTGGATTCGTCCAGACGCTTCAGCGCCCAGCCCGACGCGATACCACGCAGACGGTGCAGAGGAATGCTGAAGTTTTCGGAGATGTAGGCTTTCTGCTCGGGAGTGGCGAACAAGCCAAGCGGCGATTCGAAGATCGGACTGGTTTGACCGTTGTAGGTCAGGACGTAGATGGGCTCCTTTTCCATCAATTCCTTCAGACGCTCCGCCAGCGACGATTTGGCCGAGCCGACCGGACCCAGGAGGTACAGGATCTGGCGCTTTTCTTCCAGGCCTTGCGAAGCATGCCGGAAGTAGCCGACGACGGCTTCGATGGCTTCTTCCATGCCGTAGAAGCCCGGGAACGATGGGTAGTGCTTGATCGTGCGGTTCATGAAGATCCGGCTGAGTCGCTCGTCCTTCGACGTATCGATGACTTCCGGCTCGCCGATAGCCTTCAACATACGCTGCGGAGCCGTAGCGTACGCCATCGAATTGGTCTTGCAGTGTTCGAGATACTCATGCAGCGACATGACTTCGCCGTCCGTAACGCGGCCGGAGAACAATTGGGAAAGAGCGTCGGCGTGAGGATGGTTCGACATAGTTCAACTCCTGGTTGGTTGAGCGGAAACGTATTTGCTTCCACTTTACTAATACCACAAATTGTGATGCGTTTTGAAAGGACTACTGCTGGAAAATTACAATCCGCGACGGAAGTTAATCCGTCGAGAAATACAAAGCTGGGTACGGTATTGAGGTACTCTGAATTGGGCCCAAGAAACTCGCTTAGTGGATCGTTTCCCCTTGTAAGATTGAGGAGAGACATGAGTCCCGATATGCCAAAGTCCACAAGTTGAACACTTATAGGCATGAGGCGACGTACGGCTATTGTTCCGGCGCATGCGTCTAGCAACGGAATGGGCTATACCATAATCAGTGAACCCCTGCTTTCCACCGCACCCTGCCGACGCTTGGTCCCCTTGAGGTTGCTGAGGGACGAAGGGCAGGAGCTGAAGTCGCATGATTACTCCGAGGATACAGTGGCGGGAGTTGACTGTACTGGTTGGTTATTATCCCCAACGATTACCGGTACGGGGGCTTCGCCAGCTTTACTGACGAGAGCCAGGAGATCCGGCGGTTCGTAGGATGCGATTTCTCCCAGCTTCATGTCGAACGTCCTATCAACTTCAGCTTCCGACAGAACGTGGAAACCGAGCTTGGAACCGACGCGGCCGAAAAGAATGAACATCCCAACATTCACAACGCTGCAACCATCGCAGGTCTGAACCATGAGAAAATCCGATGCGTCAAGCAGGGGATTAGGGACGAAAGCCCTAAATTGAACAGGAACAAAATTAGCCACATCCTCAAAGTTCTTCCCGGTATACTGGAGAGCTTTAACGATGTGGGACCGAGGAATCAAATGCTTGATACCTGGAATTATTTTCAAAGAACTCATGAAACCTCCTAGCGAAGCAATTGATGATAAAACCAAGCCATCTCTAGCACCGAGACAAACCCCATAATTAGCAGGTATGTCCCGACCAAGAATAAACCAAATTTCAGTTTCATCTCTACTTTCCTTATACCAAAGCAGAAGCCCTGAAACCAACTAATACTGCATGTAGTTCCAGTATTTTATCGATCCGGACATCACATGGGATTTATCCGGAGAAGTAGACAAAAACCCTCGATCTTCACATTTAGGACATTGGATATGGCAACTCCACACATTATCCTCGTCCTCCCAATCTGGGCCTTCGATGATCGGATTTGAATTACAAACCTTGCATCTGAACACTGGTTGAACTTTAATAAACATCATAACGAATACCTTACTTTTACAGGTCTGATATTCGTATGATAACTTATTTCAACCAACGACGACTTTAGGGCTTTTCTCCGTATGTAGAATTCCAGTAGTTATACGCAGACGCATAAGAATATTCTTCGTTATAAGTATTGCATTCCGTAAACAAGCCAGGGTCAGTAGGGCAAGAGACTACTACGTTGTACATACTCGCTGTTCCACCATTCCATGATGGGACAGACTTCACGCTAAGCAGTGTATTGGGAAATTGCTGACAATGCTTACAGCGAAGTATCTGCTGCAGTCCTTTCATTAAAACGGCCATGATTTCTCCTAAGTAGGTTTGCCGTGATTTCTATTCCATTCAGTTACAGCGTAGTGCAGTATCGATTCTTTGTTAGGATGTTTGCCAAAAGTAAACTTAGTACACGTGCGACATCCAACAGTAACGTGCCACCATAACCATATGTCGGATGTTTTTAGGGAGTACGGCCCGATGACCGTCTTTATTACCGGGTGGCGACCACATCCTTTACATCGATGAATTTCTTGTAAAGCTTTTAGATGAACAGCCATGTTATCTCCTAACCGGATTTGCCAAAATCTGTATTCCATATCCACACTGCTGAATTAATAGCGCTTTCAGTTATTGTTGAGTACATACCCGCAAAAACATTGCAAGGCACACAACCACAAATAGCTTTTATATAACCTGGGGCAAGCGGTGCTGGGAAGACTTCTATGATTGGAAATCTGCCACATCCTTTGCATCGATAAATGGGTTGTAGCTTAAGTCGTTTCACATGACCCCCTAAGTTTGACTAATCCTGTTCCACTCCGCTATAGCGCAATGTTCTGCGTCAATAATAGAAGTGTTAGCCATGTAACCAGCAAACTTTTTACAAGAGTTACATTTAAGTATGACGGTATGGTTTTCATCGCTACTATGCCTATGGCTAAACCGGGTAAATACAGGTTCAGCTCCACATTTGCAACGTAATATTGTCTGAGTGATTTGTAGATGCGTTGCCATAACTTCCTCTACGGTAAATTAGAAATTCCCCAGTCTAAGTAGGCATCATTAATTGCCCATTTCCTGTTGGTATCAACGGCTGTGGCCACGCAACCACAAGGGCACTTCAGCCCTACGTGATAGTACACAATTTTAGTACCGGGGGGATCCGCAAATTCCTCGGAAATAGCATTGATCTCAACTTCCGGGTACTGATGACATTTAATACAGCGAAAAATTGGTTCTAGCTTGAGATGTTTCATGGCGCGTATCCTTTTCCGAAAACATAATTCCAATCGTGAATTATCCAGGTTACCGCCATTCCACGATGTGTACCTAAAACATTAAGCTTGTACTCTTGACCCCCAACTTTAGGATGGGAGCACGATATCTCTGCGTTGATGAGGCTAAGTCCACTATTAGCCACAGTGAGTACGGGGTTCTCCCCGCACAATTTACATCTTAAAATTTGTGGGCCAATTCTCATGATTCGTCTTCCGAAAGCGCGTTGATAAGCTCACGCTCCTGTTTTTGTTTCCGGCGCTTATCTTCCGAATTTTTATGCTGGCCCTGGTTCTTTTTTTGGGCAGTCAATAATATTTCGTTTAACCCCTCATGGCGAGGGGTACGTGGCTTATGGTTTTTGTTTCTCAATGATGACATAACGTTCAACAATCAAATCCGTCGCAACGCGTTCATCCGTCTCGTAAAAGATATCCGGGCAGGGTTCGCCCATTGTAAACGTATTTACGAAAGCTTGACCGAGGCGTTGATGGGGAAATTCACCCTTTTTGAAATCGTTGTAAAATGCGTTGAATTGCGAGTAGGTAAGCTTGGGGTTCATACTAAGGCCTCAAATACATGTCAAAAATATCAGCGAACTCTTCCAGTTTCTTGATCTTCTGCTCCAAATTCCCAACACGAGAATCGTAAGTGATCTTCGGACGAACAAGAGAGTTTGCCTTGTTATGCTTTGCAATCTCCCTCTTGTGGGCTTTGATCAAAGCTCTTGCATCGTCCGAGTCCAGTCCCGGAAACCAGCCCAACGCCATCAGTTCAACTTCCGGCTTGAGTTTTTCAGAACCTACTTCCTTTCCAAGGAGAAGGAAAACAAATTCATTACCACGTCCGGCTGAGAAAGACATGGAAAGATTTCCATTTCTAGTCTTTTCCTCAGCCTTGAATGATTTCATATTTACTACGTCACCGGTCTTAACACAGATTGTCATTTCGGTATCTCCGAATAGTACTTCTTGATAAACTCGGCGGAAAACCATTTTCGGAACTCGGCCTCGGTTTCTTTGTAGCAAGCCTGAATATTCTCCGGTTCGGCTTTGGTTTCAATCAATTCGTAAAGCCGAGAACCTTTTGATGCTCGAACCCAGTCCCCGGGCTTCTTGGAATTGATAAAGAGAATTGAATTTTTTGCCATTAACTTCCGCCGTTATGTATAGCTCGGAATAGACTTGTTGCGTATTCGATGAGATACAACTTGGGGGCGAGGAGAATTTCCAACCAGTCCCAGTCAAGGAAAGCCAGCGATACCCCCGCTACAAGAAACCCAAGGCAGCATAGCATACACACTATTGTCCAGCCGGACCACTCACCATACCCATCTAGCCATCCCGCCGCTTTAGAAAGTGTCTTCTTACGGGTAATTAATACGCCAGCAAGGCCAAATACAGCCATCGCTAGTCCCAGCAAACAAAGAAGACCAGACTCCACTGCCTTATAAAGCAACAACTGACGAATTACATCGGGGACTTGGTCAACCAAAAATTGCCCGCCTGCTTGGGCAGCTTCGACGGTCTTATTAATAAGATTCGCCAAAGCTTGAGTCAGTACAGGTTGTGCCACGGCTGCTGCATGTTCAACAGCATTGACTGCACTTGCTGCTACTGGGGAATTTTCAACTGAAGACGCTACGTGGGAAACAGTATCTACAGCGCTTGCTGCTATATCAGTAGTCGTTGTCATGGTCACTCCTGAAAGTAAAAGGAAGAACAGTGGTTGAAGGTTTCCACTCTAACTTTCTTATACCAGGTTTGGTTTAGCTGAAACTATATGTGTTCGTAATGTGCTTCAAATGCGTCTTTAGAAATAGTTATGAATTCTCCTATTTCAGTTTTAAGAATCCATTGTGTTGGATAAATATCAGTTGGGAGGTCTGTGTATTCTCCACACCATTCGTACATTCTATTGAAAATACGTATATGTTGGGCTGTTACTCTATCTGATTTAATGTATTCACCTTTACCCATCCATTCTATAAGGGACTTTGCAACTTTTTCACTACCATCCCAGTGATGAGCTTCGAAAAGCGGTGATTTATGTTTGACAAACATACGAAACCTAAAAGAAAAGGGTTTAGAAATGAAAAGTGCCCATTAACGACGGGCCGCCGACTGAATTTCGCTACCGTACAGTTCCGGTAAGAGAGCTCAGCGGGGAGCAACCGCTGGTGCGAAACGAGCCCGCAAGGTAAGGACGGGGAACTTACAAGCTCGTTAATTGGTCCGAGATGCAGGATTCGAACCTGCGACCCCCTGATCCCAAATCAGGTGCGCTACCAGACTGCGCTAATCTCGGTTACTACTAGTTTACTTCTTGTCGGGACCTACTGAGATAAATGCGTCCCGAGCAATTTGATCAGCAGCAGACTTTGCATCAGCGGAAGAAAAACCATCTTTCTCCATTTTTTCTTGCTCTTCCTTTTGAACCTGTTGAAAGGTATTCCAAGCCTTATCGTAGGTCTGGTTATCCGAATCATCAGGAGGAATAGCTGACTGTGCCTCTGCCTGGCGTAACGAAGCATCCGGGTCATGAGCAATGTCATTAGGACTACCTTCAGTATAACTGAGAATAGCCAACAATGTCAACACTGTAAGGCAAGCAGTTAGTGCTGCCACAAACAAAGTCTTTTTCATCACTACTCCTTAAGGAGAGAACATTGAATTTTTTACAACGTGCCGCTGTAGCCGAAATGATGCATACAGCGGTCGTATGCTCGGTATGCGATTGCGTCCTTGTCGAGCTTCAGATTTGCGTAAGCATCTTTAGCAGTATCGATTGCCATCGACTTAGCCAGCATCGCACCATCCGTGCTGTCGTCAGAATCCACCGCCGGGGTAGCAGCAATGGTGCTTACCATATCCTTCAAGCTCACCCCAGAGTCACGAATTCTGACGATAGTATAGGACAGGCTTTTGCCGGAGACACAAGCTTCGGAAGCTACGTTGTAGGAAGGCTTTACATCTTCCGCATTCGCGTTTCCGCAACCAATGAAACCGACACACAGAAAAATTGCAATCAAAGCTTTTTTCATTTCTTTCCCCAAAAGATGAACGAAGCGGGGGACTCCCCCGCCTTAAATTACTGCCGAGCGTTTGAAGCTTCAAGTTCAGCGATGTATTTCAACACATTCTCGCTAAAACCATTGATCTTCGTCCACTTGCCATACCCGATGCCATTCGAGTAGGCAGCTACATTCATAATGTAGTTGTGTTCAGAAAGCGTTGGTGCTTTGTCAGGAGTATCAACTCCGACACCGCAATCCTGTTCATCCGTCAACACAATGGTACGCCTGACGTTTTCAATCTTTTCCGAAACCAGGAACTTCATGACCTGATTCAAGAAGATACCGCCACCGCCCAACGGATGACACATTTTCCAGATGTCTTCCGCAAGTGTCATGCCACGAGACATCGGGACAAGGGCTGTCTTGTGAGTCTTAGCATGATCACTGCCCGCCGTTGCATATATCACGGATTCTTCGCAAAGTTCACGGGCAATTGCTGCCAACGATGATGCTGCGATAGCACGGGTCACTTCTGACTTACCTGAAACCATACTACCCATCGAACCGGAAACATCCACCACGAAGACCGTCTTACCAGGCAACTTAGGAAGTTTCTTAGCATGCTCAATGAACGCTTCCTCCAACCAAATCCGATAAACTGAAGCGTGCTTAGCAGCAGTGAAGAATCGGAACGGTAGGACTTGGTCTGCACCACGAAGGGCTAAAAGAGCGTCGCCGACTAGATCTTGACGAACGCCGGCTTCAGCCATGTTACGCAGATTACGCATCAGCGCCATGTAACCGAGCTTGCCATCCGTCAACAAACGTTCGAAGGTTTCTTTCTTTCCTTCCCCGGCCGACAACGCAACTTCCCAGGTATCCGGTGTCGGAAGGGTATCTTCTGCAACTTGTTTGAACAGCAGCTCATCAGGCGTACGTTCCAACGCAACGCCAGTTTCACGTTCCTGTTGGCGCTCAAACCTCGTTTGTTTACCTGACGAAGTTTTCGGTGTTGCGTGGGTCATGAACATGACGTCACGTACCGAAACCTTTTCTCCCTGCCGATATTTGGCAAGGCTGTAAGCATTGAATTTCTGCAGCGCTGCTGCAAGACCTTTCTTGACCTGGGCGCTCAGAGGTTGCTTGCCGTCCTTCCAATACAGGTCCAAGAACTTGTGCAGTTCATCAGGACGTTGGATAATCCTAGCAAGGGTCTCACTAATGACGCCCCCTGACTTTGGCCGACGGGCCAGTTCACGTACCAACAGCAACGGGATAGAACGAAGATGCATTTCTTCACGAGCTTCGATTGCCAGAGCAGCAACGTCTTTCGTATCGCACACTTTGATCAGATCACCGATACGCTTTTGGATCGATTCACCGTCTTCCGTGTAATTGCCTTCCCACAAGAAGGTTGAAAGAGTTGCGCGACGAAGTTGCTCAATAGCAGTCAATTTTGTTTCTTTAGCCATTTTTATCACCTTAATTTTCAGGAACAAACGAACAGAGAGTTTATCACCAGAGAAGTATCTCTGCTCAACACCATGAAATTTTCTAATCTGTGTTACAAACTCGGGAACAAGCGATAAGACGAATCGTAGGTGCTCTACCAACTGAGCTACGGCGGCCCTGATTTGCCACCGGAGGGATTCGAACCCCCGACCACCCTCTTAACAGGAGAAGAACTTCTTATCTACATCACGAGTTTTCTATTCTACTTCTTCGGAAATTCCCTGTCAAACTCTTTGAGGTGAAACAAGAGAAATTCCAAATCTTCAATGCTGAGTCCACCATCAATCGTTAACGACACCCCGCCTTCTACAGGACTCCAGACATCAGTGTATGCCACAAAAGTAGTGGAGTCACCGGTCAGATCCATTACGTCGCCAAATCTGTCATTGAGCTTCTTTTGTAAAGCCCCTAACTGTTTCATTTGGTCCTGACGATCATAACTCATTTAATTCTCCTAGTCTTTAACCGGGAACAAATTCGAAAAGACGTTTCTATTGCGGCTGCTCTGCCAGACTGAGCTACTTCCTCAATTAAGAGGAATGCAGGATTTGAACCTGTGACCCGCCGCTCCGGTATGAAGTAAGTCTTCTCTACACCACGGTTATTCGATGCAAGTGAATTCGAAAAGGCTTGGGTAATGCCTGGGAACAATCACATCCGGCTATTTTGGGTTCAAATAAAGGTTTGAGAAGTAACCGAACATTACACCACAGGACTTACACAAGCCTTCTCAGGCTTATTCTGGCTTTAACACTAGCCAGTCTGCTACTTCGATGGCGAGTTCCATTTCTGCAACGCTACTATCTTTCAGCAGTTCACTACCTACATCGATCAGTTTTTTCAAACCTGCCTCTTTGTCAGACATACGATAAGCTAGATCGTAATACTCCCACCGATCGAAGTCATCTTCCTCAATGTACTTTAGAGCTTCTTCACGGGTCGCCGCAGGTCGTCTAAACAGTTTTCTGAAAAACGATTTATTCAATATATCTATTGTGTTCAGCACATAGTTTTCAGACTGTTGTTTTCTTATAGCTTCAATGCGATCAATTTCTTTCTGAGCACGCAGAACAACCTTAGATGCACGAACCACAACAAATCCTAGCTTTTGAGACATTTCCTTCTCCTTGTTGAGCGGGAACAATCGCTTCCGGTTTTACGAGCCATATTACGAGTATGAAGTAACCGAAATTCGCATTCGCTGCTACACCACGCTTAACTTATTAGAAACTCAGGAACAGTCGACAGGACGGTCGAAACCTCCACCCAGGCCACCCCCTGATTTGGATGGAAGGGGAATCGAACCCCAAAGGTCTTTATTTGCAGGTAAAGAAGAACTTCCTATCTACACCATGAGTAATCAAATTCTATCTCAAAGTTATTATACCAAGGTCGGGAACAAATATCAAGACGCGCTTAACTACCAGTGCGTTTACCAGTTTCGCCACACTACGCCATAGAGGACGCAGTGAGAGGACTTGAACCTCCAGGATGCCGGTTCCTATGAAGTAAGCCTCGACTTCACCACGACTTTGGGGATTCTACAACAAACCTACAACCTTTGCAACTTTAATGCCGATTAAGACAGCATCAACGCCTGCGGCCAAGATCAGGATAACGCCGTATATTTCGTGCATCCAGATCAGCCAAGTGATTTTTTTATCAATCCAGAGAAGGCAGAAGATAAGCAAAGTTAAAGCAATAATTACAACCATATTACATCCCGTCTTGGTTAAGTTGGCCCCACGGCTCGGGCAACGTCAAGACGTTCGGCTCACTACGAACCGGAAGGACCTTTGTATCTTTGAACAAACACAAAACCCAGGTACCGTTTGCCGACGGAGACGAATACAAAGCGTTCGGATCAGCTTGCGGAATCACTTCGAAGGCGTAACGCTGGCTTCCACCGAAATCAGAAACAGTCGATGGGTTCGTGTATTGCTCAGACTCAGGGATGCCGTAACCGATGGATCGGCACAACGGTGCGTGGGCCATTGTTTGCTCACTAACCAGATACGTGAAAGTTTGCAGGTTCGGCTCGTCGCGTTTTTCGAAAATTTCCTTGTAGGTCCTCTTCTCTGTGAAGTTCAGGATATTCGGCATACCCACTGAGGCATTAGATTCAGCTTGAACCTTGTCCTGAGCTGCCGACTCTCTTTGCTGCGTCGTAGGTTGGACATTATCGTCGCAACCCGACAGAGCAATCGCCGACAGAAACACACTGACGATTAATAGCTTGGTTTTGAAGTTCATGATGCCTCACTGAATAGAAGAGTAAAACGACTGAATATCTTGCGGCAAATTACCGCAAGTATAGCCATCGTAATCATGTTTGAACGTATCGGCCAACGCTGCTTTGCCAGCGTCATCAGCGTGGGAGTATTGCTCACGGATCTGGCGAAGTTCACGTACCAGGCCGTCTGTATGAGAATCCGAACACTCAAACGTGTTGTGTCGGACTTGCTCGTACTTTGGAGAGAAAATTTTGGTCTGAATATAATCCAAACCAGTTCCGAAAAACGACAATCCTACAACAATTGCCAGGAACACTACAATGCTGCCAATTGCTGCGAGCGCTACTTTCATTGTTATTTCCTATCGATTGGAAAAAAGAGAACGCCTACTATAACGACAGCCACAGTGACCCACCAGGGCCTGGCGACTATCGAATATATAGTAAGCGCACCAAATACACACAAATGCCAAGTTCGGTCAGACACAGGAACCCTTCTGAGGCCAGCTTTGTATTTCCAAGCTGCCCATGCTGTTTCCTTTCCGTAGTCATGACTGTGAATAAGTTCGAAGGCTAACGGAGAAGATTCATCCAAAGATTTAATCCATGCTTCGAACAAATCCCACTCCTTTTCTTCACCCGGCTTGACAACAATGGTCAGATTGTCCATGTTGCCTCAACACATTTTCTCGGCGAGTAAATTACCCATGTACGCAGCCTTGTTACAGACATCGTCCATTTGACTTTTACTAAGGTTTGCACCGAGACGGCATTCCGATAGCATTCCCGTCAAGGCACAGCCGGCAAAGAACTTCCGAGATTCATCAAAGTTCAGAACATCGGATTCCTCTACCGTGGGCGGGGCTTGGTGTTTGTTCTTCTCTTGTGTTTCCTTGAGGAGATTTTCAATTGACTTCGGATCCATTTGATTCCCTAATCGTTAACGTGTTGCCAAACCTGAAAACGCGGCGTGATTTCGAGATTGATCATGAATACCATGCCGATTACGTACATCGGCACTTGCCACCAGCCGTGTATTGGGCCGATAGACAATACGAACCCGATGATGAAAAAGTCAAACACTTTGCAAAGCGCCCAGACCCAATACGAATTCCAGATTGGCCGTTTGAAGTACTGATGAGCAAACTTTGATTCCGCTTCACGATCAAAAGCTACATGGAATCCTGGGTCCAGAATTCGCAAGTACATATCCACAAGACCAACGAAGATATAACCACTTAACGCCAGAAGTAGCAAAACTTGCGCTACCAAAGGGATATAATTGAGTACCGTATTAAACATGAGAGCTCCAATGAATTAAGTTATTAATCCTTCTCAACTTACTTATACCAAATCGGAGCGGGGAATACAGAGGGATAAAAGAACCGCCGAGGAATCCCGGCGGCTTACAACAATTACAGCTTTGCTACGAGTGCCTTGGCGTCAGCAACAACCTTACTAAAGAACGCTTCGATGTCGCCGCCGATTGCACGAACCTTGGTTTCTAGTTCGTTGATAATCGAAAGATGGACCGTGGTATCGACAGCGGTTGTGACTGCCGTATCAGCAGCGTCAACGGCAGTATTAACTGCACCGTCAACTTCCGAAGCGACAGCTTCGACGGTGCCGCTGGCAACAGTTGCTGCAACATCAGCAGTAGCAGTATTAACTGCAGTTTCAGTAGCGGTAACAACTTCAGGGGTAGTGGTAGTATCAGTCATTTTTAATGCTCCAAAATTAAAGGGTATTACAATCTTCATCACGTTGGCGAATATACGCCCGGATATCGTCACGAAGTTTAGGGTTTCGGTCAGTCAACTCAAGCAGTCCATCAGGTCTGCGGTAGAGATCATAACCGGGCTCGAATTTATTGTCAACCGGAATTGACCAACGTTCTACATATTTGCGATTTGCCTTTCGCCCATGCCAATAATGCATAAGCAGTCCGTTAATACATCCGACATCTCCATTGATCACAGTTTCTATTCGATACATGTGTTCCCAGGAGCGTTCTTGGTAATTCTGAGTTGTTTTACCATGCAATGTTTCTTTACCGCGTCCTACAAAAGACATTGCCATATGTGTATCGCCAGAACCAAATACAGACAAGTCAAATAGTCCACTCATCTCTTCGTATGCTTCACGAGTAATGGCCCAAGCATAACCAGGATGCCACAAGGTGGAGTATCCTCGACCTCTGGGCCTATTTTCAATACCGTATTCAAGATGACACCATACGAACGATTTGACAATTGCATTTTCAGCACCAGATCCACCAAGGTTGAGCGGAACACCTTCAGGATCCAAGTCAATAGCTCGTGTCCACATCTGAACTACTTTATGTCGATGTAGCTGGTCAATTGTTTCCTGAACAACATTCTCATTAACAAATTGTACATCCGCATCGATCCATGCAATGAATTGAATATCGTCTTTAAAATTTTCTAAAGCACGGCGAATAGCAATATTAATAACGTTTTCTTTACGAAAAAGTTCGTATTTTGCTCGTAATTGGGTATGCAGAACATTATCTGAAGTTGTTACTTCAAATGGCGCAGTATTTAAAACAACTTCAACCACATGTAAGGTAACTCCAAGTTTTTCCATATGCTCACGAAAACGGAAAAAATTGTTACGAACATTTTCTGATTGATTATGATTGAAGTATGCAGTGAAGACATGAAGTCTTGCATTGCCTTCTAATTTCTTTTTAACCGGTACTGGGTTCGGTACCGAAAAAATCGATGGTAAAAATTGAGTTGCAGTTGTAGTAGTAAAATCGTTCACTGTGGTGCTCTCTGGGCGTATAAACTTTGCTGGCCAGCTAGGGTTCGAACCTAGGACCTAAACGTTAACAGCGTTTCGCTACTACCTGCTGAGCTACTGGCCAGCAAAGTTTACTGGAGCGAAATGTCGGAATCGAACCGACGACGTCAGCTTGGAAGGCTGTGGTTTTGCCATTAAACTAATCTCGCATTAGAAATCGCAGTGTATCAAAACTGCGATTCTCTGTCAAGCTATTTTACCGAGAATTTGCCAAAGTATAGGTCGAATTCAATGCTTTAAAATGCGTTGTCCAAGACCATTCATTTTTAATCCAAGATTGGAAAGTCTGTTGATCGATTTGGATATTTTCGTCAACAGAAAATTGCAACATATCGATAGCTTCAATGTATTGCATTTCATAATTCATCGGAAATTGAAATTTGACTTGGACCTTGCGAATTTCGTCATCAGTCTTGGCGCGTTCCATATCATGTAAAGCGCCTTCCAAATCATTCATGATTGTAAGCCGGTAACCCTCCACAGCTTCTCGATACTCTTTACGGTGGTCTTCAAGGTTTTTAATTAAAGCGTCAATCAAAATTTTACGATTAACATTAACTGTTTTTTGATGAGATGTCATCATGCTGTTCTTACTCCGTGTAAAAAATTCTGTAGTCTATTCTCTTGGTACGCGATTGCACGTTTCACTTCTCTATCAGATAATTCTCCATTACCAGCCCTATGTGCGTAAGACCAGTCTCCGATAATATCCAAAAGCTCTATTACTTTGGCTCCATCCATTGTAACTTCACGATACAATTGAATTCGATGAAACGCATCTTCAAATAGTTTTAACCGTTCTTTCTGTGTCATAGCAAGCTCAATGTTTCAGTCAGCGCATCAATTTTTTCGCGACTGTCAGGCCCAATTGCCACACAAGTATAAGTGGGCTCGCCATGGAACACAGTACGACCACTATCCCGAATAAGAGAGGCAAGCATACCGCGCTCTCTAGCAGCGCTATAATGGTCGAAAAGCGCTTGTTCATTATCCACCTTCAAACAAACTTTTGTGAAGGCTCCGTTGAGCCAAGGACCGAATCTCTCGTCGCCAAGCCATAAACTTAGGCTATTATTTGCTGCCGACGAAATCGCACCATCCAACAATGCAGCCATACTCGCGTGTGCAACTTGCGCACCAATCTTTCCCTTGCCCATTTTTAAGTCGGTGCGGACAAGAATCACCTGTTTGTGAGTGTTTTCAGACATACTAAAGAAAAAGAGACAAGAAAGGAACCACCCCGAGCCGATGATTTGGCCCGAGGTGGAGAGGTGGGTGCCGAACTATTCCCGGCAGTCAGCATAACCTTAGTTATTAGGCTCAAGTTAGTCCGGATAGGGAGCGCTTTGTTGCCATACCTAAGGGAACGACTTATTCAGTAAGGACCGGACTATTCCCGGAGGTCAATTATAACCTAATCATAGTTGCGGATCAATGCCTGTATGTCGGCTCCACGCCGTCATGACTAGGAAAAATTCGGTGCAACACTATTCGTTGCGGTCAACCATTTGCTAGAATATTCTTACGGTACCCAGAGAACCTGTGTACGGATTAAAGGGTTGCACTTGCACTACGTCAAGATGTGGCCCACGCATTCTAACACATGGATTTAAAAGTTTGGTGGACTATTCCCACCGGCCAACCTCCCAGGGGCACATCTTCGCTTTCGCGGAAGTGAGCAATGGCCATCCAAGCCCAGCAGAATGAGGCCACACGCGATGGAGGCTCTGAGTCTCTGAGTAAGCTGTCTAGTCGCATGTCACAACTCGGTTTTGAAGACTTCGGCTCTGTTTCGAAGAATGATATTAACAAGCAAGAAACAGCGGTTCACCACGTCCGACGTCATGGTCCTGTAGCCTCCACCCCTGGGCAGAGTATTCAACCATACATAGTGCGAAGAGTCTATTACCCTGTTAAACTTCTCGAAAAGTGATCCCTACGCCCACAGATCTATAGCTTTTTCTGGCAGGATTTACCCCGGTTCCGGACCCGGAGTATTCTTATGTTCGAAGCCGTACTATTCTCGGCGGTCAACCAAATTCTAGACATTGTTTTCCCAATAAATGGTATCACCCGCCGGGTGAGAGACCTGGTAACGAGTCTAAAACTTGGATTTGAAGATGGCCACCCCAGGCCGATGAGTGGACCTGGGGTGGGGTACCGGACTGTTTCCGATTGGTCAACCTTTGCGCTACTAAGCCAGGACCAATTACCCGACTATTTGCTTTCAAAGGATTTATACGAGAACTTCTTATGGCAAGTCCCCGACTATACTAAGATTAGCTAGTATCTCCGGATCAATCCCACCTTAGGGTACATGCTCTCAATTAGTATGACTTAACAGTCATATTAAACCCACAAAACAGTCATATAATCAACTACCATAACATTTAGGTACTACAGTCTATATCTCGGATTCGGGCCGAGTCACCACATACCTGTCAGAGGTACAACCGGCAATACTACCGCTTGCCCTTACTTCCAGGAGTGCTCTTTGGAACAAGGACTATTCGCTGGTTGCCCTTGCCCGTAAATACTGTTCGATTTCGCTTTCCGTTGCAGTTGGCATATGGAAAAGTTCCACCGTTATTTTGCCAGTCTGCCCTTGCTTGGCGATTGGCGTATGCTCGATTCTGAGCACCTGTGGCTCGATCCTTCTGCGTTTTACCAATACGGCAACGAGGATGCCGATTCGGATCAACCTTCGGACCGCGCTTGCCTTCTACAACTTCTTCAGCGTCTGCCATTGTTTACTCTCATCTGAATTATGTTGCTTTTTACGGTAATAAACTCTTACCGCTTTTCCTTTTACATCGAATGTAACTTTACTTCTGGACTTCTCACAAGACTCTGGCGTTTCATGGCCTAAAAGGTGAAGCGCTGAAATCTTCTGGAAGTCCAACAAGGCTTGTTTCATGTCCATGTTGAATTTCCAGAAACGGAAAGAGTTTAATTTCTCTCTCCAACTTTCTTATACCAGAAGGTTAGGCTCTTTTCCAAATTTTCTCAGCAGCCGCATGAGGGTCGTCCCAGACAGCGTAAGCATGTTCCATACTTACTCCATATCCAGTCTGTTTTGCGTACCCAACGGGAGTCTTCTCAGTGAAGCCTTCACAGGCCCATGTCCATTCCAAACTGCCAGCCCATGCTGTAGGAGGTACTTTGAAAAGATGTGGTTTGGTTTGACCTAATCCTCTGCTGATAGTGTTAGTTTCCATGGTTAACTCCAAGAAAAGTGGTTGTTACTTTTCTTATACCAGATCAGCGTTACCTTCCGGTGATTGCTTAGACTGTTCTTTCTCTTTAGCTTCAGCCAATTTTCGATCCCAGTATTTCTTACTTTGTCTCTTGGAGAGCTCTAACATTTCTTCTTGATAATGCCTATTAGCACGGGTGTTTTCTACCAAGCTCATGGCTTAATAATACCCAACAATTCTTTTTCACGGAAGAAAATAAATTCTTCACCATTATAGGTGATAGGCATTCCCGCAAACTTGCTAAACAGAACCGTATCACCAACCTTGACAGTTAGAGGATGGACATGGCCGTTATCGAAGAGAATGCCGGGGCCGGCAGCAATGACTTCGCCTTGTACAGCATTTTCGGGCTTGGCAACGGAAATAACAATACCCGAAGCTGTAGTTTGAGATTCAGGGATGCTACGGACTGCGATGTAATCGTGGAGAGGTTGAATTGACATTTAAGTTCCTAAAAAATTTGGTGCTAGCGGCAGAAGTCGAATCTGCATTGGCCGTTTATCTGACGCACGGGATATAAATCCGCTGTTTTACCGTTAAACTACGCTAGCAGTAACGGGTTCGAATTAAAATAAAAGTATAATGGATTCGAACTATGAAATCAATACATAAAGATAAAATTTTGTCACTTCATGAAGAAGGATTTAGCTATAACGAAATACAAGAAAAACTAGGTTGCTCTAAAGGTACTATTGCCTATCACCTTGGGGCTGGGCAGAAAGAGAAGGTACATTCTAGAAATAGAAAGAATAGGATTCAAAGTCAAGGTAGCGTACTTGGAGCAAAACTCGACAAATTTTCTGGAACTCTACCTTATAAAACCAGAAAAAAACTGCTTGATGCAACTCGAGATTTCAATAAAAATTTATCTAATCCGGAAATTAGAACCAGTCGATCCTTTACACCGAATGAACTTCTTGAAAAATTTTTTAATAATAAATCCCAGTGTTTTCTAACTGGTAGGGAAATAGACTTAACAGATAGCCAAAGCTATAGTCTTGACCATTTACATCCCAGATCTAAGGGTGGAGAAAACACTTTAGATAATTGTAATATAGTCTGCAAAGCTGCTAATTTTGCCAAGTCTGATTTAACTTTACAAGAATTTCAACAACTCTGTTTAGATGTTGTAAATCATTTCAAACTAAAGTAGACATTGCGGAAGGTAAGAGGAATGATCTCTTAAGGCTATTTCTAGCTCGCCAGGGTTCAAAGCTGGTCCCGTCGCCGGCCATCGGGTAGACCTTCCAAACTTTTACTCGAAAAGAGCGATTCGACGATTCAGTACGTTGACATACTCGTCCATGATATGCGCTTGTTCGACAAGTAGATCTTGGTTGTCTGCATCAAGATTGACGAAACCAACTGAATCCAAGAAAGGCTCTAGTTTAGAGAGGCGTTCCTGAACTTCGTCACGTTCTGCGATAACACGTTGTTGCCAATCTGCATATTGCGTTGTCATGCTAATTCCTAAAAATAAAGTGGTGCCAGAAAGGGGACTTGAACCCCTAAGGTCTAAGACCGGTTCTGTTTAAGAGAACTATGTTTGCCAATTTCATCATTCTGGCATTGAAGAATTACAAATCAATTTGTATCTCTTCTGGGATCTTATACCCGAGTCCGGTCCGAATAATAGACAATCTATGGACATTAGGCATAAAAATCGTCTTAACCCATTGCTCGTCAGTCAATAAGACGCCTAGCAATTCATTCATATAAACTGGTGCAACAAGTGAGTCTGTTTTCGGATTGAACTTGTCATGGAGTTCTTCGAAAATCCGATGAGCATATGCTGCTGTAATCAAGCATGCTTCCTCGTTTTCTTCGTCGACACCTTCTTTGTTAAATCTCTGAGTAAACCATTGAGTAATACGCGATAGCACTTGCATCTCCTTCGTGATCTGTCTTAAATTCGTATTCGTAGTCAAGACATGCCTTTGCAGCCGCTACGCTAAATACTTTGTCAAAGCTTGTACTTGGATTTGAGAATTTCTTTGTTTTAACCAAATGTTTATTTAGATTAACTTTCCATTCAAAAGCTCGGTACATATTAATGACATCTGTTTTATAGCAGATTCTGTGTAAATATTCTCCCACAGCACCGATGGTCATTAGTATATGCTCTGATTCTGCACTGTCTACATTATTGTACGATACAAATCGTTCCATGCCAATAGAAGTAATATCCCCCGCATAGATACCAGCTTCTGTTAGCCATTCGCTAACATGCAAGGGGGTATCCCATATTGTCTCATACAAATATGGAGTTAGAACAGCAGTTTTCAATACTTTAACTTTATTTTCGTTATCTCGTTCAACGACTGCAATTCCGAGATTCTTCCAGCCCGGGTCAATCCCAAGCGATAATTTTGCTGACATGTTATTTGAATTTATTAAGAGAATGGACTATAACATAACGCTATAATCCATGTCAAGATTGTTAGAGGGAAATGCCTGCGAAGCTATTTTCGTCAATATCCATACTGACGACTTTTTGGTACCCTGTAAGCTCTGTCTCCTGAGGAGCTACCTGGGTATTGGCTTCATTCAACCAGCGGCCCATGAACGGAACTGGGCTGTTCTTAGGGGATTCGTAGGGGTACACAAGTCCTACGAGATTCATACGTTTTGCAGCCATATGATCAATGAATGACCAAAGAATTTCTTTAGATAATCCAATCATCGTACCTTTACTGAAAAGATATTCAGCAAAGTCTTTTTCTTCCTTGACAACTTCAAGGAAAATTGCAGTGACTTCTTCCTTACATTGTGCAGCAATCTGGGCAAAGTTCTCATCATCCTGGGGAAGTAGTTTGATAAGCTGAGCAACAAAAGCAACATGCAATGCCTCATCGTTTGCAATTAAACGAATTTCCGATGCATTACCAACCATTGTGCCACGTTCAGCAAAAGAAAACGTGCAGCAAAATGAGTCGTAAAACCGAAGACCTTCCATTGCAGCGATAGAATGGAGGGTAAGCCAAATTGGCCGGTACATTTCTCGCTTGTGAACGAGGCCTAGGCGATATTTTGCAATCATTGTAATCAACTCATCATAATACCTTGAGATTGAATTACTAGCCTTTACAATTTCTTGAATCTCGTTCAAACCATTGAAAATTTCTGAAGGATCATTAAAGACATTCTTTACAATATATTCATACGAAAACGCATGAATTTCTTCGAAAAATTCAATCGTGTTAATGCAACGTTTAATTTCTGGATTCGTCAGGATTGGCTTAAACGCTTGTCCAAGACATAGACTTTGCTGAGAATCCAACATAATCTGACGACGTAAATTTGACAAAAAGATAAATTTTTCAGCCTCGTCTAAGGCGTTGAAGTCAGCCTTGTCCTTGGTTAAATTAATTTCTTGTGGTTTCCAATGATAAGACCACATTCGTTCATGCTGTTTTGTAAATATTGGGTACTTCACAATATCAGAACGGGAGATACCAGTTGTGCCCTCTTCACCGAGGAAAATCGGAGTTTTGAGAGGATCGTTATTAGTCAGCTTAAAAGCTGTAAGCGGATTAGTCATAAGGCTATTTAGTTATGAACGGGACCGAAGTCCCGTTATTTTGAGTTAAATCTTGCAAGCGCCGGATTCACATCCATCGTCTTGACCTACAGCGTTGATTTCATCTTCGCCGGGTTTATGAATATTGCAATAGTATAATGACTTGTGTCCAAGTTGCCAAGCAAAAATCATATCTGACATCAGGACCGAACCAGGAATTTTCTCATCCTTGAACCGCGCCGGGTTATATGTTGTATTCAGCGAGGCTGCCTGATCTACATATTTCTGCAAAACAGCCGTTACTTCGAGATACCCACGGGGGCCGTCTTGGTTGAACGCGTAGTCGTAATCGTTGATAAGCTCATCAACACCGGGAACGACAACTGGAATACTAACGTTCTTGCTAACTTTTGCGACAACAGGAGCACGAGGAGGTTCGATACCATTGGTTTCATTACTAATTTGCGCACTCGTCTCGCTCGGCATGAGCGCCATCAAAGTACTGTTACGGATACCAGAAATAATCATACGCTCACGAAGCTTTGTCCAAGGTAGTCTTTCTTCGTGGCGCAGAAGTTCATCAAGTTTTGCCGTACGCAACATATTCGGGGTAATACCTTTCGAATACTTCGTACGATTACTGAGTTCACAAGCACCCTTTTCTACAGCCAGATCAACTGATGCTTCGGTAATATAAAATGCCCAAGCTTCAGCAAATCTATCCACGAGCGGCATTGCATACTGATCATAAAACATTCCGCGCTTAGCCAAGAAGTGGGCGAAACCAATAATACCAATACCTAGAGGACGACGTTTTGTCGTCGAATCCTTCGCAGCCTTGACTTCGTAGTCTTGATAACTAAGCAAGTTATCCAAAGCACGAACCAAAATACGAGCGGGACGCCTAAAGTCTTCGGGACTCTTTACACTACCCCAGTTAATAGCACCAAGAGTACACAAAGAAATCTCTGAGCCTTCGTTATAACCATCACTTAACGATTCCAACGGAAATGTAGGGAGAGTGATTTCTGTACATAGATTACTCATCGTAATCGGATCAAGGAACGAACTTTGATCGTTTGTGTTATCTACGAATTGAATGTAGATACGACCTGTATTCGAACGTTGGGTCATCAAGCTGCCAAATAATTCTGCTGCCGGAATTACACGCTTACGAACGTCAGTACGTTCTTCAAATTCTTGATACAACTTTACAAATTTCTCTTGGTCTGTAAAAAAGGATGTGTACAAACCAGGTACATCATTCGGGCTGAACAAAGTAATATTCTTACCTTGAATCAGGCGTTGCAGCAGAAACTTGTTAATCTGAACGCCATAGTCACTCGAACGATTAGTCTGTTCTTCAAGCAAAGTGGCGTCTTTAAGCAAGAGAAGTTCAGGGGCTTCATAATGCCACAGGGGGTAATAAATTGTGCAAGCACCGTCTCGAACGGCACCCTGGGAACAAGATTTTACCGCAGCAGTAAATGCCTTAACGAAGGGAAGCAGCCCAGTATGAACGGCATCGCCATTACGAATAGGAGAACCAATTGCACGCATCCTACCCACATTGATCCCGAGCCCAGCTTTCGCAGAAACGTATTTAGTGATCGCACCGCTTGTTGCAATAATTGAATCAAGGCTATCTCCACAGTCAACAACAACGCAAGAGGAACCTTGTTTACGTACGGTACGGATACCCGCCATAATCGGCGTTGGCAGACTGATTAGATTCGTGCTTGCAACTTCATAGAATTCACGGATATATTCAAGACGGCGGCTGTATTGTTCGTCTTTAAATAGAACTGCAGCAACCAGAATATACGGAACCTGGAAACTTTCAAATAATTGTTTAGTAACGCGACTATTGACAAGATACTTGGCTCGCATTTGTTCAGCGCCAGCCAAACGGAAATCAAAGTCACGGTCGTGATTAATGTATGAATTAATTTCGTCCCATTCTGAATTCGTGTAATACGAAAGCAGATTCGGATCATACCTACCACGTTCAATGTTCTTTTTAACCAAGTCACGAATGTGCCAAGGTGTAATTCCTCCATAAACTTCTTTGCGGACAATAAAAGAGATCAGGCGACCAGCAACCAGATCATAATTATAGGTAGGATCAACAATAAGATTCCTTGCCGCATTGACAAGATTCTCATTAAGTTCATCAGTAGGAATACCATCATAAAGATAAGGATACAACTTTAGTTCTAGTTCAGAGACCGAAACTCCCTCGATCCCTTCACAGGCCCACATACATACTTTGTGGATTTTATTTTTGTCAAAAGCTTCGGTAGTGCCATCACGTTTAGTGACTGAGTCAATCATTGAAATACTCATTAGTTATAGTAGTGTTAGGAAGGAACTTCATTATACGCCCCCGAAAAAATGCTCGCAAGGGCTTTTGTCGTTGTGGGAATTCTGATCTTAGAGGCTGTTGGAAACCTTAGCAGCAAAGACCTCAAAGAAATTTTGAATGTAAAAAAGGGCCCATAAAAGAGCCCTTTAGAAACAACAACTTACTGCTATGATTTACTCAACGTTAGCCCGAGCTTGTACATGAGAAAATCGTTCGACATAGATTGTCGGCTTACCAGGAATTTTCACACCGTTATATTTCTCGATGAGAATGTCTCCGGGTACAGGAGCACCCGTTTCTTCGGAAACTGCTTGAAGACCCTTATCGGTTTTGACAAGCGCTTGAAACCCTTTCTTGGAAGTTTTACGACCTCCAACAGGATCCTTGTACACTGCACGGTATGTCCCATCTTTCAGATACACCATAGAACACTTTTGAGCAAAACCGAAGTCATCTCGGGTAACCTTTTGCAGCAACGCGCCTCCCATGCCAAAAGCAATATTATCGGCTGCATAACCATTGAGTTGGAATGCATAGAGAATACTGCGAATCATGTCAGGATCGATACCATCGCCTTGAATCATGCGGACGTGGTTCAACACCTTGTAGCCTTTGGAGTTTTGAACCGATCCAAATGCAGTATCAAGAGTCTTAATAATCTTGATACAGGTTGAAATGGGTTCTCCACTATCCGGACGTATAACTAACGTACCGCCAGCGCCGATGACTTTTTCTTTTAGTTCGTTGCCCCAGATGTTCTCAGTGGCGTTGAAAATGTCATACGAGTCCGATACACAGGCGTAGAACAAACCGGGCTTGCCAAATTTCTCAATCATATTGGCGTAAGCTTTCGATTCACCCTCCCTACCCCAACTTGTGATAGTGCTGTGTTCAGACGCCGGAATTGAAATTGCTACTTCATCACCCGCACCGTAGTAGCGTTTGACTGCAACAATACCTTCCACTGTGTCAGTACCAACAAAATTCACGAGGTGGGCTAGCCCACCAAGTGCTGCCGTTTCGTGGCTAGAAGCCCCACGCGCACCAAAATCATGTAGGCGTGTCGGCAACAGTTCGGCTTTATTATCCGACGTCTCATCCAAAAATCCGGAGATGATTGTCTTACACAGCTTACTCCAAGTCGCCACTGTCGATGGATACCAAATGGCACGTAAAAGTGCCGTTTCCAAAAAGGTGGCGACAGGGAAGATGTCAGGATCGTAGCATTCAATGCTGGCTATCGGAGCACCGATAGGAACAATGGTACCTTCCGGAACCATCTTGATAATCACGGGAATATGGCCGCCGTAATTTTTAAGAATCCTATCGAAAGCTGCTTTTGGGAAATTTTGTTTCCCGAGATACGGGACGATAATGTCCTCTGCCTCATCAATGTCAACCTGAGTAATTGGTCTCATCAGGTATTCTTTGACAAATGCTTGCACGCCAATTGCGACAATACCTTTAATTCGGGTATCGTCTGCCGAACGTGCAGAAATGTATGAATACATACCTACTACGTCAGGGTCGAACTGGGAAAATTGAGTGTACTTATAGCCATCGGCCATCAAAAGGATGTTGCGGTTCATGTTAGTGCCTCACTAAGTTAAATTGTCAAACGTTGAGCATTTCTCGGATGATACTGGTATGGTCAGCGTAAATCTGAGTACGAAGATCACGCAAAACTGTGGAAATTTCTAGCCAACCAGACTCACTGGCATCATCCCCAGCTTTGAGTTTTGGTAAGCCGTATTTCTTGTCGGCTGCATCAAGATCAAAAAGAAATACGTTGGAAATCACCCGACCACGAGGATCACGGTCGGGATGGTCAAAGACTTTCATATCCTTGACGCTGTTGTTCAGAATCGCCGGAGGTAAATCAATGTTTGTTTCCTCCACTAATTCACGAATTGCAGCTTGCTTCAACGTCTCATTCTGGTTTACAAATCCCCCTGGCAAAGCTAGGAGGTCCTTGCCAGGTGCCCTCTTCCTAGTTACCATAATGATATGACCAGACTTCTTAACAATAGCATCCACTGTCGAAAAGATGACGGGGTATGGCACCTTGGACCATGACTCTTTGTATTTATGAAGAAACCAGTATTCCTCATTGAGTCGTTGATATTCCGCCGAGCTGATGAATTTCTCAGTAAGGAACTTGTAGGTATACTCAGACAACATACTTTTCAAAACGCCGAGCTGTGTAGAAGCCGCGAATAGTATCCGACGAACCTGCGTCGCATCGAAACCAAGCTTGAATTCTCCGAGACTAACAGAGTGGTACTGCGGGAACAAGTCCAGATAATAACTGGATTCATCTTTCTTGTTGCCGACCAGAATTGTAGGGCCGTCCCCACCATGGTCTGTCCAATGCTGGAACGCGGCTTTGGCTTTCTTGACGCTCTCCTGGACAGATAGCATCCATTCATCGTCGGAGTATAGATTATCCGTCAATGCCCAGACTACAACCCGAGTACGTTCTTCCGCATCGAGCGAATTGACAATCATGTCATGGCGCTCTTCGTACGAAAACGGATTTTTAATTGTCCGGGCCTGGTGGGACGAGCCAACCAGAATAAGAACATTGGGTGCGACACTTAAGGCTTTACGGATCAGAACAAGATGCCCTGCATGCAGGGGTTGAAATCGGCCAATGACTACGGCTAATGCGGGGTTTACTGCCGTTGTAGAAACGGCTTTTGGATTGGTTTTAAGACCAGAATGTGACATTTTAACTGACCTCCAGTTAGTACTACTAGTTTAATCGCTCAACTATACGTGATATGGAAGTGAATGTGGGTTAGTCCTACATTAAGCAACCAAAGACTTATTGCAACTATATCTACCAATCCCAGCAAATAGCAAATACTTCCAAGAAAACACATTACTGCAAAAGAAGGGTTCGGTGTAAAACTAGCCGCTATAAAACAAAATACAACAATAATTGTCAGGATGATAATGAATATGCCGAACATAACAAAACTCCGGTTGTTGTTACTATCGTTCTTATACCAACACTTTGTTTCACCTGGTCGCAGACCTATACCCTGACCAAGGTCTACTAGGGAAAGGGCAGGAAAATCCACCAGGAAGTAACTTCCTAGTTATTCCTGAAAATATGAGGGGAACTAAATACGTGAAGCTAAAGTGGAGTTACGATATTAAACGGCGTGTAGTATTAGGTGGGTATACACATAAATTATGATCAATACTACATCCGACCAAAATAAAATTACTGACAGTGTCCCACAGACTGCTATTTTCCAAAAATCGCGTGCTGTAACTGACTCGAAAATACTGATGGGAATAAGAGTAGTAATAATACTTATTGCCATTAACAAAATACTCATGCGTCCTCCTGTTGTTCGAGCTCAACTGGACTTTGAAGCTTTTGTCTATTACATTCTTCTGTGTGTAATATCCAACAGGTGCATTTGTAAGGCCAAAGCTTTGCAGCTTTTAATTGCTCTCTGCACCATTCGGCTTCATCGTCCAGGATACTCATAATACTTAATAGTCTATCTCATTCACAAATGTGATATTAAGTTTGAGATCCTTCGCCATTTGTTTCATTGCTTGATACGCATTTCGTGCAAGCATTTCAGAATCTGGCCCTGCGTAGTATTTATTCGTCAAAGCCTCAATGCCTTCACTTTCTATTGCGTAATGCACATATCCCCAGTTGCCTGTATTAACTGCTATTTTCCTAAGGAAAATACTAGCTCTCTTCTGGCTCGTTGCCGGTTCGAAGGTCATTCTCGGAAACTTCAGTCCATTTTCCATCTTGTCTTACCTCAATTTTTACTTTCTTAAGTTCTCGTTCAACTTCTGCATCAATTTGAGCCATCTTACCCGAACGACGCAGAATTTCCATTTTGTGCCAACTCTGAAATTCTTTTGAGGTGGCCATTCTTTGAAACGCTGTTTTACGGTTTGTTGCCTGAGATCTGTCATCCTCTGCGTAACCATGAGCGCCGCTAGGATGGTGAATACAGTGGACAGCAGAAGAGGTTTTATTTTTCTTTTGCCCGCCAGCACCAGTACCTCTGGTGTAAGACCATTCACAGTCGTTGGCAGTTACAGAGAAGAGGATTTCTTTAGTCATGGTAAAGCCAAACAAATTGCGATGAATATGAATATTATTCCTAAAAATTCAATACCTGCGGCACCTACTACGTCGTTATCAGGCTTATTGCAAAACATAAACGTAGCTAATATAACAAGAAATGCCGATAATATTCGATATAGTATGATGTGCATGATTTTGTATTTGGTGCCGGTTGTAGGATTCGAACCCACCACCTACTGATTACAATTCAGTAGCTCTACCAAATGAGCTAAACCGGCGTATTGCTTAAAGGGCCTTGAACGCTGCTTTCAATCCTTGGTAAGCAGCTCGACCACATTCTTTATACAAAAGAATCGTCTGATTACCAAATACTTTAGGGTCAACACTCAAAGTCGGTTGGAGATTATTACTAAGAACGTCTCGTTCCGAAATATACACTGTTTCCTTCGGATTAATGCCTTGCTGACGAAGGGACTTACGGAGACGTTTGTATTGCTTTGCATTCATTGTTAAATCCTTAGTTTATACTGATTTATACGGTTTACGATGTGTTTCGAAAGTTATAGAACCATCATAGTTTTTTGTCTGCTCTACGACAAGATCTATATCTTTAAAATTTTCCGCTAGTAGTTGCAGAGGAACAGTTACTTTACCACCAGCGGCTTCAATAATCAAGCCCACAGTCAAAATAACATCATTAGTTTTCCACATCTTATCCATCTAAAGCCCATCCTATTTCTGTGCAAAGAGCGATAAAACCTGTGAGAGTAATTAAACCAAAAAAGACGAAAGTACCTTGAAGTACTTCAGCTATAGTTATTTCGTCTTCATCCAGTTCATCAAACCAATCACTTTCTCGAAACAAATACTCTAGGTATTCCGAGGTCCACATAAGTGTCCCAGCCCCCAGAGTAGTGTACAGAGTTGCTCCAAATAATTCCGGGAATCCGATGCTCATTTTCAGTATCCTTTGATTTACCACACATACTCGGTTTACCATGAGCATCGGCGTAACAGACCCCATAAAGCTCGCAATCCATGCCTAAGTTACAAGGTTTCATTTTGGAGCCGAGACTGGTTGGTCTGGATATTTACCCAAAGGGTTTCTCCATTCATCACAAATACGAATTGTATATGTCGATCCGTTAATTACATACTGAACATCGTGTCCTCTATAACAATAAGCTTCGTCATCGTTAGTGCATGCTGCAAAAAGTAGGACTAACGAACAAGTTATGATTAATTTAGCCATTAAGTCTATCCTTGATCACAGTCTCGGCATCGTAGAGAGCTTGTCTGCCAAAATCTCAACATATTCATCATACGGAATTCCAAATTGGCGGGCTACTCCTTCAAGGGTAGTTTTCTCACCATATTTTTCACCCACTTGAAAACCTCCCCAAGCAGTCTGGGTGGTATCGTCGTTATAAATGAAATTATCGTCACCCTCGTGGTAAGCAACGCCTCCCAAGATATACCCTTCGACCTCATCCGCCCACTTTTCAAAATACTCACGGGGTTGTGTTGGTTCTGGATTTTTCTCCGGATATTTTTGTCTAGCTTCCTTGAGTTTCTGTTCCCTTTCCAGGTCAGCTTGAACTGATATCAAAATACCCCTACGTTCAAAAGTGAGATTCCAGAGAATAACCAATGGAAGGAAAATAACTCCTAAATTTCCTGCTATGAAGCAAACGATAATTTCCCAAGGAACTTCAAAAACTTTTTTCCAAAATCTCAATGCGGGGTTCATTGTACAACACCTGTTTCTTCTGATTCGTCCATTATTTGAACGAAGCTCTCCCATTCTTCGCTGAGAAAATTGTCATTGAACATCATACCTTCTTCAATGATTTTTTCATCTCCATCTAAAGAGGGATAAACATCCCCATCAACCGGGTATGCGACTAGATCGATAGGAGGGAAAACAGGATTCAACCCATCAATAATTTGTAACACTCCGCCTACCATCATGTCCAGCAATGTTCCAATTGCTATATTTTGTAACTGTTCAGGAGTACGGGATGCAACAAATTTAACGATATTTTCACGTTCTTGCCAAATTGATAGTAAAAACAACGTCTTTACTTCATCTTCACTAAAGAAAGAGTCAATATCATTGGGAGTTCCATCATCTTCCGTGTCGAAAGCTTCGTTGCTAATAATCTGAGTTTGAGTTGCCATAATATTTCCAATAATTAAAGGAGGCCCAGCTTCCAAGCTGATACTATTTCGTTTTCCCGATCTACATTGTAAGGAAAATTAAGAAATTTACCTTGATGAAGAGCTTTGAAATGCCAATGCGCCTCGTAAGAAGCGCACATTAAATTACGTGAGCCCGCTTTCAATAAAACTACTATTAGCTCGTAGTACTCGTTCTCATTGATATTGAGTAATTCTAAATTTAACTCGTCCATAGTTTACCCATGATTTCCATACATTCTAACTGAGTTGTACCACGGTGAACGCCTTCTAATAGACCCCAGTTAGGACCAATTTCACAATCACATCCTACTGGAAGTTCTAGCCAGTCAAATGCTTCGACGGGCCAATCGTTCATGTAATAATACCCTGCTTCAATGCATTTCGCCATATGTTCAACTGGACATTCAATTTCAATTGAGTCATATACTGTACAGATACTACGTGCGCCGAACTTACGAATTTCCTGATCCAAAGCAGTAAACGTCATTAATCCCATGGTGGAAGTTGGAGACTGGACCCGGATATTTGACGAGTTACGCAAAGATGCATTATACGCCGCTGTTGACTTGAATGCTTGGTTTGCGCCATATTGCTGCTTACGTTGACCAAACGGCGTAACAATAATCTTGTTGAGCATTGCCAATTGATGGCTTTCTTCAATGAACCTCTTCACACCCGGGTAGGCCTTGAAGTAGATATCCATCAGATTCTGCGCTTCTTCCTTGGTCATATTCAATTGCATTGCAATACCCCCAACTGAAGAACCATAAATTAGCGAGAAAGTCAATACTTTAGCAATTTGACGATACAGCTTGAGTCGCTTGAATTCCGGATGAGTCTTGTCTGCCAAAATCGCAACATATTCTTCATACGGAATTCCAAGCATCAATGAAGCGGAGAAGGAGTGGAAGTCCAGCCCCCTCTCAATAGCACTCATCATGTTTGGATCTTTACACAGATTCGCCAATGCTTTTACTTCAGCACTAGAAAAGTCTAATGTAATGAATACATATCCATCTTCAACCGTAAAACATTCCCGAACGTTATAACCATGTTTAGCACGTGGTAATTGTAACAGGTTTGGATTATCGCCGGAAATACGAAATCCTGAAGTTCCAATCATGTTATACGAAGGATGAACCCGGCCGTCACGCTTCACAAAATCTTCAATATATGATCTGATGAATGTGTTATGGACAGAATTGATATCCCTGCGTTTAGCCATGTAAGCTAAGAACTGTTTTTCCGGGTCGGGAGCCACATATTTCTGAGCCAGTGGATCTAGTCCAGCTAAAGTAAGAAGCGCAGTACCATCCGTTGCTGGATCTCCAGACTTGGTTTTGAAGGGAGGTTCAAATCCTAATGTGTCATAAAGAAGTTTGGCAACTTCCGTACCAGAGTCCAGATTGATTTTTACTCCAATCTGTTCAAAGATAAGTTCTTCCAAGCCTCTAATCTCTTCTACCATTTGTAGAGAGATCTTACGATTCCGGTCGCAGTCGTACTTGATACCAGTAATCTCCATATCAAGTAAGAACTCAAATGCCGGCATTTCCCATTTCTCAGCTACATCGATGATAGCCGGCGCATGGACAATTCCACCATCGGTATCTCTCAGCGGGAGTGTTCTAGCGATTTCAGGCATCATATTCGCCAAAAGTTCCGACGTGGCAATACAGTCTAACCCTGCATAACAAAGGAGCTGTTCAAAATTGTAGTCTTCGTATGTACGGTAGATTTTCTTTTCGTCTTTCTTACCGACGATAGACTCTGCTAACGCATCATAATAAATTTTGTTTGCTTTCTCTAGCTTTGCCGACTCACTCATTGGCGAAATTATCTTCTTGGCCATCTTCAATCTCGTTATCAGTTTTGTTCTTAGCTGCGCGTGTTAAACCGGGCAACGACTCTTCATATCCTTGGAAGCCTAAGTGAGGCAGTCTATCATGTACTGCTGCCTTCAAGCCATAACAACCTTGTGTCCCGCTGTCCAAGTCGTGCAAAAGAAGCATTGTGTCAAAAACAACATTTCTAACCCGAGTTTTCATTGTATGCCAAATGTATAGCATATCAAATTTGCCGTTATGTAGAACTTTAGGCCGAGTACTTTCTAACCAATTAGCAATGTCTCGCCAAATAAGATCAGGGTCGAAGAATTTATTTTCCCTATGCCACAAAGGAATAACCCATGCTTCGATATTGCCAGTGGCTGGATTACGGTAACCAAATTGAATTGTAATGATTCTTGCATCTTCAGCCATACCATCGAGACCAGTCGTCTCCGTATCTACAGATACAATCGCTGAAGCTGGAAGAGACCAGAGAAACTCTACGCACTCTTTTGCTTCAGCAAGGGTCCTGGCGACCTTTATACGGTTCTTCCAATAAAAGCCTATAGCTTCTTCACGGTTGGGAATAACAAGCTCGCCACGAGCGATTCTAGCAGCTTTCTGGAAGTCTTTGATAACTACTCCAGTGTAATCGGCACTCCACATTGCACCCGTTGCGTTCTGACGAATCATTGTTAAAACTCGGGGGTGCAACGTAAGGACAACTTTACCGTCAAAAATTTCCCCACGATTGGAAGTGTTACTAGCCTTTGCATACCCCAACGCTTTTGTCGTTGCAGTACTTAAGCTGATAATTGCTTTCGGCTGACACCGTTCGATTTCACCTAAAAGATAAGGCTTGCACTTCATTAAGGTGGTTTGAGCGGGGGGCTTACCTTTAACAAGGTCAGGCTCAGTCAATTCACATTTAAGAAGATTGGTAATTCTATAGGTCAGGCCAGTAAAACCTGCTTGATTACAAATCCAATCAATGATTTTGTGCATGTTCTTTTCAGCTTGTAAATGCTGACGGTCGAACTTACCATTCATAACGTTGGCATCTTGCACAATAAGAATGTCAACGGGATTTGAGAGAAGACGGACCTGAGAAGTGTTTTTACACTTTAGTCTGCAGACCTTCTCACAATAGATCGGTGCAATAACACTAAAGTCTTCCTTCTCTATGATCGCTGCCTCTACTGCACTTGTAATCTTTCTTTCATACAAGTCGGAAAGCGAGAGATCTGTTAGCTTTGCCATACTAATTCCTTGTTAATAACATAGTTCTGCTTGATTTACTACTCTGACTAAAACAAACGATACTTCTTTGTTAAAACCAGGAGATATGATCCAAGTAATGCTTTTAACTTCAAAAGTATTGTTCGTGTTGTAGTCTATCACATCTCCCACTCTCGGCACAACATCTGATATGAATTCCGCACGATTGGCTCCAAGGGGCCGGTCTTCAATGTCCAAGATGATTTTCATTACTCCCTCCATTTGCAGTTGCATCCTGATACCGCTCTTTGCCGGTTCCTCCGCATGAACTGCAGTCCGGAGATCCGTTTGAATCATAATGTCCAGATCCATTACAAGCTATACATTTGCGTAATTTCCAACCATAAGTATACTTCAAGTATGCTTCGGTTCTTTGTTTCTTTCTGTCTTGGTAAGACATGGACAACTCCTAATTAAACGAAAAAAAGACTGCAGTGCGCCGCTGGGCACTTCCTTGCCGCAAAGGACCAGAACCGAGGAGGATGGGGTCGCTTGCAAGGACTCGTGGCCGAACGGGGTAGTAGGCCTGAGAACAGTCGGAGGAAATATTCTCCTCTAACTTTCTTATACCAAGTTCTTACTCAATTTCTGTAAATAAAATTTCTTTACAAAATTGATTTTCCGTTTTTGTAAGACCTAAGTGTTTGATTTATAAAGGAAAAAAGGTCTTTTTACAAAAAAACAAAAATTTTCTTGAAAAATATATAT